>Ga0137412_10000718_pt1 | contig 24378 bp, 20 predicted proteins | sample CZODoug2_1_16fun_FD_122160 | JGI IMG/M metagenome (GOLD analysis project Ga0137412, IMG submission 122160) | Vadose zone soil fungal communities from Angelo Coast Range Reserve, California, USA - CZODoug2_1_16fungal (Hybrid Assembly) | ecosystem: Environmental > Terrestrial > Soil > Vadose zone... | reverse complement strand
CCAACGGCTACGGCGGAACCAACGCCGACCCGATTGGTGCCGCGAACGGCGACGGTGGCGAGGGTGGTGCGGGCGGCGGGGGCGGCGGCGCCAGCAGCAACGTGTACACCGTGCATGCCGGTACTCCGACCCAGATTCTGGTGGCGGGCGGCGGCGGCTCGTCAACCACGACAGCCGACGGCGGCAGCGCAAGCACGAGCAACACCGGCGCCCTGTCCGACGGCGGTCACGTCGGCGGTGGCGGTGGCGGTGGCGGTGGCGGTACCAAGGGTGGCGCAGGCGGCGCGGCGGCCGCCGACCCCGGCATCGGCGGCGGCAGCACCGGAACGGCATGTGGACTGAACTCGCCCAGCGCCGCCGGTGTGGTTCGTGTCACCTACACGCTCGGCAGCGCGCTCGCCGCATGCGCCGACCCGTCGATTGCCACCGCCATGGGCTACCAGCTGCACTACGTCACGCACCACCACTACACCGGCGGCTCCGACAAGGAAATCATCATCGGCAGCGACGAGCGCGACCACATCGACGGTGGCAGCGGCGAGGACATCATCTGCGGCATGGGCGGCGACGACGTCATCGACGGCGGCTCAGGCAACGACCAGATCGACGGCGGCGACGGCGAGGACCGCATCGACGGCGGCTCCGGCGCCGACACGATCGTCGACACCGGCAACGGACCGGACACCGTCGAGAACAGTTCGGGCGGCGACTCCGTGTCGTGACCCTTCTCTGACGCACCACCAGATGGCCCCCTCCGCGGAGGGGGCCATCTGCATGTGCGAGTCCCGACATCGTGACCCGTTCGGAGCACAAGGGTGCCAACCGGACATTCCCCGCCGAGATGATCACTGCGATTGCGACGCGTCTGCCGACAGCCGCGTCCGGCAGGGAGGGGATCCCACCATGACTCGCACCTCGACCAGACGTGTCCGCCTGTGGCTCGGCGTCGGGGCGCTGCTGGCACCCGCCGCGGTGCTCGCGACGGCGAGCCCGAGCAACGCCGCACTTCCCGCGGAGTGCCACTACGTGGGGTCCGGGCCGGGCGTGGAGTGTGACTACGGTCCGGGCGCCTACGCGTTCGTCGCGCCCGTCGGCGTCACCAGCGTCGACGTCACCGTCACCGGTGCTTCCGGCGGCGCCGGCTCCGGTGGGGCCGCAGGGGGAGCCGGTGCCGTGGTGCACCAGACCTACGTCCCCGCCGCTGGGCTGACCATCAAGGTCGGCGGCAAGGGCGGCAACGCCACCGGTGCCATCGGCGGTACGGCTGGTAGCAATGGCGGCGCTACGGGCGGCAACAGCGGCACCGGCGGCGCCGGCGGTGGCAGCGGCGGCTGGTCCGGGGTCCAAGACGGCGCTTTCGTGGTGCTCGCCGGCGGTGGCGGTGGCGGCGGTGGGGCCGGCGCGGGACCCGGCGCGGGTACCGGCGGTGCGGGCGGCAGCGCCGGCCCGGTCGGCGCCGGTGGAAACGGGGCCAACGGGACAGCCGGCCCCGGCAGCACGGCCGGCGCTGGTGGTACGGGCGGCGTCCCCAACCCGCTCGCCGGCACCGGTGCCAACGGAGGGAACGGCCTGTTGAGCAATGGGGCCGGTGGCGCCAGTGGCGGCGGCGCCGCAGCCGGCGCACCCGGGAACCAGGGCACCGGCAACAACGGCGGAGGCGGTGGCGGTGGCTCCGGCGCCAGCATCGGCGGCGGCACCTACGCCCGCGGCCCGTTTAACTCCCCCGGTCTCGTGGTGCTGCGCTACAACGCCTGCGTCAGCCACGCGGTGGTCTCGGTCGGGAACGCCTCAGTGGTCGAGGGCAACGCCGGCCCGACGATCATGAACTTCCCGATCCATGTGTCCAACCCGTCCAGCTGCGGGGCTATGACCGTGAAAGCGACCACCGAGGACATCACCGCCACTTCCCCCGCGGACTACGCGCCACTCGCGGCGCAGGTGGTCAACATCCCCGCAGGCGCGAACCACGCCAACGTCCAGGTCACGGTCAACGGTGACACGGCGGTCGAGCCGGACGAGACCTTCCGGCTGACTCTGTCGGATCTGTTGCTCCCCGCGGGCCTGACCGACCCGGGCGACCCGGTCAATAACTTCCACCTCGGCGACGCTGTCGCCATCGGCACGATCATCGATGACGACGATCAGATCGCCGAGTGCTCACTCGGCACCCCGCCCCCGGCCGGCTACAACCCGATCATGGGCACCAACGGGCCGGACAAGCTGATCGGCACTCCGGGTAAGGACATCATCTACGGTCTCGGCGGTGACGACCTGATCCTCGGCGGCCACGGCGACGACATCCTCTGCGGCGGCGACGGCTACGACGAGATCCTCGGCGGCGCCGGTAATGACCGCATCTCCGGTGGCGAGGGCAACGACCTGCTGTACGGCGGCTCCGGTATCGACCAGATCGTCGGTGACGGCGGCAACAACGAGATCCACCAGTAACCCATCACCGCGCACCACGACGGCCCCCGCATCTCGGGCGGGGGCCGTCGTCGTATGTCCGGGCGCGCCCCTGTGTAGCACCGCCGGTCACCCGCGCTGTACAGCGCGCAGAACCAGAATCGGCCCGGCTGGAGACCTGAAAACGGTCACCAGCGCAGTGCAGACGCGGCCGATCGGTGGTCACCCCCGCTGTACTGCGCGGGTGACCAGTTTGGCCCGTCCAACATGCCTCCGCCGGTCATGGGCGCTGTACAGCGCGGGTGACCACGCAGGCCCCCCGGACAAGCAGAAACCCGCGGCCCCCTTTCGGGCGACCGCGGGTCTGAGTACCGCGAGTGTCTAGTTCATCCCCACCAACGCGGGCACCTGACGCAGCTCCTCGGCCCACTGCGCGTGCGGCTCACCATCCGCGGCCGCCAGGAACCCGCCCAGCGCCTGCGCCAGCGACTCCCGGTCCTCGGGGACCATCCGGGCCAGCACCCGCTCAATAGCGTCCCGGCGGTGATCAGCGACCCGCTGAATCAGCGCGATGCCCGACGCGGTCAGCGTCAGATCCACCCGCCGCCGGTCCTGCAGCGACTCCGTGCGGGCCAGCAGGCCCGCCTCGACCAGGCGGTCGCACGCCCGGGTGGCGTTCGACGGGTGCACGCTCAGCGCCGCCGCCACCTCGTTGAGGTTCAGCGGCCCGCTGTTCGCCACAATCACCAACGCCCGGTATTGGGCGATGGTGATGAATTCCGCTATCGGCGCCACCGAATCGGCCACCACCGACATCAACAATCGGGATGTCGCCATCACGGCCTCGACGTGCTCGTCCATCGGCAGCCACGCCCCTCTCATCCAGCCTCGTGGCAGTGAAGTCTAGGGTCGTTCCCAGGTAACGCTCAGTATCACTGCGCCGACCGCGTGAACCCTGCGTTAACCCGATTCGACGCGCGGTGGGACGTGACGGCCCTCGTGGACATGCCGACAGGCCCACCGTAGGCTCGCGGAAAGGCTCAACGAGTCGACGGGGCGCGACGAAAGGCCACACTCGATGATGCTTAAGGCGCTGCTGGTTGCCGCTGTGAGCGACCCCGCCGATTCGCGCCCGCACGGCAACTTCTTCCACGTTGTGATGCTGCAGTTCCACGTCATCATGGCCAGCGTCTGGGCGATCCTGGCGATCCTCACCGCCCTGGTGGCGATCCCACAGCTGCGCCGGATTCCCTCGGCAATCGGCCTGCACCTGCTCCAGGTCAAGCGGGAACTGCTGCTCAACGCCCTGTGGGGCACCTACGTCCTGACCTTGAGCACCGGCGTCTGGCTGCTCTACAAGCAGGCTCCCTTCGACCCGCCGATCTCCGGCTCCGACTGGACCCAGCTCAAGCACGAGCCCTACGGCCTGCCGTACTACTACGCCCTCTACACGAAGATCGGCCTGTTCCTGCTGATGGGCGTGGCCACCTGGTTGCTGGCCATGGAGGCCGCCCGGGCCGCCAAGGAGTCCGAGGCCGCCGGCGGCCCGACCGACATGGAGCTCGACGAGGACGACGAGACCTGGTTGGACGAAGAGGTCGTGCCGGAGGGCGTGGAGGACGAGATCGGTGTCTCCGCCGCGGCCGAGGGCACCACGCTGACCACCACCCGCACCGAAGCCCGTCGGCGCCTGGTCACGCGCACCCCGCTGGCCACCCTGTGGGCCGCGATCGCCTTCATCGTGGTCGGCCTGGGCGGCATCGGCTTCTGCGTCACCCTGATCAAGTACTTCCACGAGCTGTCCCGCTCCGCGGTGGTCTACCAGCGCCTGCGCTACGGCGGCGGCTGAGCCCAGCGGGCCGCGCCAAGCGGGCCTGTTCTGTCGCCCCGGCGAGCTAACGTGATTGCAGTTCGCATCACCGCGTCAGGGGTCTGTATGAGCATGGAAGTCGCCGCATGGAGCTCCATGTGGCACACGATGAACGCCTCGCAGGAACGGCGGCCCTACTCCGCGGCCACCGCCCGGCGCATCGCCGAGTTCGCCCGGCCCCGCCGCCGCGCCCTGCTCGCGTTCGTCGCACTGTCCGTCGCCTCGGCCTGCCTGACCGTGGCCGCACCGCTGTTGGCCGGGCACGTGATCAATGCGATCGTCGCCCACCGACCCACCCACGTCGTGGTCGTCTTCGCATTGGTGATCGCCGCGCTGGCGGTGCTGGACGCGGCGCTGAGCCTGTGCATCCGGCTGCTGTCCTCGCGCATCGGTGAGGGCCTGATCCTCGACCTGCGCACCGCCGTGTTCGACCACGTGCAGCGCATGCCGGTGGCCTTCTTCACCCGCACCCGCACCGGCGCGCTGGTCTCCCGGCTGAACAACGACGTGATCGGCGCGCAACGCGCGTTCAGCACCACCCTGTCCGGGATCGTCTCCAACACCGTCACGCTGCTGCTGGCCGGCGCCGTCATGTTGACCCTGTCCTGGCAGGTCACGCTGATCGCGCTGGTGTTGCTGCCGGTGTTCGTGGTGCCCGCTCGTCGGGTCGGTCGCCGACTGGCCGACCTGCAACGCGAGGCCGCCGGCTACAACGCCACGATGACCACGCAGATGACCGAGCGGTTCTCCGCGCCCGGCGCCACGTTGGTCAAGCTGTTCGGTCGGCCCGAGGCCGAGTCCGCCGAGTTCCGGGCCCGGGCGGACCGGGTGCGCGAGATCGGCGTGCGCAGCGCACTGGCCCAAGCCGGCTTCATCACCTCGCTGACCCTGGTGTCCGCACTCGCGCTCGCCCTGGTCTACGGCCTCGGCGGTGCGTTCGCGCTGCACGGGCACCTGCAGGCGGGCACCGTGGTCACCCTCGCGCTGCTGCTCACCCGGCTCTACGCCCCGCTGACCGCGCTGGCCGGCGCCCGGCTGGACGTGATGACCGCGCTGGTCAGCTTCGAGCGGGTCTTCGAGGTGCTGGACCTGCCGCCGCTGATCACCGAGGTGGCCGAGCCGACCGCCCTGCCCGACGGCCCACTCGGGGTCCGGTTCAACGCCGTGTCGTTCTCCTACCCGGCCGCGGACCGGGTCTCGTTGGCCTCGCTGGAGGAGGTGGCCCAGCTGGACGCCCGTGGCGGTGTCGAGGTGCTGCACGAGGTCTCCTTCGACGTTGCGCCCGGCCGCATGGTCGCGCTGGTCGGGTCCTCGGGTGCGGGCAAGTCGACGATCGCCTCGCTGCTGCCGCGCCTCTACGACGTGGATTCGGGCAGCATCAGCGTGGGTGGGGTGGACGTGCGCGAGTTGGCGTTCGCCGACATCCGTGGCGCGGTGGGCATGGTCACCCAGGACGGTCACCTGTTCCACGAGTCGATCCGGTCCAACCTGCTGCTGGCCCGCCCGGAGGCCACCGAGGCCGAACTCGCCGACGCGCTGCGCCAGGCCCGGTTGGCCGACCTGGTCTCGCGTCTGCCGGACGGCCTGGAAACCGTGGTCGGCGAGCGCGGCTACCGGCTCTCCGGCGGCGAACGCCAACGGCTGACCATCGCCCGGCTGCTGCTGGCCCGCCCGCGGGTGGTCATCCTGGACGAGGCCACCGCGCACCTGGACTCCACCTCGGAGGCCGCGGTGCAGGAGGCGTTCGGGGTGGCGTTGAGCGGGCGCACGGCGATCGTCATCGCGCACCGGTTGTCCACGGTGCGCGCGGCCGACGAGATCCTGGTCGTGGAGGACGGGCGGATCATCGAGCGCGGGCCGCACCGGACGCTGCTCGCGGCGGGCGGTCGTTACGCCGAGCTGTACCACACCCAGTTCAGCGACACCGAAGACATGGCGCCGCGCCGGCTCGGCGGCGAAACGCAAACGGCGGTGGACCCGACCGGGCCCACCGCCGCCTGAGTAGTCGTCAGATTCGTTACGCCGCGACCGACGCCGCGATGTAAATGGTCGCGGTGTCCGCCTCCACCACGGCGGGCAGCGGGACCACCTGCGCGGTGCGCACCGGCTGGAACTGCCGCCAGACGAACCCGCTCACCGTGCGCGCACCGTTCACCGCGGCGGCGGTCACGTTGTAGACGAAGTACATCGCGAACAGCGCGATCAGCACCGGGCCGGCGATCATGACGGCGGTACCGAGGTCGTGCCGGTTTCCGTCGTCGGTAGCAAAGTTCACATAGGACCTGGTCAGGTCTGCGACCATGCCACTCATCGTTCGTCCCTCGGCTCGTGCCACCCGCCGACGGTCGTCGGCATCAGGTGACGTTGAGACGAGGCCTTGTTCGTCGCGGTTCCGCAACAGGCCGCGGATGGGGCATTTCGGGCGCGAAATCAACCGTTCGTCGAGACGGACCTAGTCCGTTCGGAGGACCTACTCCCACTCGATCGTGCCGGGCGGCTTACTGGTCACATCGAGCACCACGCGGTTGATTTCCCGTACCTCGTTGGTGATCCGGGTGGAGATGCGCGCCAGGGTGTCGTAGGGCACCCGCGACCAGTCCGCGGTCATCGCGTCCTCGGAGCTGACCGGACGCAGCACCACCGGGTGACCATAGGTGCGCCCGTCGCCCTGCACGCCGACCGAGCGCACGTCGGCCAACAACACCACGGGGCACTGCCAGATGTCGCGGTCCAGGCCGGCCGCGGACAACTCCTCGCGGGCAATCGCGTCGGCCTCGCGCAGGATGTCCAACCGTTCGCCGGTGACCTCGCCGATGATCCGGATACCCAGGCCCGGGCCCGGGAACGGCTGGCGCCAGACGATCGGTTCGGGCAGGCCGAGTTCGATGCCGACCCGGCGTACCTCGTCTTTGAACAGCGCGCGCAGTGGCTCGACCAGACCGAAGGCCAGATCGTCCGGGAGCCCGCCGACGTTGTGGTGGCTCTTGATGTTCGCGGTGCCGGTACCGCCACCTGACTCCACCACGTCGGGGTAGAGCGTGCCCTGCACCAGGAAGTCCACGCCGCCGCCGTGCATGGCGATCACGTCGCGTGCGGCCTGCTCGAAGACCCGGATGAACTCCCGGCCGATGATTTTGCGCTTGGCCTCCGGATCGGTGACTCCGGCCAACGCGTCCAGGAACCGCTTCTGCGCATCGACCACTACCAGGTCCACCCCGGTGGCCGCCACGAAGTCCCGCTCGACCTGCTCGGCCTCGCCCTTGCGCAGCAATCCGTGGTCGACGAACACACAGGTGAGTCGGTCCCCGATGGCCCGTTGCACCAATGCCGCGGCGACCGCGGAATCCACGCCCCCGGACAGTCCGCAGATGGCCCGGCCGGTCTCGCCGATGGTGGCGCGCACGGCGTCGACGGCGTCGGACACGATGTTGACCATCGTCCAGGTCGGCGCGATGCCCGCCACGTCATGCAGGAAGCGCTCCAGCACCGCCTGCCCGTGCGGGGTGTGCGCGACCTCCGGGTGGTACTGCACCCCGGCCAGCCGACGCTCGCGGTCCTCGAACGCCGCCACCGGGGCGCCCTCGGAGAAGGCCAACACCTCGAATCCCGCCGGCGCCTCGTGTACCGCGTCCCCGTGACTCATCCACACCGTCTGCGCGCTCGGCTGCCCACCCAGCAAGGTGCCGTGCTCACAGACCACCAGCGGCGTCGCACCGAACTCGGACAGTCCGGTGCGGGCCACCGTGCCGCCCAGGGCGGCGGCCATCGCCTGGAACCCGTAGCAGATCCCGAGCACCGGTACACCCGCCTCGAACAACGCCGGGTCCACCGCGGGCGCCCCATCGGCGTACACCGAGGAGGGCCCCCCGGACAGCACGATCGCGGCCGGGTCGCGGGCCAACATCTCGGCTACCGAGGCGGTGTGCGGCACGATCTCGGAGTACACCCGCGCCTCGCGCACCCGCCGGGCGATCAACTGGGCATATTGCGCCCCGAAGTCGACCACCAGCACCGGCCGGGTCGGCACGTGTTCCGCGTTCCCGCCCGGACTCATGCGTTCGATCCTTCCACAGCCCCGATCCCGCCCCGACACGCATCTTCGGGCCGTGCAGCACCCTTTCGGGTGCACCTGATCGGTTGTTGCGGGACCCGACGTTGGCGTGTCCACGCACGCCTGAAGCGGCGTGTCGCCTTGACCCAACGATCTTTTCGATTGACGCCGGGCCCTACCAAGCCGGATGGTTGTGACAGCACAATTCGCGGGCCCGGCGCTATGGCGCTGCCCGCGACCGGCGGAGTAGAGCTGCACGGGCTATGGTCTGCGCGCCCTCCGCCGCCAGAGGTGCTGGGCCCGACCAAACCCGGGCCCAGCACCCAAGCTCGTCGGGCGAACTGTGTCCGCGGAAAGCGCGGACCGAAACGAGCTTGCTGTGTTTTGCGGCGCTCCGCGCCGCGAGCGGGGGCTTCGCCACCCGCACCCCCTTACGGCGAGCTCGCCGCGCTCGCCGCTGATGGAGTTAACGGATCGGGACGATGTCCGGCGCGCCCATGCGGGCGGCATCCGCGGTGCGATCGTCCGGCTGGTCCTGGGACTCCCGTTCCGCGGCCACCCGGGCCCGGTAGTGCTCGATCTCGTTGGCGGTCTGCTCCGCGGTCCAGCCCAGCACCCCGGACATCAGGTGCGCGCACTCCGCGGCCGCCCCCACGCCCCGATCGAAGGTCTCCACCGAGATCCGGGTACGTCGGGTCATCACGTCGTCCAGGTGCCGCGCGCCCTCCCAGGCCGCCGCGTGCACCACCTCCGCGCGCAGGTAGTCCTCGGCCCCGGTAATCGGCTCGCGCAACGTCGGGTCGGCCTCGGCCAGATCCAGCACCGGGCCCAGTTCGCCGCCGTGGCGGTGCAGGAGGTGCTCGATGCGCGCTACGTGCAAACCGGTGGTCGCCGCCGTGCGCGCCCGGGAGTTCCAGGCCGCCTGGAACCCGGCCCCGCCGACCAGCGGGATGCGGTCGGTGCAGGACGGCGGCACCCGTTCGTTCATCGCGTGCACCGCGGCATTCACCGCGTCGCGGGCCATCACCCGGTAGGTCGTGTACTTCCCGCCGGCCACCACCACCAGGCCGGGCACCGGGTGCGCCACCACGTGCTCGCGGGACAGCGCCGAGGTGTTCTCCGACTCCCCGGCCAGCAACGGGCGTAGCCCGGCGTAGACACCCTGCACGTCGGCCCGGGACAGCGGCGGGGACAGCCACTTGTTGGCCTCGGCCAGCAGGTAGTCGATGTCCATCCGGCTGGCCGCCGGGTGGGCCTTGTCCAGGTCCCAGGTGGTGTCGGTGGTGCCGACGATCCAGTGCCGCTTCCACGGAATCACGAACAGCACGCTGTTTTCGGTGCGGGTGATCAGCCCCATCGAGGCGTGGATGCGGTCCCGCGGCACGACCAGGTGCACGCCCTTGGACGCCCGCACATGGAACTGCCCCCGCTCCCCGACCAGGGCCTGCGTGTCGTCGGTCCACACCCCGGTGGCATTGACGACCTGGCGGGCCCTCACTTTCCATTCCGCGCCGGACTCGGTGTCGCGCACCTTGGCGCCCACCACCCGTTCACCCTCGCGCAGGAAGCCGATCACCTTGACCCGCGAGGCACAGTGCGCGCCATAGGCGGTCGCGGTGCGCACCAGGTTCACCACGAACCGGGCGTCGTCCACCTGGGCGTCCCAGTACTGCACCGCACCCACATAGGCGTCGCTGCGCAGCGCGGGCATCAACCGTCGGGCCTGACGCTTCATCAGGTGACGGTGCCGTGGCACCCCGGTGTCCCCCGGCGCGAGCGCGGCCAGGGTGTCGTACAGCGCGATACCCGCGCCGACATAGGCACGCTCCCACCCGTGGTGGGTCAACGGGTACAGGAACGGCACCGGGCGCACCAGGTGTGGCGCCAGTTCGGTGAGCAGCAGGCTGCGCTCGCCCAGCGCCTCCCGGACCAGACCGAAGTCGAGCATCTCCAGATAACGCAGCCCGCCGTGGATCAGCTTGCTGGACCGGCTCGAGGTGCCGCCGCCCCAGTCGCGGACGTCGACCAGTCCGACGTCCAACCCACGGGTCACCGCATCCAGCGCGGTGCCCGCACCGACCACTCCCCCGCCGACCACCAGCAGATCGAGCTCACGCGCGGCCAAAGCCGCGCATGCCGCCTCCCGCTCGGCCGGCCCCAGCCGTCCCGTCCCCATGACGCCACCATAGAACGCGCGCGTCCGAACAAGCGTGAGCTATAGCTCACGGTGATTCGGACGCCGCGGGGTGGTGGTGGTCAGGACGTGACGACAACTTCGACGCGCTGGAACTCCTTGAGGTCGGAGTAGCCGCAGGTGGCCATCGCCCGGCGCAGCGCGCCGACCAGGTTCATCGACCCGTCCGGCTGGCGGGACGGCCCGTGCAGGATTTCGGAGAACGTCCCGATGGTGCCGACCTGCATGCGGGTGCCCCGCGGCAACACCGAATGGTGCGCCTCGGTGCCCCAGTGCCAGCCGCCACCCGGCGCCTCGGCCCCACGGGCCAGCGGCGACCCGATCATCACCGCGTCCGCGCCGCAGGCGATCGCCTTGGTGATCTCCCCGGACGTGGTCATGCCGCCGTCGGCGATCACGTGCACGTAGCGCCCGCCGGACTCGTCCAGGTAGTCCCGCCGCGCCGCGGCGACGTCCGCGATCGCCGAGGCCATCGGCACCTTGATGCCCAGCACCTCGGCGGTGGTGTGCGCGGACCCGCCACCGAAGCCGACCATGACGCCCGCCGCACCGGTACGCATCAGGTGCAGTGCGGCCTGGTGGGTGGCGCATCCGCCGACGATCACCGGTACGTCGAGTTCGTGGATGAACTGTTTGAGGTTCAGTGGCTCGGCGCGGCCGGACACGTGCTCGGCGGACACCGTGGTGCCGCGGATCACGAACAGGTCCACGCCGGCGTCCACCACCACATGCGCCAATTGCGCGGTGCGCTGCGGGGACAGCGCCGCGGCGGTGATGATGCCCGCGTCGCGCATGGTCTTGATCCGGGCACCGATCAGTTCTTCCTTGATCGGCTCGGCGTAGATCTGTTGCAGCCGCGCGGTGGCCTCGGAGTCGGGCAGTTCACCGATCTCGTCGAACAGCGAGATCGGGTCGTCGTAGCGGGTCCACAACCCCTCCAGGTCGAGTACCGCCAGCCCACCGAGGCGACCGATCTCGATCGCCGAATCCGGGGAGACCACGCTGTCCATCGGCGCGATCATGATCGGCAACTCGAAGTGGTAGGCGTCGATCTGCCAGGCCGTGGAGGTCTCTTCCGGGTCGCGGGTGCGCCGCGACGGGACGATCGCCACCTGGTCGAAGCCATAGGCTGATCGGCCGCGCTTACCGCGGCCGATCTCGATTTCGGACAGGGCCACTGTCTGCCTATCTGCTGGAGTAGTTCGGCGCCTCGACGGTCATCTGCACGTCGTGTGGGTGGGACTCCTTCAGTCCGGCCGAGGTGATCCGCACGAACGTACCCTTCGCGTGCAGCTGGGGTACGTCGTGGGCGCCGATGTACCCCATCGAGGAGCGCAAACCGCCCACCAACTGGCTCAGCACCGCCTCCAGCGGACCGCGGTAGGGCACCTGGCCCTCCACGCCCTCCGGCACCAGCTTGTCGTCGGAGGTGACGTCGTCCTGGAAGTAACGGTCTTTGGAGTAGGACCGGGCCAGGCCGCGGGTCTGCATGGCACCCAGCGACCCCATGCCGCGGTAGGACTTGTACTGCTTGCCGTTGATGAACAGCAGCTCGCCGGGGCTCTCCTCGACGCCGGCCAGCAGACTGCCCAGCATCACCGTGTCCGCCCCGGCGACCAGCGCCTTGGCGATATCCCCGGAGTACTGCAGACCGCCGTCGCCGATCACCGGCACCCCGGCCGGGCCGGCCGCCAGCGACGCCTCATAGATCGCGGTCACCTGCGGCACGCCGATGCCGGCGACCACCCGAGTGGTGCAGATCGAGCCGGGGCCGATGCCCACCTTGATGCCGTCCACGCCCGCGTCGATGAGGGCTTGCGCTCCCTCGCGGGTAGCCACGTTGCCGCCGATGACGTCGATGCCGCGCCCGGCCAGCTCGCGGCTGATGCGCGCGATGATCTCCAGCACCGCGCGGGAGTGTCCGTGCGCGGAGTCCACCACGATGAAGTCCACGCCGGCCTCGACCAGCGACATGGCCCGCTTGAACGACTCCTCGCCCACGCCGACCGCAGCGCCCACCACCAGCCGACCACCGGAGTCCTTGGTGGCATGCGGGTACTTCTCCGACTTCGCGAAGTCCTTGACCGTGATCAGGCCCTTGAGCCGACCGGACTCGTCGACCAGCGGCAGCTTCTCGATCTTGTTGTCGCGCAGCAGCCGGAAGGCGGTGTCGTGGCTGGTGCCGACCGGGGCGGTGATCAACGGGGCTGCGGTCATCACCTCGCGAACCAGGCGCGAGGAGTCCTGCTCGAAGCGCATGTCCCGGTTCGTGACGATGCCCAACAGCACGCCGGACGGATCCACCACGGGCACCCCGGAGATGCGGTAGCGCCCGCACAGGGCGTCCACGTCCCCGATGGTGGCGTCCGGGCCGATGGTCACCGGCTGGGCCACCATGCCGGCCTCGGATCGCTTGACCACGTCGACCTGTTCGGCCTGGTCGGAGATCGACAGGTTGCGGTGCAGCACGCCCACGCCGCCCTGGCGGGCCATGGCGATGGCCATGCGGGCCTCGGTGACCGTGTCCATCGCGGAGGAGATCAGGGGTACCCGCAGCGCGATGTTGCGGGACAGTCGGCTGGTGGTGTCAACCTCGCTGGGCACCACGTCGGACGCGCCGGGCAACAGCAGCACGTCGTCGAACGTGAGACCGAGCTGCGCGAACTTGGCGGGGTAGTCGGCAGAACTCATGACTCATCGTACCGCCGGGTGAACTGACGGTTCGTCAGGAGGCCGGACCGCGCGGCTTGGTGCTGCCTGCCAGCGAACCGGCCACCGCGGACGGCTCCGGCTGGGACAGGCTTTCCCCGGCCAGGTTGTAGAGCAGCACGTAGGCACCGGACTTGTGGGCCAGGTCGGAACCCGCCGGTCCGCGCAGTCCGCCCACCGGGCCCGGGATGTCACCGGGCAGCGAGTGGTCCCTGTCCGGCAGCGGGTGGCCCAGCTTCTCCTTGGCCTTGTTCTTGAGCTGGCTCTTCGCGTGGTCGATGTTGTCGTCCCGCATGGCCGGGATCTGTTCGGTCGGGTCCGTCACTCCGGTACCCGGCACCAGTGTCTCCGGGCCATGCCCCGGCGCCTGGACGAGCCCGCCGCCGGCGGTCGGGTCGGTCGCCGCACCGGCGCCGGTCCCGGCCGTGCCGTTGGCGGTCTTGCCGACCGCCGTGGTGCTCGGCGCCACGACGCGCTGGAAGCGCTCGCGCAGCGCGTCCAGTTCGGCACGCAGCGAACTCAGCAGGTCGGGGTCGGTGATCAACGGCAGCAACCGCTGCGCCCGGGCCAACTGGTCGGCAGCCGTGTTCAGGTCGCCCTCGTTGAGTGCTTTCTCGGCCTGCTCGAGGTACTGGCTGGCGCGCTCCGCCGGCGTGCGGGCCGGGGTGACCTCACCGCTCACCGAGCCGACCGCACGGCGCAGCGGCTCCAGCGGGCTGGACCCGGTCGCGGCGGCGACGCCGCCCAGGCCCAACACCAGCGCACCGGTGGTCGCCACCGCGACCGCCTTCGGCGCGAGCATTCGGCGCTTGCGCAACGGGACTACCTCGGGCGCGGACTCGTAGGCCGCCCAGGAGGTGCCCGCCGCGGACACCAGGGCGCGGTCGGTGTGCTCGGCAGCGGCGTCCACCAGGGCGGTCTCCAGCAGGGTGGACAGCGGGCCGGGCCGGTTGTCGATCTCGGCCACGTAGGCACCGAGCAGGCGGGCGACCAGGTCGCCCTCGACCTCGCGCGGCACGCCGGCCGCCACACCGAGAGCGGCACCGGGGGTACGGGCGCCGAGCGCGTCGAGCAGCGCGTCGTCGGCGTGCAGGGCAGCGAATTGCAGGTCGTCGGTCATTCGTCCGTGACCTCCTCTGCGGCCAGGGCGCGAAGTTTGTTCAGCGCCCGGTGCTGGGCCACGCGGACTGCGCCCGGGGTCATGTTCAGGGCCCGCCCGGTTTCCTCGGCGGACAGCCCTACCGCCACCCGCAGCGTCATCAGCTCGCGCAGGTGGTCGGGCAACTTGTCGAGCAGGTCGCGGGCCCGCTGCGCCTCGGCGGCAGCCAAAGCGGCGCCCTCGGGGCCGAGCGACTCGTCCAGCTTCTCCGGCAGGAACTCGGTGGGCACCGCCGCCCGGATCGCGGCGCGCTGTACGTCGGCCACCTTGCGCGCGGCAATGCCGAACACGAAGGCCTCGAACGGGCGGCCCTCGTCCCGGTAGCGCGGCAGTGCGGTGAGCACAGCGATACATGCCTCCTGCGCCGCGTCATCTGCGGCATAGTCGGCGCCCGGAAGGCGCCCGAGTCGACCCCTGCAATAGCGAAGGACCATCGGGCGGATTCGGATGAGCAACGCTTCCGTAGCGTCGCGGTCACCCTGGGTGGCCGCAGCCGCCAGATCACGTAGGTCGATCCGGTCCGTCCGACTTTCAATCGGTTCCGGATCGCCCGGCGTTACGCCTGCGATACCCACGTGCTCCCTAGTGCCTGATTTGTTACCTCACCAAACCGCGGCGCAGCGAGATTGCGACTGCGTGCGCGCGGTCTGCGGCACCCAACTTGCGGAACAGACGACGAGCGTGGGTCTTGACCGTGTCCTCGGAAAGGAACAGTCCACGGCCGATCTCCGCATTGCTCTGACCTTCGCACATACCCGCCAGGACCTCTAGCTCACGTTCGGTGAGGGTGGGGGCCGGCCGGTCGTCGGTGGCCGCACCAGCGGAATCCGCGGTGGGCTGGGGTTCGATCAGGGCCTGGCCGATAACCACCCGGACCTCGGCCCGAGAGGCGTCCTTGCGCAGGTAGCCGCGGGCACCGGCGGCGACCGCGGCAACCACCGCGGCGTCCGGGTCCTCGGGTCGGGTCAGCATCAGCACGCGTGCGGTGGGGTCGGCAGCCCGAATGCGGCGCACCGCGGCCGCGCCGCCGCCCGTACGCGGACCGGTCGCCGCGTCCAGCAGCACCAGATCCGGCGGCTGGGCGCGCACGTGCTCCAACGCCTCGTCCTCGGTCGCCGTGGTCACCACCCGCTCCACCCCCCGCACCGCGCCGACGGAACGGCGCAGCTGCTCGCGGATCAGCGGGGAACCGTCGCAGACCAGGATCGTTGCCATCGGACCTCCTCGCCGGTCGCCGTCATCCACGACCACCCTCGTCGGACGTTGCGCACGCGCATCGCGGCCGGCGATTGGGCCGAACGGGTGACGTCACCCGGCGTTTCAGGTTAGCCGCGGGGGTCGCACGTCGCCGTGGCTTCGCGAGAACCCCGAGGTCAGCTCAGTTAGTGAGGCTTAGTGTGCCCCTCTGGTCCCACTAAATCACTTTTGCCACGCCAACCACAAGAGTCCCAATTTTGGGCAAAGCAGCGGCCCCGGACGGGACGGTCCGGGGCCGCAGCGAATCACGGGTGGTGCAGGAGCTACCTCAGTGGCCGTGACCGTGGCCGTGGCCACCGCCGGCGGGCGTCGGCTGCTCCTCCTCGGGCTTCTCCACCACGAGGGTCTCGGTGGTGAGCAGCATGGCCGCGATCGAGCCGGCGTTGGCCACCGCGGAGCGGGTGACCTTGACCGGGTCGATGACGCCCTGGGCGATCAGGTCGCCGTACTGGCCGGTGGCCGCGTTGAAGCCGTTGCCGCTCTCGCGAACGTTGGCGACCACCACGTAGCCCTCGTAGCCGGCGTTCTCGGCGATCCAGCGCAGCGGCTCGTCGACGGCCTTGCGCACCACGTGCACACCGATCGCCTCGTCGCCCTCCAGGCCCAGACCGTCCTTGAGCGCCGCGGCGGCCAGCACCAACGCGGCGCCGCCGCCGACGATGATGCCCTCCTCGATCGCCGCACGAGTGGCCGAGACGGCGTCCTCGATGCGGTGCTTCTTCTCCTTGAGCTCGACCTCGGTGGCTGCGCCGACCTTGATCACGCAGACGCCGCCGGCGAGTTTCGCCAGCCGCTCCTGCAGCTTCTCCCGGTCCCAGTCCGAGTCACTGTGCTCGATCTCGGCGCGGATCTGGGCGACCCGGGCGGCCACGTCCGCGGTGACGCCCTGGCCGTCGATGATCGTGGTGTCCTCCTTGGTCACCACGATCCGGCGGGCGGTGCCGAGCACCTCGAGGCCGACCTGGTCGATCTTCAGGCCCAGCTCGGGGCTGATCACCTGTGCACCGGTGAGCACGGCCACGTCCTCGAGCATCGCCTTGCGGCGGTCGCCGAAGCCGGGGGCCTTGACGGCCACCGAGGTGAACGTGCCACGGATCTTGTTGACCACCAGGGTGGACAGCGCCTCACCGTCCACGTCCTCGGCAATGATCAGCAGCGACTTGCCCGCGCCGATGACCTTTTCCAGGATCGGCACGAGATCCGCGATCGAGGAGATCTTGCCCGCGGTGAGCAGGATCAGCGGGTCCTCGAGCACGGTCTCCATCCGCTCCGCGTCGGTGACGAAGTACGGCGAGATGTAGCCCTTGTCGAACTGCATGCCCTCGGTGAACTCGAGCTCGAGGCCCATCGTGTTCGATTCCTCGACGGTGATCACACCGTCCTTGCCGACGCGGTCGAACGCGTCCGCAATCAGGCCGCCGACGCCGGCGTCCTGCGCCGAGATCGACGCAACGCTGGCCATGTCCTCGCGGGTCTCGATGTCGCGGGCGGCCTCAAGCAGGGTGTCACCCAGCGCCTTGGTCGCCGCGTCGATGCCACGCTTGAGGCTCATCGGGTTGACGCCCGCGGCGACCGCGCGGATGCCCTCGTGCACCATCGCCTGGGCGAGCACGGTGGCCGTGGTCGTGCCGTCACCGGCGACGTCGTTGGTCTTGGTGGCGACCTCCTTGGCCAGTTGGGCGCCGAGGTTCTCATAGGGGTCGGACAGCTCGATCTCACGGGCGACGGTCACGCCGTCGTTGGTGATGGTCGGCGCCCCGAACTTCTTGTCGATGACGACGTTGCGCCCGCGCGGGCCAAGCGTCACCTTGACGGTGTTGGCGAGGGCGTTGACGCCCCGCTCGAGGGCGCGACGTGCGTCCTCATCGAACAACAGGATCTTCGGCATTGCCGGGTCTATCCCCTCTCATGCGTCCGCCCCGGGACCCGGGTACCCACGGGCCGCCCCGGGGCGGACGAACTGGAACGACGTCAGGACTGAGCTGAGCCCTACTTGACGATCTTGGCGAGCAGGTCACGCGCGGAGAGGATGAGGAACTCCTCGCCGCTGTACTTGACCTCGGTGCCGCCGTACTTGCTGTAGAGGACGATGTCGCCGACAGCGACGTCCAGCGGCAGGCGCTGACCGTCCTCGAAACGACCGGGGCCGACCGCCAGGACCTCGCCCTCCTGGGGCTTTTCCTTGGCGGTGTCCGGGATGACCAGGCCGGAGGCGGTGGTCATCTCGGCCTCGAGCGGCTTGACGACGACGCGGTCCTCGAGTGGCGTGATGGAGACCTTGGTGGCCATTGGTTGCTGACCTTCCCTTACGAGGGTGACAAGTTGGTGAGCGACCCTGGGCCTGCCGTCGCGGGGGTCAGGGACGGGTCGCTTTTCTGGCACACTCCTGTTGCGAGTGCCAGCCCGACACTATGTGGGCGCTTAGCACTCAGTCAACTCGAGTGCCAATTTTCTATGGACCTAGCTGCCTTCCACGCGCTGCGGGCCCCGGCCGGTGCCGCGCTGCTGGACCGGATCACCGCCACGGGCCCGCTGACCGACGCCACTGCGCTGAGACTGGGCACCAAACTGCGCGGCGAACACCCCGCCGACCTGGTCGCCGCGGCGATCACCCAGGCCCGCCTGCGTGAGCGCGGCGCGGCCAAGTTCGGCGCCGCGGCCGCCTCGATGTGGTTCACCTCGGACGGACTGGAGCAAGCCACCCACCCCGCGGTGGCCGCACACCGGGCAGCGCGCCTGGCCCGCCATCTGGCCTCCGGCGCCGCCGTGGTCGACCTGTGCTGCGGCATCGGCAGTGACCTGGCGGCCGCGGCGCAGGTCGGGCTGCGGGCCACCGGCGTCGAACTCGACCCGCTGACCGCTGCGATGGCCGCGGCCAACCTGGGCAACGCGGCCGCGGTGATCCAGGCGGACGCGCAGACCCACGACACCGGCGGGGCCGCGGTGTTCGTCGACCCGGCGCGGCGCGGTAGCCGCGGACGGGTGTTCGACCCGGCGGCCTACACCCCGCCGTTTCCCTTCGTCACCGACCTACTCGGCTCCGGCCGCCCGGCCGCGGCCAAGGTCGCGCCCGGCATCCCGCACGGCCTGGTCCCGGCCGGCGTGGAGGCGGAATGGGTGTCGCTGCGCGGGGAGGTCAAGGAGGCCGCGCTCTACTCCCCCGCGCTGTCCGACAGCACGGTCCGCCGGGCCACGCTGCTGCCCGGCGGCCACACGCTGCACGCGAACGTCGAGGAATCCGCACGACCGGGCGCACCGCTCGGTCCGGTGGGGCGGTGGCTGCACGAGCCGGACGGGGCGGTGATCCGGGCCCACCTGATCGACGGGGTGGCCGCCGAGATCGACGGCCGACTGGTGGATCCATCCATCGCGTACCTCACCACCGACCACCCGGTCGCCACGCCGTTTGCCCGTAGCTACGAGGTACACGATGTGCTGCCGTTCGACACCCGCAGGCTGCGCACGATGTTGCGCGCCCGCGGGGTGGGTCGGTTGACGGTGAAGAAGCGCGGCGCCGACATCGATCCCGACCGGTTGCGCCGGGACTTGCTGCGCGGGGCAACCGGGGACGCCGAGGCCACCCTGGTGATCACCCGGGTGGCCGGTGCACACAGCGCCCTGCTGGTGACGCCCATGCCGGGAAACTCCCAGTTTCAAAGGGATTAACGCCGGCCCAACGCGATCTAGGGTGGGTCTCGGCCGGGCTGCCGATCCGGTCGAAGAGCGGGGGCGCAGTGACCGAGCGGGTCCGGGCCGACGAGGGCCACCACGACAACAGCGTGAGCCGGCGGGCGTTCATGCACCGCGGGCTCAGTGCCGGGGCGTTGCTGTTCGCCCCGGCAGCCCTCGGCCGCGGCATGCCCCACGAGGTCAGCAAGCCGTTGCGCTCGGTGGCCACCAGGGTGCCCACCGACCCGTTCACCCTGGGCGTCGCCTCCGGGGAACCAACCGCCGACGGCATTGTGCTGTGGACCCGGCTCGCGCCGGAGCCGCTGGCCGACGACGGCCTCGGCGGGATGGCACACCACTCGGTCGCCGTCGACTGGCAACTCGCCGAGGACCCCGGGTTCCGTCGCCCGGTGCGCACCGGAACCGAACACACCGACCCGGCGACAGCGCACAGCGTGCACGTCGAAGTGGACGGTCTGGCGCCCGCCCGCGAGTACTGGTACCGCTTCCGGGTCGGCCACTACCAATCCCCGGTCGGCCGCACCCGGACCGCTCCGGCGGCGACCTCGCTCGCACCGCTGTTCTTCGCCAGTTCCTCCTGCGCGCACTGGGAACACGGGTACTTCACCGTCTACCGGCACATCGCCAACGCCGCGCCGGACGTGATCTTCTGCCTGGGCGACTACTACTACGAGGGCGGACCGCACTACGACCCGCCGCTGTCCGCGATCGTGCGGACCCACGTCGGCCGCCGCTGCCGCAGCCTGAGCGACTACCGCCGGCGGCACGCGCAGTACAAGACCGATCCGGATCTGCAGGCCGCGCACGCGGTGGCGCCCTGGTTGGTGGTTCCCGATGACCACGAGGTGGAGAACAACTGGGCCGGCGACCACGCGTACCGACCGAAGGATGCCCACCGCTTCCTGACGATGCGTACTGCCGCCTACCAGGCCTACTGGGAACACATGCCGCTGCGTCGTGCGTCGCAGCCGGTCGGCTCGCACATGCAGTTGTTCCGCACCGCGAAGTGGGGCGCGCTGGCCACCTTCCACCTCCTCGACACCCGCCAGTTCCGCGATGCGCAAGCGTGCGCCGGCGGGGAGATGCCGCTGTGTTCACCGTCGAGGAAGGAGACCCGAACCATGCTGGGCGCGGCCCAGGAAGCCTGGTTGGCCGACGGACTGACCCGCTCCCGGGCCCGCTGGGATGTGCTCGCTCAGCAGGTCATGTTCTGTTCCACGGCGCGGGACTTCAACGGTCAGGGCGCCATGGTGCCCCCGGACACGGTCAACGTGGACTGCTGGGACGGCTACCCCGCCGCGCGCGATCGCCTGCTGAGCAACGTGCGGGCCGCGAACCTGAGGAACTTCGCGGTGCTGACCGGCGACGTGCACAACCACTGGGCGGCCGACATCCCCGGACTGATCGACGGCCTACCGATGGGGGCCGAACTGGTCACTTCCTCGGTGACCAGCCGCGGCGACGGCGAGCCGGAACCGCGCTGGGTCCCCGCGGCGCAGCGTCGCCATCCCAACCTGCACTACTGGGACGGCCGACGCGGCTGGATCGCCGGGCACCTGACCGCCGAGCGGTTGCGGGCGGACTATCACGTCGTCCAGCGGGTATCGACGCCGTTCTGGCCGGACTCGGTGGCGGCGTCCTTCGAGATGGCGGACGGGCTGCCGGGGCTGCGTCGAATCTGACGAGCCATCAGGATCCGCGGCGCAGGATGACCGCGTCGGTGCCGTCGGCGTAGTAACGCCGCCGGGTGGCGATCGTCGCGAACCCGCGGACGGCGTAGAGACCGATCGCTGCGTCGTTGTCCGCACGCACCTCCAACAGCACCTCGGTACAGCCGCGGCGATCCGCCTCACCGAGCAGCGCATCCAGCAACACCCCGCCCAGGCCGCGACCCTGCCGGTCCGCGCGCACCGCAACCGTCTGCACGTCCGCGCTCTGCCCGACCACGGCGAGCCCGCCATACCCGACAACCGCCTCACCCTCGAGTAGCACGCGATACCAACGGCGCTGCGGGATGCCCGCGAATTCGGCCCAGAACGATGCCACCGACCAGGCGTCGGTGCCGAACAGCGCGTCGTCGATCGCCACCATCGTCGGGATGTGCCACCAGCGCGCCGGGTGCAGCACCGCGGTCGGGTTCTCGCTCATGCGGTGGGTTGTGCGACCTTCTTGCGCTCGCCGGGCTCCACCGCGTCCGGCCGGCGCAGGTACAGCGGTTCCGGCGGCAGACATTCCCCGCCCGCCGCCAACGTGGCCTCGACCAAGCGGGCCAATTGCACGGGGTCCGGGTACCGTGGCGAACGGGCATCCGGGAAGGCGGCCGGGTAGAGCACCGCACCCTCGCCGACCACCGGCCCCTCGTAGGCCACCACCGTGGGCAACGCCACGTCCGGGCCCTCGACCCGCACGCCATCGCGGTAGCGGGCCCAATAGACCTCCTTGCGCCGCGCGTCGGTGGCCACCAGGAACTCACCGGCCAAACCGGCCTCCGCGGCGAGGGTGTCCAGGCTGCACACCCCGTGTACGCCGATGCCCAGGGCATGGCCCAACGACCGCGCGGTCATCAATCCGACCCGCAACCCGGTGTACGGGCCGGGCCCGACCCCCACCGCGATCCCATCGAGCTGACGGGGCGTCAGGCCGGCGCGGGCCAACACGTCGGCCACCCCGACCGCGAGGGTCTCGTTGTGTCGGCGGGCATCCACCACCGCGTGCCGAGCAAGCTCCTCGCCGTCGCGGCACAGCGCCACACCCACCGAGGGGGTGGCGGTATCGATGGCGAGCAGCAGCACGGGCGCAAGCTTATGGAAGAAGTGCGGCGGTCAGCTCGACGCCGGCCCAGCGCGCACCCACCGCAGCGATGCTCACCTCACGGATCGCCGCGCTCGGATCGTCCGGATCGGCGTCCACCGGACGCTCGGCGCGCCGGGACAGTACGAGCTCCAAGCGGTCCGTGGACAACGCCTCGACCAGCCCGGCACCCCACTCGACCACGGTGACCGAGTCGGGCATTGACTCGTCGAGGTCCAGGTCCGCAACCTCGGCGGCATCGGCCATCCGATAGGTGTCCGCGTGCACCAGTGCAGGGCCACCCACCTCGGAGGGATGGACCCGGGAGATCACGAACGTCGGCGAGCAGATCCGCCCGCGCACGCCCAACGCGGCGCCCAGTCCCTGGGTGAGGGTGGTCTTGCCCGCCCCCAGGTCCCCGGTCAGCACCACCAGATCCCCGCGGCGCAGCAGCCCCGCCAGCCGCCCGCCCAGCGCCCGCATCTCCGCCGCGGTGGGCACCTCGAGGCGAATCACCACCCCGGTACTCACTGCGTCCCCGCGGTCGCGCCGGACCGCAACGCACGCAGGCGCGGCAACAGACCGGCGGCATAGCGCAGGTCTTGCTCCAGCACCATGGCCGGAGCTCCGGTGCGCCCCACCCGGATCGCGCTGGACGGATGGAAGGTGGGCAACAGCGGCCGGCTGCCGAACAGATGCAGGTGCCCGCGTACCGAACTGAGCGTGGTGCCCCGCCCCAGCGCCCACTCCGTAGCCATCTGACCCAGCGTCACAATCAGCAGCGGGTCGATGAATTCGATCTGTCGCATGGTCCACGGCCGGCACCGCTCGAACTCCGCGCGCTCGACCATCCGACCCTCGCCGGGACGGCACTTGAGCACGACCAGCGCGGCGACGTTGCGGCGCAGCACACCGATCTCCGCCATCACGAAATCCAGGTGGTGCCCGGAACGGCCCACCAGCGGTCGGCCGGTGTTGTCCTCGTAGGGGTTGGGGCCATCGCTGAGCAGCAACAGCTCGGCGCCGGCCGGGGCGTCTCCGACCACCACCTGCTTGCGCGAGGCAACCAGGTCCGCGCACGCGGTGCAGCAGCTCAACCGCCCGGTCAGATCGAACCAGTCCGTGGCCGCGGCGGCATTCGCGGCGGTGTCGCCCACCGCGGCCGGGGGGTTCACCCGGCGGCCCGTCGGGCGGCCCGGCGACCACCGGTCAGTCGGGCGCGTTCCAGCAACCGGCGCAGCGCGGCGTTCACCGCGTCCGGGCACTCCAGAATCACCAGGTGACCGGCGCCCTCGAGGATGGTGAACTCCGCCTCAGGTATCTGCACGGCCATGCCGCGGCTGTGGTCGGCCGGGGTGAGCACATCCTTGCCGCCGGCCAGAATCAACGTCGGACAGGACCGGAAGATCGGCAGTGCCGCTTCCTTGTCGTGCCGATCGAACTCCGGGAAGAGCTCGCCGAAGACGTCCAACGGCGTGGTGTTCAGGATCGATCCGGCGAACCGGACGACATCCGGTGGGACGTCCCGACCGCCGAAGGACAGTCGTCGGGTCACCCACAGGCCGACGTCACGGTCCGCGCCGATGCCGCGCTTGATCAGCATCGGCCGGTTGGTCACCACCCCGACCACTCCGGGCGAGAACGGCCACAGCCCGCGCACCACCGCGGCGGGCAGGCCCAGCGTCATTTCGGCCAGCCGGCCCGCCGAGGTAGCGATCAGCGCCGCCCCCACCACCCGCTTGCCGAACTCCTCGGGGTGAGTCTGCGCGTAGGCCATCACCACCATGCCGCCCAGCGAGTGCCCGATCAGCACGACCGGTCCGGTGGGCACCGTGGCCTCGAGCACCGTGTGCAGGTCGCGGGCCAACTGCTCGATCGTGGTGTGCGCCTTGACCCCGCGCCCGGAACGCCCGTGCCCGCGCTGGTCATAGAACACACAGCGGACCGCGCCGCTCAGGTCCAAACGCTGGAAGTGCCAGGCATCCATGTTCAGGCAGAAGCCGGGCAGGAATACCACGGTGGGCGCCGCGGGGTCATCGTGGTCGGCCTCCTCGACCTCCACGCACAACGCCACCCCGTCGTCGGCGGTGACGGTCAACGGCTCGGTGTGCAACGAACCGAGCGCCACTCCCTCGCCCTCGCCCGCAGCGGAACGACGGACCATACGCCGGCCGACCATCGTGGTAGCCACGGCACCACCGGCCACCAGACCGGCCCGTAGCGCCCAGCGCACCATGCCCTCGCGCCCGTTA
>Ga0137412_10000717_pt1 | contig 24404 bp, 17 predicted proteins | sample CZODoug2_1_16fun_FD_122160 | JGI IMG/M metagenome (GOLD analysis project Ga0137412, IMG submission 122160) | Vadose zone soil fungal communities from Angelo Coast Range Reserve, California, USA - CZODoug2_1_16fungal (Hybrid Assembly) | ecosystem: Environmental > Terrestrial > Soil > Vadose zone... | reverse complement strand
CGACGTACCTGCTCGATGAGTCGATCGCGATAGGCCTCGCCCTCGCGCAGCAGCACCTTCGGATGCGTCTGGCCGGCCACGACGTAGCGCGGCGCCGGGTACAGGTCGGTGAGCGATGCCATCGCCTCGATGCCCCACTCGATGCCTTTGCCGGGGCCGAGCAGGCCCCAGCTCAGGATCGTCGGCTGGGCGGTACGAAAGGTCAGCGTGTGGCTGCTGCGCAGCGCGGGCGCGCCGTGCGGGATGACGCTGACCTTGCCGACGTCGACCGCGTACCCGGTCGCGAGGCGGTCCCGCGCGGTGGCCGTCATGGTCACAACGGCATCCGCCAAGGACACCACCTGTTCCAGGACGGTGCGCTGATGAGCGGTCGGCGCACTCAACACGGTGTGCAGAACGACGACGCTCGGCACCGTGAGCGCAGCGAGCAGCGGCAAGATCTCGTCGCCATCAGGGCCGCCATATGCGCCGTACTCGTGCTGCACGATCGCGACGTCGCTCTGGTCGAGCAGCTGCGCTGCGCGCCCAACGCTGCTCGGATCGCCGGCGATCAACTCACCGACCACCTCCGCCCGTCCGCGACGCTGCGGCGTCTCGACGACGCGGACCACCCGGCTCGGGCCACCACCGGGCGCTTCCAGTTCGGTCAGCAGCGCCGAGGTGAACGTCGCCAGTCCGCACAGTGTCGGCGGGTAGGTACTCACGAAGCCGAAGCGAGTCGTCACGGAACGGGGGCCTTCCAGTTGGGCAGCACACGCGAGCCGAGCGCGCAACCTCGCGCGAGCGAAGTATCCGAGCCACAGCGGCAGCGTGTATGCCAACGCTCGTCGGACGACGAGCGCACTCTTCTGCGGCAAAGCGAGATCGTCGCGAGAAACCCAAGTAATGACTGGAGAAGCGACGAGCAACGCGCCCGAAAGGCGCGACTTTCACACCCTACCCCGAAACCGGCTCACCGATATCGGGGCCGACACTCCCGGGACGGCACGCCAGGCGACAGACCGCGCAGTTCGCCTACGCGGGCGGAGCGAAGAACTCCAGCGCGATGCCGTCCGGATCCCGGAAGGACACACCTGAGCCGTAGTGGGCGTCGACAATGCCCCCGTGCTCGATGCCCAGCTCCTCCAGGCGCGCCGCCCGGACCTTCAGCTCGTCGCGGTCACGGCAGGCGAAAGCGACATGGTCCAAGCCGGTCCGGTGTTCGTCGAACGGATCCGCGGCAGGTTGGGGATGCGTGTGCAAGCCGAACAGCTGGCCGCCGGCGAGCAGGAACACGGTGTGGTGAAATCCACCGAGCTGCTCGTCCTCGTCCAGGACGGGCTCGGAATCGAACAATGTGCTGTACCAGCGAACGCTTCGCTCGAGATCGGTAACGGTCACCGCAACATGGGTGATCGACGGAAATTCAGACACGATGGCCTCCCCCGATGGCAGTGTCGGCGCCAGTCTGAACCGCCCGGACTGCTCGCACAAGAGCCGATCGGGCAGATCTAGGTCGGCCAGCGGCGGTGCGCCGGACTCTGCGTAATCGCAGCCGGGCTGTGCATCTCGGTCGCAGTACGAACCCGGCGCGTCATCACCGCCGCAGCCGTCTGGGTCTAGCCGGGCAAACCTGCCAAAACCTTGAACCGGCAACACGGGTCGTGCTAATCCGGAGCAGACCAGCCGCACTGGAAGGAGCGTGCCATGCCTCGGGGAATCACCGCCGTGCTGTCGGTGGGCGTCGTCGTGCTGAGCCTGGCGACCGGAGGTCAGGCGCTCGCCCGTTCTCATCCTCAGGGGCAGGCAGCGTCGGAATTGTCGGTGACCAGCCGGTTGGCCGACCGCCGCGAGGTCGCAGCTGGAACCCGGGCCTACTCGATCGGCTTCGAGGACGGACGGTTCTACGCCAACGGCTGGCACATCACCGGGGAGATGGGCGGAGTGTGGACGCCGCCGCTGAAACTCCTCGACGGGATGTGGTTCGGGCTCGACGGCAACTGGGTGGGACCGGCGACGAAGTTCACGAGCGGTTGGGGCTACACGCGATACGACCTGCCGGCGACGGCGGGCCTGGGCGTCGAGCGCACGGACTTCGTGCCGGACGGACAGCGCGGTGTTCTGTTCGGGCTCAAGATCAGCAACCCCGGGGCGGCGCGAACCGCGAAGCTGTCCGTCGACGCCCATTCCGAGCTGATGGGCCAGTACCCGTGGGGGTTCACCGGCGTCACCCCCAACGCGAGCGACAACATCGCCGACCAGGGCCGCTACGACGGCCACAACCTGGTGTTCACCGACGACGGCGCGCTGCCCGGGGCCCCGACCCACCACTACGCGGCGCTGGTCGGCACGGCGTCCAAGCCCGACTCGGGCGTGGTCGGCAACCAGTTCTGGGGACCGCAGCCGGGTCACCGCTGCACGGGCACCGAGCCGGGTGCGCCCGCCGACCCCAAGCCGTCCGCCTGCGATGACGGCCCGTTCGGCCGGGGCACCGGCGGCGAGCTGACCTACACGTTGTCGCTGCCCGCGCGCGGATCGCAGACCGTATGGCTGGCGGTCGCCGGCTCGGACAACGGCGTGGCATCGGCGCAACACGAACTGAGCCAGGTGCTGCACAACCCGTCCGCGCAGTTCGCCGCGAAGGTTGCCGCCCGCGGGCAGTTGGCGCAGCACACGACGCTGTCGCTTCCGGGCGACCCGCTGGTGCAGCAGTCGATCGACTGGGGCAAGCAGAACCTGGCCGACCTGACGCAGACCGCGCAAAACCTACAGGTGCGCTGGACAAATCAGGGGAAGCAGTTCCCGGCGCCGCTGGGCTCGGTGCCCGATGCGACGTGGGTCGGCGCCGGCTTCCCGGACTACCCGTGGATCTTCGGCACCGACGCCGAATACACCGCGTTCGCCGCGGCGTCGGTGGGCCAGTTCGAAGCCATCGAGGGACATCTGCGCACGCTGCGCGACGTCTCAGACATCCTCAACAACCGCTCGGGGGTGGTGGTGCACGAGACGGTCTCGGACGGCTCGATCTGGTTCGGTCACGACTCGCGTCAGGCCAACCCGGACGGCACGACGGCCTACGACTTCAACACCGACGAGACGGTCAAGTTCCCCAGCACGGTCGCGCTGATCTGGCGATGGACCGGCGACAACCGGTTCCGCGACGAGATGTACGACTTCACCAAACGCAACCTGCACTACGTCGTGAACAGTCTGGACGCCGACCACGACGGCTGGCCCGAAGGCTCGGGCAACGTCGAGCGCACCGGGATGGGCGCCGAGAAGTTGGACAACGCCGTCTATCTCGCGCGCGGCCTGTACGACCTGGCCGACATGGCCCACTCCAAGCACGACGGGACCACCTACGCGTGGGCGACGAACCTCGCCCGCACGCTGCAGCAGCGCTTCGACCAGACGTGGTGGTACCAGGCCGCCTCGCAGTACGCGGATTCACTGAGCGACCCGGGCAACACCCAGTTGTTCCAGCAGTACTGGATCGGCCAGACACCTATGGAGGCCGAACTGCACGTCAACGGGCAGACCGTTGCCGGCGCTGCCCCCTTCGACCACGGCAACGCGGCCCTCGCCGGCCGGGAGAACGACTGCTACAGCGGCACCCCGCCGTTCAGCCCGGGCCTGTTCCACACCGGGTGCACCGGGCCGCCGAGCGGCCAGGGCGAGAAGGTCGTCTACGGCCTGACGACGTCGATCCAGTCGATCGGTGAGGGCAACTACGGCCGCCTCGGCGCGGGTCAGCAGCAGCGCTACACCCACGCGCTCGCCGAGACGATGGTCTCCGAGCCGGCCACCGGCGGCACCCCGGACGAGCAGCCCGGAGCGATGCCCGAGATCTTCCCGTCGCCGGACCAGGGCGCCAACATCGACCGCTGCTGGACGTGCCGATCGATGTTCATGCAGGCCTGGGGCAACTACGGCACCGCCTGGGCGGTCGTGCACCAGTGGTTGGGCGTGCGTCCCGACCTCGGCAACAGCCGCGTCGAGTTCGTCCCGCAGGTGCCGGCCGGGCAGACCTCGGTGGCCGGTCAGGACATCCGGCTCGGCACCGGATCCGCCGACGTGCACGCCACGCACGTCGGAACCTCGTACCGCACCGAGATCGCCACTCACGCCGTACGGGCCGGTCAGGTGGTCATCGGCCACACGCTCCCCCGCGGCGCGCACCCCAGCGCCGTCGTGCTCGACGGGCGAGCCGTGCACGACTACCGGATCACCGAGACCAACCGCGGAGCCGAGGTGACGATCTCGACCGGTACCGGGCACCACACGCTGACCGTCACAGTGTGAGGCCGGACAATGGGGCCATGGTCGAGATCGAGCCCGAACGATTCGAGGCCATGGTCGGCGAAGCGCTCGACGGGCTGCCCCCGAAGCTGGGCCGGCTGATGCGCAACGTCGCGGTCACGGTCGAGCACGAGCGCGGACCACGCGGGCTGCTCGGGCTCTACCAGGGAGTTCCCCTGACCAACCGCACCACGCACTACGCCGGCGTACTACCGGACCGGATCACGATCTACCGGCTGGCCATCTGCGCGATCTGCAATGACGATCACGAGGTGGTCGAGCAGGTTCGCCGCACGGTCATCCATGAGGTAGGGCACCACTTCGGCATCGACGACGCCCGACTGCACGAACTCGGCTGGTGAGCTGCCGCCCCCGGCGCCCGCGCTCACGTGAACGCGCTCGGACGGCGCGACGTCAGTCGCTCAGGCCCGAGGGCGGGTGAAGGGCTCGCCCCGCTCCGTTGCGACGGATGGCACGAGATCGCGTCTGCGCCACGCGCGGGTCGCGGCGCGTAGCTCGCTGATCATGTCGGGTTGGGGCACCGCGAGAACGGGGCATCGGGCGTGGGCGAGGCAGTAACGCCGGACTGAACCGCGCCGGAGCCGGGCCACGCGGCCTCGTCGTCCGGAGCCTACGACGAGTAGATCGCCGGGCCGGCTGGCCTCGTTCACGAGGACGGAGCCGGCGAAGCCCGGAGCGATGACCGAGGTGATCTGCACGCCATCGGGCGGGCCGCCAAAAGCATCGGTGAACGCGCCGATCAACGTGTTCTCCGCCTGCCGGTGCCATAGCTCCGACATCGGCTCGACCGTCCGGCGGCGGTGCACGCGCAGGCCGTCGACCGAAGTGCACGCCACAACGGCCACCAACACCGCTCCCGACCGCCGCGCTTGCGCGACCCCGGCATGCAGGGCGGCCAGGTTCCCCAGACTGCCGCTGATTCCCACCACTACTCGGTCGACGCCCGTCGCGCTCATACCCATGGATAGCCCGGGCACCCCGCTCGCGGGTAGGCGGGCGACCCTGATGTGACCCGGTGAACACGGGCGCGCTCGTTCTGCTGCACGTGACACGCCCGGGATCGCGTTCAGCTGAACGCGCCCGGGACGGCCTCACTAGGGATCCGGTTCGATCGGGACGTTGCCGGTGAACACCTGGCCGGGGTCCAGGCGCCGCTTGATCGATTGCCGGCGGGCATACGTCGCGGGCGGGTAGACGCTCTGCACCCGATCCGCCTCGGCCTCGAGGAAGTTGATGTATCCGGCGTTGGACCCGACGGCGTCGAACCAACCCGTCGTTGCGCACGGCCAGACCCGGCGAGCATCGTCGTACCCGAGTTCGTCGGGTGCGAGCGTCCGACCGGAGAACCGCTCACCATCGCCGCCACACGGCGCACCCGACCATCGTCACCGACCGCCCACTAACCACTCGCTGACCACAACTTGGCCGACCGCGCCGTCGCCTCCATCCCCCGACTTTGCACCTGAGATCGACGCAATATCGAGCCGGATCACCGCTCGCAGCGTCGATCGCGAAGGCAAAGTTGGCGCGGTAGGCCCGGGGGCAGCGTCAGGCCAGGCACAATCGGACGGTGAGTTACCGGGGGGAAACCGTGTCCGAGGTGGGTGTGACGGCCCGCGAGGCCGACGTGCTCGCTGCGCTGGCCGAGCACCTGACGAACGCCGAGATCGGCGCTCGGCTGTTCATCTCCGTCCGCACGGTCGAGAGTCACGTCTCCTCATTGCTCCGCAAGCTGCAGGTGGACGATCGGCGGGCACTGGCGGCGGTCGCGGGCCTTCGTACGACCCCAGGTTCGGCTTCGGCGGGCGCGGCCGCCGGCCCGACACAGCTGACCTCGTTCGTCGGACGGACGAGCGAGCGGGCCGCGTTGGCGGCGGCACTGGACGAGAACCGGCTGGTCACGGCAGTGGGGCCGGGCGGCGTGGGCAAGACGCGGCTAGCCCTGAGCGTGGTGGCCGAGGTGGTGGACCGGTTCGCCGACGGCGCCTGGTTCGTCGACCTCGTGCCGGTTACCGACCCGTTGATGATCGCGCCGGCGATCGCCGCAGCTCTCGGTCTGGGCGAACAGCACGGCCGCTCGGCCGAGGCCAGCGTCCTGAACTGGCTGGCCGATCGGCAGACCTTGCTCGTACTGGACAATTGCGAGCATCTGCTCGACGGCGTGGTCGCCCTGCTGGAACGGCTCCTCGCGGGCAGTCCGCAGCTGGCGGTGCTGGTCACCAGCCGAGCCAGATTGCTGGTGCCGTTCGAATGGGTGTTCCCGGTGCCCGGTCTGTCCCTCGACACGGACGACGGCGGCCCGGGCGACGCCGCGGAACTGTTCCTCGCGCGTGCGGCGGCCGGCGGGAGCTCGCTCACCGCGGCCGACCAGGCCCGCGTCGCCGCCGTCTGCCGGGGGCTGGACGGCATGGCGCTCGCGATCGAGTTGGCCGCCGCGCGCTTCCCGTCACTCGGCATGGACGGGATCGAGACCGGACTCGCCGACCGGTTGCGGCTGCTGACCGGCGGGCGGCGGATCGATGATCGGCATCGTTCGCTGCGCTCGACGCTGGACTGGAGTTACGCGCTGCTCGAGGAAGCCGACCGGGCGGTGCTGCGGCGGGTATCGGTGTTCGCGGCGCCGTTCACCGCGGCCGCGGCCGCCGAGCTCGCGGGGTGGCTGCCCGTGGCCGGCGATGACGTCCAGACGATCCTGGCCGGGCTGGCCGACCAGAGCCTGCTGGTCCCCGCCGCGGACGTGAGCGGAACCCGCTACCGAGCCCCGGAAATCATCCGGCAGTACGGCGCCGACCGGTGCGACGAAGCGGACGAGTCGATCGAGGTTCACTCGCGCCACCTGACGTGGTGCTTGGACGTCGCCGGCGCCCTCGAGCCGGCTGACGACGGTGCCTGGCGGTCGGCGTTCGACCGGGTGGCCGACGAGCTCCGCAGTGCGCTGCGCTGGGCGGCGGCGAACGACCAGACCCGGCCCGACGCGTATCGGCTGGCGATCCGGCTGGCCGAGCTGTGCTTCGCCCGCGGCACGCCGGGTGAGTCTCAGGCTCGCTACGAGCAGGCGGCCGAGCTTGCCGCTGACGACAGCGCGGCCGCTACGGCCCTGCACTACGCAGCGGGCGCCGCGGAGTCCCGGTACTTCGGCACCCAGGCGCTAGCCCTGCGCCGGGCCGCGGCCGACGCCGCACTACGCGCGGGAGATCGCGCCGCCGCCGCTGTGGACCTCGCCCGAGCGGCGGAGTTGATCAATCGCGCGGGGGGGCTGATGGCCACCCCGCCCCCGGCCGGTGCGGCGGACGCGCTACTGGCCGAGGCCCGGCCGCTCGCGATCGGCGATCCGGTGGCGGAGGCTCGCGTCCTCACCTCGGAGGCATTCAACGGCGCCGACACCGATCCGGCCACTCTCTTGCTCACCGAGCGCGCCATCGCGCTCGCTCGCGAAATCGGCGACCCGCTGACCGAGAGCGCCGCGTTGGATCAGCTCACCTCCATCCAGCTGGCTCAGGGCGACGTCCGGCCTGCGGCGGCCAGCGCGTTGCGGCGCATCGAGCTGTTGGACCCGCTGCCCGTGACGGCGATGTCGGCGATCGAGTTCTTCGATGCCTACGGAATGGCCACCGATGGCGCGGTCGCTGTCGGCGACCTGCCCGGCGCCAGACACCTCGCCGAACGTTTACGCGACCTGCCCTTCCACCGCGAGGAGGCGCACCTGGCCACCGGGCGACTGATCGTCGTGGCGGCGCTGGCGGGTGACTTCGCTCTGGTCGTCACCCTGGCCGAGCGCTTCCGCGAGGGATGGGAGCGGGCCGGACGACCTCGCGCCAACAACCTCGGACGTGGTGCCCACGCGGCGGCGATGGTGCACGGTCTGCGCGGCGATGACGAGGCCCGGGCCGCCTGGCTGGACATCGTGGACGCAGTGGCATCACCGATCCGGCCAATGCCCGATCGCCCCTACGGCGAGTTCTTCGACGCCTTGCTGCTACTGCATCGAGGTTCGGCCGATGACGCGGTGCGGCTGTTGGACAAGCAGCCGGAGCAGTTCCGGACCTGGTACACCGGCCACTGGGTACCGTGGTACGCCGCGCTGTGGGCCGAAGCGGCCGTGCTGACCGCGCACCCTGATGCGGCCGACCGGGTTCGCCGCGCCCGTCCGATGACCACGGACAACCCGATCGCCACCGCGATCGTCGAGCGGGCCGCGGCCCTGCAGGTACCCGGCGGCGACCGCGACGGGATGATCGCCGCGGCCGCCGCCTTGAACGCCGCCGGATGCCGCTACCAGTGGGCTCGAACGCTCGTCCTGCTCGGGGGGGCAGAGCGGGCGCGCGGCGAGGCGGCGTTGGCTGCGATGCGAGCGACGCCTATGGCCGTGCCTCCAGGATGAGGTTGAACGGGGTCTCGGTCGCCCGGCGAACGTGGGAGAACCCGGCCTCGTGCAGCACCTGGGTCAGCCGCGCCTCACCGGCCTGCGCGCCGAGCCCCAGTCCGACCTCCTGGGCCAGCGACGCGGGCGTACAGATCACCGTCGACAGGCCGTAGAAGGTTCGCCCGACCGGGTTCAGGTTGTGCTCCAGCCCGTCGCCGGCCATTGGTTCGACCAACAGCAGCGTGCCGTCCGGCGCCAGCGCCTGCCAGATGCGGCGGGCCGCACCGACCGGGTCACCCATGTCGTGCAGGCAGTCGAACAGGCACACCAGGTCATAGCCCGATCCCGGCAGCTCCTTCGCCGTCGCGACCTCGAACCGCGTCCGCTGACCCACGCCGGCCTCGGCGGCCGCCTTGCGGGCGGCGACGATCGAGGGCTCGTGCGGATCCAGGCCCACGAACGTCGATCGCTCGAATGCCTCGGCCATGATGATCGTGGACGCGCCGAGCCCGCTCCCCACGTCGGCGACACTCGCCCCTGACCGCAGCTTGTCGACGACGCCGTCCAGGGCGGGAAGCCACTCGTCAACCAGGTGCGCGGCATAGCCCGGCCGGAACAGCCGCAGCACACCGGAGAACAGGCGGTGGTCGTGCTCCGGCCAGCCCACGCCGGCGCCGGTCCGGAACGCGTCCACGAACACGTCGTGGTCGGCGTAGCACGAGGCGATGCTCTCGAAGGCACCGGCGAGGAACACCGGACTCGTCTCGTCGGCGACCACCATTGCCTGCTCCGGCGGCAGTTCGAACGTTCCGTGCGCCGGGTCGTAGACGACATACCCACCCGCGGCCTGGTTGGACAGCCACTCTCGAACGTATCGCTCGGCGGTACCGGTGCGTTGCGCCAACGTCTCCGGCGTGATGGGGCCGGCGCCCGCCATCGCCTTGTACAGGCCGAGTCGATCGCCGAGGTGCAGCAGTAGCCCCGAAATGGCCGCAGCCATGTCGAAGACCGCTTGCCCGACGAATGCCTCGAGTCGTGCCTGGTCGACCGGCTTCGTATCGATTGTGGTCATGTCGGCTGTCCGCCCTTCAGTGTGCAGGTCCCCGGTGGACGTGCAGGGCGAGCTTCTGTTGCGGCTGCACGAGTGGGCATCCGTGCTCGGTACGGAGGCCACCACGGAGGTTTCGGAATCCGTGCCGAGCACCGATGCCCGCCTGCCCCATCCCAGCCAGGTTGGAGGAGCAACGACGTTCATTCTCAAGGGGGATTCCGATGACCAACGACTACATCCTGGCCGCCCTGGCCGCGGACCGGCAGAACACGCTTCGGGCCGAGGCGCACATCGCGCGCCGGGCCCGGCAGGCTCGTCCGTCCGCTGCGCCGGCCTCCCGGCTGGACCGGGTCAGGACCAGATTGCGATCCGACCGACGGGGCCGGCACGCCGCTCGCAGTCGACGGGCCGTGACGTCGCAATGACTGCTCGTCCCGCGACCCGGAGCTCCAGTCCCGCCGTTGCGCATCGACCGTGGGCCAAGCCCGTGGTGTTGCGTGACGGGCGGGCGGTGCTGATACGGCAGGTCCAGCGCGCCGACGCCGCGTTGCTGGCCGACGGCTTCGCCCAGTTGAGCGTCCGCTCGCGCCGATTGCGGTTCCTGATCGCGAAGGATCACCTCTCGCCATCGGACCTGCGCTTCTGCACGGACGTCGACCATCACGACCACGAGGCGCTGGGGGCGGTGAGTCTCACCGACGGCTACGGCGTCGGGATCGCCCGGTACATCAGGAACGCCCACGACCCGTCGTCGGCCGAGATCGCCATCACCGTCATCGATGCCTGGCAGGGACGTGGGCTCGGCACTCGGCTGCTCGGTCAGCTGATCGAACGTGCTCGCCACGCAAGCATCGACCGCTTCACCGCGCTGATCTCGGCCGACAACGTCGCAGCGCTCGCCCTACTGAGCAATGTGGATGCGGGGACCAGGCCCGTCCATCGGGACGGCGACATCATCGAATGCGACATCGCCCTCGCCGGGTACCGCTGCGCGCTCTGCCGCACACCGGGCGACTCGATCTCCGGCCGCATCGAGACGACGAGTGAACGACCTGTCCGCTGGATCTGCCACGCATGCCTGCGCGCGTACCTTCCCCTGATAGAGGCCAAGCTCGATCTGCCGTGGTGGCAATGACCTCCTCGACGGGCTCGGCTAGGCGCCTTGGACTGGGGGAATCATGAGTGAGACGACGATCAGCAGGATCGAGTGGCACATCGTCGGCGACGAGGTCGTCAGCTGCAACTGCGACTGGGCGTGCGGGTGCCAGTTCAACTCCGGGCCGACGTCGGGGCAGTGCGAGGCGTTGATCGCGTGTCGGATTCGCGACGGTCACTTCGGTGCGACGAGCCTGTCCGGAGTGGTGTTCGCGGAGGCGTTCTGGTGGCCCGGTGCGGTGCACGAGGGCAACGGCGCGCGGTTGCTGATCCTCGACGAGGCCAGCAGCTCTGCGCAGCGCGACGCCGTCATCGCGATAACCAGCGGCACGCAGGGGCATCCGTTCTTCGAGATCTTCGCGGCGGTCACGCCGAACGTTCAGGATCCGGTGGTCGCATCCATCGAGGTGGAGTCGGATCGTGAGGCGCGGCAGGCCCGGATCAGCATTCCAGGTATCGGGGAGAGCCGGATCGAGCCGATCCGCAACCAGGTGACCGGCGACGAGCATCGAGTGCGCATCGACCTGCCGAACGGGTTCGAGTACAAGCAGGCCGAGATCGCCAACTCCGTGCTGTGGCAGGTGAGCGCCGCGGAGCCGCTGTCGCTGCGCAACGAGAACTCCTACGGCCAGCTGGTCGCGTTCGACTGGAGCAGCGATGGGGCAACCCGCTAGCGCCGTCGCGAACCGTCAGGCCCGCCGTTGGTGGGTGGACGGTTCGGCGCGGGTGGTTGCCACGTTGCTGTTGGTGGGCGCTGCGGTGGCCTGGGTGGCCCTCGTGCGACAGTCCTCCACGATGACGATGCCCGGCATGTCGACCGGCATGTCGATGTCGGACTCGTCGATGGCAACGGTCAGCTGGAGCGCTGGCGACGCCGCGGCATTCGTCGGCTCGTGGGGCGTGATGATGGCCGCGATGATGCTGCCCAGCGCGACTCCCATGATCGCGCTGTACGCCACGGTCGGCCGACGGATGGCCACGTCGGGGCGACGGGTCGCTCCGGTAGCCGTTTTCGCGCTGCCCTACGCGGTGATGTGGCTCGCCCTGGGCATCCCCGTGTACGCGGGCGGAGTGCTGATCGCCGATGCGGCGCGGTCACACCCCGGGCTAAGCGACGTTGCGCCCTACGCGGTCGCCGTCGTCCTCGTCGCCGCGGGCGCCTACCAGTTCAGCTCCGCCAAACGCGTATGCCTGAGGCAGTGTCAGAACCCGCTGCCGTTCCTGGCTACTCGCTGGAGCCCGGGCCTGTCCGGAGCGATCCGCGTCGGACTCGCCCACGCGGGCTACTGCCTGGGCTGCTGCTGGCTGCTGATGGTCGTGCTGGTCGCCGCGGGAACGATGGGACTCGGCTGGGTGCTGCTCATCGCCGCCCTGGTGTTCCTCGAGAAGATCACTCCCCGCGGCCGCTGGGCGACCAGTGTCACCGGCATCGCCCTGCTCGGGCTCGGGATCGCCGTCGCGATCCACCCGGACATCGCCACCTCACTACACGGCTGAACTACCGATGCACCACGGCAGTTCGGATGAACAGCGTCGCCAAGTGGGCCGCGAACGTGTCCAGGACGTCCCGCGCGATCTCGCTGTTTCGGTCGGGCAGCCAGTTCAGACAGAGGCCGTCGACCACCGTGACCAATAGCCGCGCCAACGTCGGCATGGGCAACGTCCAGTCGGCCTGCGCCTGCTCGGCCACGAACATCAGATAGTCGGTGGCCTGCTGGTTGTAACTCTCGTACTGCCACCGAGCGAGTTCGACGGTGCTGGGATCGCGCAGCGCATAGGTCGTCAGCTCATAGGTCACGAGCTGCTCGTCGGGACGCTCGGTCGCCATCTGCCAGATCGCGCGCAGGCCGGCCTTCAGGTTCTCCTCGATCGGGCGATCCGTCGCCCACACCTCGCGGGCGGCCTGGACCATGTCGCCGACGACTTCGGTGATGAGTTCGCGCAGCAGCTCGTCCTTGGAGCGGAAGCAGTAGTGGAACGAACCACGGGGCATGCCAGCCTCGGCGGTGATGGCCCGGGTCGTCGTCTCGGCGATGCCGTCCCTGGCCATGACTCGGGCGGCGGCCACGACCAGCATCCGGCGACGTTCGGCGACGGGCAGGCGGGTCACTGTGCGGGCTCCTCCCGGTATGTCCGCTCGCAGCGTTGCGAGTGCGAAAGAAATCTTAGCAGGGCGCTTGACTAGGGCGCTTGCCCTAGTTCACGATGTGCGCACCACCCAGACCTCCAGGAGCACCGAATGAACGAGACCACGAAGGTTTGCATCGTCGGCGGCGGACCGTCCGGGCTGATCATGGCGAGAGCGTTACTGCGGTCCGGCATCGACTTCGACCTGTTCGAGCGCCACTCGGACGTCGGCGGCATCTGGGATCCGGAGAACCCGGGCAGCCCGATGTACGAGTCGGCGCACTTCATCTCCTCGAAGTTCACCTCGTACTTCTACGGCTACCCGATGCCGGAGGACTACCCGGACTATCCCGGCTATCGCCAGCTGCGTGACTACATCCGCGCCTTCACCGCCGAATTCGGGCTCTACGAGCACGTCGCGCTCGACAACGGCGTCGTCGACGCAGCGCTCGTCGACGGTCAGTGGCAGGTGTCCCTGGCCGACGGGCAGCGCCGGACGTACAGCCACCTCGTCTGCGCGAACGGCGTTACCTGGGCGCCGAACCTTCCGTCCTATCCCGGCCTGGACGGATTCACCGGCGAGGCACGGCACTCGTCGACCTTCCGCTACCCGGACGAGTTCAAGGGCAAGCGGGTGCTGATCGTCGGCGCGGGGAACTCCGGGGTGGACATCGCCTGCGACGCCGCCCTCAATGCGGAGGCGGCTTTCCTGTCCGTGCGGCGGGGCTACCGGTTCATCCCCAAGCACGTGTTCGGGGTGCCGGTGGATGTCTTCATCAACGAGGGCGGTGAACTCCCGGCCGGGGTCACGGTGCCGGAAGACCCGAGTGAGCTGATCGACGCTCTGGTCGGCGACCTCACCCGCTACGGGCTGCCCAAGCCGGATCACGCCGCGCTCTCGTCACATCCGATCGTCAACGACCAGATCATCCACCACTTCAACCACGGCGACATCGCCGCCAAGGGCGACGTCGCCGAGTTCCGCGGCGACACCGTGGTGTTCGCCGACGGGTCCGAGGAGCAGATCGACCTGGTCCTGTTCGCGACCGGCTACAGCTACGCAATCCCTTACGTGGCCGAGGATCTGTTCACCTGGACGGCGGGGCACCCGCAGTTGTATCTCAACATGTTCAGCCGCGACGTCGACAACCTCTACGTCCTGGGATTCATCGAGTTCGCCGATGCCGCCTATCACCGATTCGACGAGATGGCCCAGCTCATCGCGTTCGACATTGCCGCGACGGGTGACACCAAGACACGGCTGACCGAACTCAAGCGATCCGACCATCCCGACGTACGCGGCGGTATGGAGTACCTCGACACCCCGCGCCACGCCAACTACGTCGAGACGCACACCTACCAGCACGTGCTCGCCGAGCTGCGCGAACGGTTCGGCCTGCCGGCGCTGGACGAGCACGCCTACGACAGCCTGCGGCGCGAACTGGCCCCCGCCACCCAGGGACGGTGAACGACGTGGAGATGTTCAGCCTGGCTGGCAAAACCGCCGTCGTGACCGGCGCCGCATCCGGTATCGGCGAGGCAACCGCGGTCCGGTTCGCGAGCGCCGGCGCCCGCGTGGTGCTCGCCGATCGGACCGACGCGTCCGTCCTCGCCAAGGAGCTGGGTGGCACCTACGTACGCACCGACGTCAGCGACGAGTCCTCCGTCGCCGGGCTGCTGCAGCAGGCGGCCGATGATGGGCGCGTCGACATCCTCGTGAACAGCGCCGGCATCACGACCGAGGCGGCGCTGCCCGAGGTCGAGACGGCCGACTTCGACCGAATGATCAACACCAACACCCACAGCGTGTTGTTCGCGCTCAAGCACGCGGTCCGGTACATGGCCGACGGCGGCGTGATCCTCAACGTGGCGTCGCTGGCCGCGTACGTCGGCCTCCCGACCTACGCCTCCTACGCCGCGTCCAAGGCCGCGGTCGTGTCGTTGACGCAGGTCGCCGCGATCGAGTACGGGCCACTCGGTATCCGGGTGAACTGCGTCTGCCCGACGTCGGTCGACACCCCCATGCTGCGGGCGCAACCCGGTGGCGAGCTCGAAGCCGCGCTCGCTCGCACCGCCGCCCCGCTCGGCCGGATCTGCGCGGCCGAGGACGTCGCCGCCCTCCTACATTTCCTCGCCGCCGACGACTGCCCGCAGATCTCCGGCCAGGCCATCGCGATCGATGGCGGGGCCACCGCGGGCTTCAGCATCGGCCTGCTCGACCGCCTCGCGGCGTCCGCCGACCTGGCGCTCACCTGACCCTGGAGCCCGTCATGCCTGACCACGTCGATGGCAGTCCGGCCGAACCCCGTGCGGGGCTCACCACGTCCAAGATCGTGTTCCTCGTCGTCGCCGCAGCCGCCCCCATGGCGGCGATGGTCGGTGTGGTTCCCCTGCAGTTCGCCCTCGGCAACGGCGCGGGCACACCCGGCGCGTTCCTGCTGGCCGGCCTGGTGCTGCTGTGCTTCGGCGTCGGCTACGCGGCGATGAGCCGGCGCATCACCAACACCGGCGGCTTCTACACGTTCATCTGCCGCGGTCTCGGCCGGCCGCCGGCGGTCGCGGCCGCGATCATCGCGGTGATCGCCTACAACGCGGTGGCCGTTCAACTCGTCGGCGGCTTCGGGTACTTCGCCCGGCTGGTGATGCAGCAGCAGACCGGATTCGACATGCCGTGGGAGATCTACTCCGCGGCCGCCGTCCTCGCCGCGGCGATCCTCGGCTACCGGCAGATCGACGTCAGCGCGCGCGTGCTCGGCACCCTGATGGTCGCCGAGATCGCGATCCTGCTCATCCTCGACTTCGCCATCATCGGCGACAAGGGCGGCCACGCGCTGCCGGCGACGTCCTTCGCTCCGCACACCGTGTTCAGCGGTGGGTTCGGCCTGACGATGCTCTTCGCGTTCGGCGCCTTCGTCGGCTTCGAATCGGCCGCCCTCTACGGCGAGGAGTCCCGCAACCCCAAACGCAGCATCCCGCTCGCTACGTACTCCGCGCTGATCCTCATCACGCTGTTCTACGGCTTCACCACCTGGGCCGCGGTCGGCGGCATCGGTGCGTCGCAGGTGGCGCCCTTCGCCGGTGGCCAGCTGGGCAACCTGTTCTTCGCGCTCAACGACCAGTACGTCAGCACGGCGATGACGACCGTCATGTCGGTGCTGCTGTGCACCAGCCTGTTCGCGTCGCTGCTGGCCCTGCACAACGCGAGCAGCCGCTACATGTACGCCCTCGGACGCGACCGGCTGCTGCCCAGCTGGTTGGGTCGACTGCACCCGCGGCACGGATCGCCCTCGCGTGCCAGCCTCGTCCAGACGGGCATCAACGTCGTGGTGCCGGCGGCGTTCGCGATCGCGGCTCTCGACCCCTACCTCAACCTGGCCACGAGCATGGCCGGTCTGGGAACGCTCGGCGTCATCGTCTTGCAGGCCGCTGCGGCGGCGTCGGTCATCGGCTTCTTCGCGAGACGCTCCGACCGGCACTGGTGGCGCACCTTCCTGGCGCCGGCGATCGGGTTCGCCGGTCTGGTCGCGGCCACGGTCCTCGTCCTGCAAAAGTTCTCCGTCCTGACGGGAACCAAGTCGACGGTCGTCAACGCGTTGCCGTGGTTGATCGCGGCCGCGGCAGTCGGCGGATTCGGCTACGCGTACTGGCTGCGGGCCCACCGACCCACCGTCTACCAGGCCCTCGCCACGGATGCGCCCGCACCCACCCGAGCACCGACTCCGATACCGATCACCACGGCGTCCGAGCTGGCGTAGAGACGTAACACACGCCGGCGATCGATGGACGGTCCTACGATCTCTCAGGTGAAGGTCGTGATCGCCGGCGGGAGCGGAACTTTGGGGCGGCGGCTGGCGGACGATCTCGCCGAGCGAGGCGACCAGGTCGTGATCCTGACCCGGACGCCCCGTACCGGCCCGCATCGCCAGGCGCAGTGGGACGGACGCACGGTCGGTAAGTGGGCGAAGGAGTTGGAAGCGGCTGCCGTAGTGAATCTCGCCGGCGAGCTGGTCGACCGGCGTCCTACCCCGCGGAACATCGCGTTGCTCACGTCGTCACGGGTCGAGCCGACCTCGGCCCTGGCCGCCGCGGCCCGGACCCTGGCCGAGCCGGTACCGGTCTGGGTGCAAGCGTCGACGCTGGCGATCCACGGCGACGCCGGTGAGGCCGAGTTGGACGAGTCCTCCGCGCCGGCGCACGAACCACCGCAGATGGCCGGCGTGGCCACGGCCTGGGAGGACGCCGCTCGAGACGTTCGCGCCGAGCGCACAGTCGTGCTGCGAACCGGGATCGTGCTGGATCGCGACTCCCCCGCCCTCGACCGACTGGTCGGGCTCGCGCGGTGGGGCCTGGGAGGACGCATCGGCAACGGTCGCCAATGGATCAGCTGGATCCACATCGCCGACTGGCTGGCGATCGTCCGACGGACCCTCGACGGTTCGCTCGAGGGCGACGGTTCGCTCGAGGGCATCGTGGTCGCGACGGCGCCACACCCGGTCCGCAACGCCGAGCTGATGGCCGAGTTGCGACGAGCGGTGCGCCGGCCCCCTGCCCCACCGACTCCGGCCCTCGTCGTCAAGCTCGGGGCGGTCCTGCTGCGCACCGACCCGGCTCTGGCATTGACCGGGCGCCGAGCGATACCCCGACGACTACTCGACTCCGGCTTCGCGTTCAGCTATCCGCGGCTGGCGCCGGCCCTGGACCAGCTGATCGCGCAGCCCGCCGTTCAGGACCCCGATCGTCCGTAGACTCGCTTGCGTGGCTGTACACGTGGCGATCGAGCACGGCACGACCTACCGGTTCGACCGGCCCGTGTCGCTCGGGCCGCACGTCATCCGGCTCCGGCCGGCACCGCACTGCCGCACCCCGATCACGTCCTACTCGATGACCGCGTCGCCGTCGCCGCACTTCGTGAACTGGCAGCAGGACGCCTTCGGCAACCATCTCGCCCGGGTCGTCTTCCCGGAGAAGGTCAGCGAGCTGACGATTACCGTCGACCTGGTCGCCGACCTCACCGTGATCAACCCGTTCGACTTCTTTGTCGAGGACTACGCCGAACGGTTCCCGTTCGAATACCCGCCCGGTCTGGCCGCCGACCTCGAGCCCTACCGCCGGCCGATCACCGAGTCCGGCAGCGACACCCCGGGCCCGCTGCTGCGGGAGTGGCTGCGCGACGTCCCCGTCGGCGGCGAGCCACGAACCGTGTCATTCCTCGCCGATCTCACCCGGCAGGTCGCGGACACGGTGAGCTACACCGTGCGCATGGAGCACGGGGTGCACTCCCCCGACGAGACGCTGCACCGCGGGGTCGGATCGTGCCGAGACAGCGGCTGGCTGCTCGTGTCGGCCCTGCGCGAGCTGGGCTTCGCCGCCCGGTTCGTCTCGGGCTACCTCGTCCAGCTCGCGGCGGACGACCCGGCCGGCGGCGGTCCGGCTCAGGACTTCACCGACCTGCACGCCTGGGCCGAGGTGTACGTGCCCGGCGCCGGCTGGATCGGACTGGACGCGACGTCGGGCCTGTTTGCCGGCGAGGGGCACATCCCGCTGTCGGCGACCCCGAACGCCGCCGAGTCGGCCCCGGTCACCGGGCTGGTCGACCCGTCCGAGTCGACGCTCGAGTACCACAACACGGTGCGTCGTTTCCGTGAGGATCCACGGGTCACGTTGCCCTACGACGAGGCCCAGTGGCGAGCTGTCCGGGCGCTCGGCGACCACGTCGATTCCCTGCTGGAGAAGGGCGATGTCCGCCTGACGATCGGCGGTGAGCCCACGTTCGTCTCGGCCACCGACCCGGAGTCGCCCCAATGGAGCGTCGCGGCGGACGGACCCGACAAGTACCGCCTGGCCGGCGAGCTCGCCGACCGGCTCAAGGAGCACTACGCGCCGCGCGGCGTGGTGCACCACGGGCAGGGCAAGTGGTATCCGGGCGAGCCACTGCCGCGCTGGCAGATTGCGATTACCTGGCGCGCGGACGGCACCCCACTCTGGCGGGACGCCGCGCTGCTCGCCGACGCGAGGGTTGCCGACAGCGCGTCCGCCCGAGCGCTGGCGACCGGCATCGCCCGGCGGCTGGGCATCGCGTCCGAGTTCGTCCTGCCGGCCTACGAGGACCACTTGCAACGAGCCGCCACCGAGGCGCAATTGCCCGACGGCCCGCCGCCCGAAACGGACCCGGCCGCGATAACCGCCGACGCCCGGGCTGCCCTCCTCGCGGCCCTGGACGCCGAGAGCAGCGATCCGGCCGGCTGGGTCGTTCCGGTGCACCGAGCCGAGGATGACACCACCTGGGCCACGGCGCGTTGGCGGTTCCGCCGCGGCCGCCTCGTCCTCGTACCGGGCACCTCACCGGTCGGGCTGAGGCTGCCGCTGGCGTCGATCGCGTGGACGCCCCCGCCGGGACGCCCCGAGGCCGCCGCGCCGTTCGAGTCGCCGCCCGAGCTGCCGGGGCCGGACGGAAACCCAGCCCGGCTGGCTACCGTCACCCCGGTCGAGGACGCCCCGCCGACCGCGCTGGCCGTGGAGGTCCGCGACGAGCGGGCATTCGTCTTCCTCCCGCCGCTGGACCACTTCGAGGACGCCGTCGAGCTGCTCGCCGCCGTCGAGAGCACCGCCGCCGAGCTGGCCGTGCCCGTCACCCTCGAGGGCTACCCGTTGCCCGGTGACCCGCGCGTGCGCACGCTGACGGTCACCCCCGATCCCGGCGTCATCGAGGTGAACGTCCAGCCGGCGTCGTCGTGGGCCGAGCTCGTCGAGATCACCGAGGCGCTCGACACGGCCGCCCGGGCAACCGGCCTCGCCACCGAGAAGTTCGCCCTGGACGGCACGCACGCCGGCACCGGCGGCGGCAGCCACGTCACGCTGGGCGGCGCCACCCCGGCCGACAGCCCGGTACTGCGGCGCCCCGGCCTGTTGGTCAGCATGCTGACGTTCTGGCAACACCACCCGTCCCTCTCCTACCTGTTCTCCGGACGGTTCATCGGCCCGACCAGCCAGGCGCCGCGCGTGGACGAGGCCCGGCACGAGTACCTGTTCGAGCTCGAGATCGCCTTCGCCGAGCTCGATCGGCTCACCGACGACGACGGCACCGCCCGGCCGTGGCTGGTCGACCGCGCGTTGCGGCACCTGCTCACCGACCTCACCGGCAACACCCACCGGGCCGAGTTCTGCATCGACAAGCTCTACAGCCCCGACTCCGCGCGCGGGCGGCTCGGGTTGCTGGAGCTGCGCGGGTTCGAGATGCCACCGCATCCGCGCATGTCGCTGGTGCAGGCGCTGCTGGTGCGCGCGCTGGTGGCCCGGTTCTGGGACGAGCCGTATCGCGGCCCCCTCGTGCGCTGGGGCACCGCGCTGCACGACCGGTTCCTGCTGCCGGCGTTCGCCGCCGCCGACATCGCCGACGTGGTGGACGATCTGAACGCGCACGGCATCGCCTTCGACGCGGCCTGGCTCGACCCGTTCCTCGAGTTCCGCTTCCCGCGGCTGGGCACCGCGACGGTCGGCCCGGTGACGCTCGTGCTGCGGACGGCGATCGAGCCGTGGCACGTGCTGGGCGAACAGGCCACGGGCAGCGGCACGGCTCGCTACGTCGACTCGTCGGTCGAACGGGTGGAGGTGGAGGTCACCGGGGCGACACCGGGCCGTCACGTCGTCACGTGCAACGGGGTACCGGTGCCGCTGCACCCCACCGGGCGCGGGGACGCGACGGTCGGCGGCGTGCGGTTCCGGGCCTGGGCGCCGCCCTCGGCGTTGCATCCCACGATCGCCGTCCAGGCCCCGCTGGTCTTCGACGTCGTCGACACCTGGACCGCGCACTCCCTCGGCGGCTGCACCTACCACGTCGTGCACCCCGGTGGCCGGGCCTACAAGCGGTTCCCGGTGAACGCCAACGAGGCCGAGGCGCGGCGCGCGTCCCGGTTCGTGCCCGGCGAACACACTCCCGGACCGCTCGAGGTGTCCGCGGCGATCCCCGACCCCGAGTACCCGTACACCCTCGATCTGCGCCGCACTCCGGCCCCGCGCGGGGCCGCGCGGTGAGATCGGGCCTTCCGGCCGACGGCTTCGACGTCGTCGAGGCCTACGCCCGGCCGAGTCTCGGCGCGCCCACGCGCTGGGACGAGATGGTCGATCCGGCCCAGGGCGTGCGTCCGGCGTGGCGCGAGGTGGGTTCGGTGCTGCGCCTGCTCGGCCGCGACGGGCTGGGCGAGCAGCGCCGCACAGTGCGCCAGCTCGTCCGCCAGGACGGCGTCACCTACCGCCCCTACGGTGCGCGCGACGAACAGGCCTGGAACCTGGACCCGGTACCGCTGCTGCTGGACGAGACGGAGTGGCAACGCCTCGAACCGGCGCTCGCGCAGCGGGCCGAGCTGCTCGACCTGATCCTGGCCGACCTCTACGGGCCCCGCCGGCTGCTGGCCGAGGGCCTCATCCCGCCGGAGATCGTCCTCGGCCACTCGGGCTTCGTCCGCGCCGCCGACCAGATCCGGCTGCCCGGCGCCCGGCAGCTGTTCCTCGCCGCGGCCGACCTCGCCCGCGGGCCGGACGGGCAGTGGCAGGTGGTGAACGACCAGACCCAGGCGCCGTCGGGCACCGGGTACGCCATGGCCAACCGCCGGGTCATCTCCCGGTCGCTGCCCGGCCTCTACCGCGACACACGCATCCACCGCATCGGGCCGTTCTTCCAAGCGATGCGAGTCGCCTTGCAGGCCCTGGCGCCGTGGCAGGCCGAGGTGCCCCGCGTCGTCCTGCTGACCTCCGGCGCCCACAGCGAGACCGCGTTCGACCAGGCCTACCTGTCCACGCTGCTCGGCTTCCCGCTCGTCGAGGGCAACGACCTCACCGTCCGCGACGGGCAACTGTGGCAGCGCTCCATCGGACGCCTCGAGCCCGTCGACGTCGTCCTGCGCCGCGTCGACGCCTGGTTCTGCGATCCGCTGGAGCTGCGACCCGACTCGCACCTCGGCGTGCCCGGCCTGGTCGAGGCCGCCCGGCTGGGCAACGTGTCGGTGGTCAACGGACTCGGCACCGGCGTGCTGGAGAACCCGGCGCTGTACCCGTTCCTGCCCCGGCTCGCCGAGGTGCTGCTCGGGCAGGAACTGCGGCTGCCCTCGGTGCAGACCTGGTGGTGTGGCGACCCGGTTGCCCGCCAGCACGTGCTGGCCAACCTGGACTCGCTGGTGATCAAGCCGGTCTCGCGGCGCATCGTCCGGACCGGCTCCGAACTGTCCGTCCAGCAGCGCGACGAGCTGGCGCGTCGGATCATGGCCGAGCCGCACGCGTGGGTCGGTCAGGAAGCGATGCGGCCGAGCACCGCCCCGGGCATCGGGCGCAGCGGCCTGGAGCCCCGGCCGACGGTCCTGCGGTCGTTCGCGGTGTCCGACGGCGGCTCGTACCGGCTGCTGCCGGGCGGCCTGACCGAAAGTCCCGGCTCCGGCGGGGTGGGCAACCAGGACGGTGCGGTGGCCAAGGACGTCTGGGTCCTGTCGAGCACCCCGGTGTCGGCCGAGGAGATCGTGGCTCCCGGGTTGGTCGGCGCCGGACGGGTGGCGTCGGCGATCTCACCCCGCGTCGCCGAGGACATGTTCTGGCTGGGCCGCTACACCGAGCGCGCCGAGGACGTTTCGCGGCTGGTGAGCGTCACCGACAACCGATGGCACGACATGCACGCCGGTTCCGATCCCGCGATCGCGGCTTGCGTCGAGGTCGTGTTCGGCGCGCTGCTCACCGTCACCTCGGTGTCGCCGCCCGCGGGTGACCGGCACGCGCAGATCGAGGCCGTCATCGGCGACGCCGACCGCAAGGGCACCCTCGCCCACGACGTCCGGAACATCCGGGAGCTCGCCAACGCCAACCGCGACCAACTCTCGATCGACACGTGGTCGGTGCTCAGCGATCTCGAGCACGGCATCGCGCCGTTCTCTACCGGTGACGGCGGTGACGTCGTCGCCGCCATGACCGCGTTGCGCGAGGCGCTGCTCGCCTTCGCCGGGCTCGCGGCCGAGAGCATGGTGCGCGACGCCGGCTGGCACTTCCTGGACGCTGGGCGGCGCCTGGAGCGGGCGGTACAGATCGCCCGGCTGCTGCGGGCCGGCCTGACCGTGCAGCGCGCGCCGGCCGTCGCGGCCCTGGTCGAGGAATCGACGCTGATCGCGGCCGAGAGCATCATCACCCACCGGCGCCGATACCCGGCCCAGTCCGGCCTCGAGACCATGCTCGAGTTGCTCCTCCTCGACCGCGACAACCCGCGCGCCATCGCCTATCAGCTCGACCGCCTGGGGGCCGATCTGCGGCGCGTCGGTGCCCCGTCCGACGCGCTCCAAGCCTCGGTGCAGGACATCTCGGCCCGGCTGCTCGCGGCCGACTGCGAGGCGCTGGCCCACAGCGACGAGACCGGCCGGCGGGCCCGGCTCGACGAGCTGCTCGGCGACATCGTCGATGAGCTCCACGACCTGGCGGTGGCCATCGAGGCGGCCCACTTCGCTCACCGCGGCATGCTCCAGCAGCTGGTGCCGATGGCCGGCTTCGAGAGCCTGGAGGCGGTGTGACCGACGACCGACGCACGTACCGCATCGTCCATACGACCGCGTACGCCTACTCCGCCGACGTGACGACGAGCTACGGACGCGCGCACCTGCTGCCGCGTCCGGCCCCGGGCCAGGTGTTCGTCAACGGCAGCGTCGAGCTGGAGCCGCCCGCGGACGAGATCCGCAGCCACACCGACTTCTTCGGCAACGTCTCGACCTACTACGCCGTGCGCGCCGCCCATCGCACTCTGCAGGTCACCGCGATCAGCGAGGTGACCGTCGAGCGAACCCCGCCCACCGTCACCGACCTGGACGCGTTCACCTGGGAGCAGGTGCGCGAGGCCGCGCGTGACGAGGTCGCGGTAAGGGAGTTCGTGCTGTGGTCGCCGTTGGTGCGATCGACGGCCGCCGTCGCCGACTACGCCGCGCAGACGTTCACGCCCGCCCGCCCACTGGGCAGCGCGCTGGTCGAGCTGCTCGCCCGCATCAAGGGCGACTTCAAGTACGTCTCCGGCGCGACGACGGTGCGCACAACGCTCGGCGAGGTGCTGCACAAGCGGCAGGGCGTCTGCCAGGACTTCGCGCACCTCGCGGTGGGCTGCCTGCGGTCGATGGGGCTGCCCGCGCGCTACGTCAGCGGCTACCTCGAGACCTATCCCCCGCCCGGCCAGCCGAAACTGCAGGGCGTGGACGCTTCGCACGCCTGGGCCGCGGTGTACGTGCCCGGGTTCGAGTGGGTGGCCATCGACCCCACCAACAACCAGTTCGTCGACGCCGGGTACGTGGTCGCGGCGTGGGGGCGCGACTACACCGATGTGCCGCCGCTCACCGGCGTGATCCGCACCGACGCCGACCACTCGACGATGAAGGTAAGCGTCGACGTCACCCGGGT
>Ga0137412_10000047_pt2 | contig 24410 bp, 7 predicted proteins | sample CZODoug2_1_16fun_FD_122160 | JGI IMG/M metagenome (GOLD analysis project Ga0137412, IMG submission 122160) | Vadose zone soil fungal communities from Angelo Coast Range Reserve, California, USA - CZODoug2_1_16fungal (Hybrid Assembly) | ecosystem: Environmental > Terrestrial > Soil > Vadose zone... | reverse complement strand
TTTATTATTTTTTTCTTTTTAATTATCATAATCACCTTTGTTTTTTATTTTTTTTTTTTTTTTGCCTCCACCGCTATTAGTGATGTATAGACAACCATTTAAACTTCTCCCTGCCTCTATACCACTTTGCAGTTCTCTTTTTTGTTTTTTCGGTTTTTCTTTGAAAATTGCCTCTTGATTTTATACCTATTCCCCTTGCTTTTGGAAAATAAAGGGATTGCACCCTTTCGGGTTACCTAGCACCGTTTCGGTTTACCTAGCACCCAAAAGGGCAAAAGGTTAAAGTAAAGGTAAAAAATGACAAATTGAATGGTTGGGTTGCCCTTTCAAATAACAAATGTAGTAGTGTTTGTCAAGTCTCAGTCATTATTACTGTCGTTTAAACAGCAGTATTAATTTAAAAAACTTAAATTGAGCTTTAGCAAAAGGGGTTTAAAAATACAATTAAAACACAAAAGTACGCTAAGTCGACTACAAAAATCAAAAATATAAACTATCCTTTGCCACCTTTTGCAATAGTTTAAAAAAGCAACCCTTGTCCGAGGATTTTTCTTTTTCCTTTGCCTTTTGCCTGTGCTTTTGCAAAGGAAAAGCAAAGGAAAAGCAAAGGAAAAAAGTCCCAAGGAGGGAGGCAAAGGGCGAGGGGTCTTAAGGTAAACTAATTTTAAATAATTAAGCCTCTATAATTTTCACTACTTAAGCCTTTGCCTCAGCTCGTGCCTCCGTGTTGCCCGTGTTCTCACTATGTAGCTAGGCTAGCTAAGGTAAAATCTTGGACGCCTTTAGTTTAAAAATCATGGACGCCTTTAGTTTAATTTATTAGCCTTTAAATTAGTGATTTAAATGTATCCCCAGGTTTTCCTTCTATTACATCAGCCTTTGCCCCTCCCCAAATGGAGGCAATTGGCCGACTGAAAAACAAAAAAGAAAACAACAGGGGGGGGTGTTACAAAGCTACGAAACTACGAAGCTAATGGGCGCGATGTATTAGCTGTAGCTACATCCATTAAAGTATTTTCTAATATACCAATAAATGGAACTATTATAATAAACCAAGAAAAATAAAAAGCTGTAGCTATTTGACCTATTTCAACATAAGGTGAATTAGGGTGTTGAGAACCTATCCAAATTAAAATTAAGAAATCTACAACAAAGAACCAAAAAGCTAATTTCATAGCAGGTCTAAAGCTATTACCTCTAATTCTAGATAAATCAGTGAAAGGTAATACTAATAATATTAATAATGAACCAAACATGGCTAAAACTCCTAATAATTTATTAGGAATAGATCTTAAAATAGCATAATAAGGTAAAAGATACCATTCAGGAACAATAGATGCTGGAGTCACCATAGGATCAGCAGGTATATAGTTATCGGAATGACCTAATAAATTAGGATAAAAGAAAACTAATACAGATAAAACTAAAAAGAAAGCAAAAATTGTAACTAAATCTTTAAATAAAAAATAAGGGTGCATTGCATATCTATCACCATTAGAAGTAACCCCATTAGGATTATTAGAACCATGCACATGTAGCGAATTTTATTGCCTTTGCCCCGAGGGACACAGCAAAAGGGGCGAATCTATATTTAATTTGTATAACATATCAGGATGCATATGTTTAACAACTAAATCTTTAACTAAAGACATTTGATTTTTTGAAATATATAAGTTATATTGAGACTTTTCTCTATTAGAAATATTAATTGTAGCTTTAATAGAAAAGTTTTTTTCTAACGCTTCATTCAATAAATTCAATTCTTCTAAACTAAAGGCATTTGTATGTAATTTTAAACCGGAACCTGTAAAACTCCCATCATCCATTATCCAGTAAGCTAAACTAACTGATGTTAATAGATCTGCTATATTATTTGGAATGATTTTTTTTCCATCTAAATAAAAAGATTCATACAATTCATTAAAACAAGGAAGAGCTAAAGTAGCAAAACTTAGATTATATCTAATTTTTCCTGTTATTTTATCAGTAATTGTTGAAACTGAAGGTGGAGCTATTACAAATTCTTGAAATAAACTATATAAATGTAATAAATATGAAGCATTTATAGAACCTTGTCTAAATACTACTCTAACATTAGCTTTTTTAGAAAATCTTCTCATATATACATCTCCAAGAATTGTTCCCACTAATACTTGTTTTAATTGTGAATCTAGTTTGAAGTTGTTTCTTTCTGCTTTAGTTAATCTTTTTACATAATTACTAAAGCTAGAATGAAAAGATCTAGCCATTTTTTTTAATAAATAATCATTATCTCCTTTAGGACTAAAATTACCAAAATTTTGGTAATTTACACTAGTCTTACCTTTACAGGTAACCGGGATAAATAAATCAATTAAATAAAATATAGATTTAAGCAATAATCTCTAATACTTTTCAGTATAGATTCGGACTATATCTTCACCCTTAATTTTTTTTACCTTTGCTTTTTGACTTTGTAAGCAAAGGACTCTCCCCAAAAGTATAAGGGTGTCAAGCGTGTAGTCTCTGAGGAACCTACTCTGATTAAAAATATAATTTGGTTTCCTGCTGATTGTCCATTGTTCATCTTAATTATTGTTACGGTTAATACTTATGTTTATATTAACGTAAATTAAGTTTTAGAAGGTTCCAGCATACGGCTTGATACTAATTATATTATTTCTAATATATTAGCCCTACATTAGAGCTATTAAATGTGCTACTGATAAAGCAGCTAATACAAAAGGTAATAAATAATGTAAAGAGAAAAATCTATTTAATGTAGCGTTAGAAACAGAAAAACCTCCTCAAATTAACTCTACTATATCTTGACCAAAAATTGGTATTGCTGATAATAAATTAGTAATTACTGTAGCCAAGTTTTAAATAATAGTATTGTAGTCAATATTAAATTAATTTTTATTTTCCTTAAAAGCAAAGGAAATAAAAATAGACTAAGAAGATTAATTAACTTCTTGTTTTCAATATATTATCACGTATTTTACTTTATAATCTTTGCTCTCTTCTAGTAAGTAGTTGCCGCTTTTTTATTAATTAAAAAAATAATAAAAATAGTAGTGCTACTGCTAATGAAATAAGCAGGAGGCAATAATAAAAAATTATTATTTGCGCTGGGTAATTATATATAATATTTCAGTAAAACCTTATGGCATAAAATCTTTTCTTTTTAAGATTAAAGCTAAAACTCCGACTGTACATTAAGCATCTTAAACAATAAGATACCCATCGATGGGCCAGTCTGTAGCGATCATTAATAAAAATAATAATTTTTATTAATAACCGACGGTCTGGATACAAAACAATATCTTTGACCTGTTTTCATCGATATTGCCATTTCAAACATATTTTATATAAAATAAATAGGAAAATATTACCTTTTTATTTTTATGCTGAATGACTATATTTTTTTTTAATATAATTTATATTTCATTGAAGAATGAACGTAAGGTAAAACAATATCCTGTAATAGAGGCATAGAACTTTTAAATATATAGATATGATATTGATTTAAAACTCCCCCAGCTGATTGAACATTAGCTTTAATTTTAAAATTGTCATATAATACTTTAATTAAAAGCAGATTTTCTGAATATGTAAACGAATTTGTAGCTAATTTTAATCCTGAGCCTGATTTACACCCATCGTCCATGATCCAAATAGCTAAAGCTAATGGGCTAAGATAATCACCAATAACAGCAGGTATTATTTTAATTTTATCTTTATACCACAAATCATGAACCCAATTAAGACTACTATAAGTCCAGGTTTTAAATCTAATAACTTTTCGCACAACACCATTTTTTCCTAGTCGTGTTTGAATACTAGGTTCATTTAATTTAGTATATCCTAATGCAGCTAATTCTTTATGTAACCATAATAAATAATTTACATGAGAACTTTCTTGATAAAAACAAAATCGTGTACCATTTCCTTTACTTCGATATTCTGCATGACAATCTCCTAATAAACTACCAAATAAAATAGAAAGTAATTCTTTATTGTGAGGACCTATTCTTTTTTCTGCAGGTATTTTTATTTTTGTTATAATAAATTTCTTTTTAACTTTTGCATCTGCGAAATTACGAACAGAGGTTAATAATACATTGCTTTTATACATAAAAATTAAATTATCTGTTTGCAAATTTAGAGAAATTGATTTGCCTTTGCTCGAAGCCTTTCCTCCTTGGGACAAGCAGTCCTCCCTTTGCAAAAGCACAGGCTTAAGGGACAAGGGTTGCTTTTTAAAAAGCAAGGGCAAAAGGCACAGGCTATAGGAAATTAAAAAATATAAAGTATTTACTATATTTTCTATTACTATAAAAATTTTAATTTGGCATTCTTTCATATAAAAAATAAAATTATAAAAATTAAAAATATTTGGGGCTATTTTTGGCACACCCCAAAGCGACATTTGACCATAAGGCAATACATAACCCAGGAAAGCTATCAAATTTTCAAAGCTAAATTAATAAAAAAAAATAAATAGATAATTTAGCTCAGTGTACCTTATCAATTTATTATTCTTTAAGTTTAGGTTAAAACTATTTCTAATAAACATCATTTAAGGCCTTGTTATCCAATTTTTAAAGTTGGATGAAAATTTCGACTGTACATTAAGCACCATTTCAGGCACCCACCAGTGACCCAGTCTGTAGCGATGGTATACACCACCGACGGTCTCTAAAGTCTATTTCTTTGGTTGACCGTTTTCACTAGCATCGCCAGAGATAATATAAAAATATTCTCCAATACCCCTGTCAGGGTATTCTATTACTAAATAATAATTTTTTTTGTATAAATTGCATTATAATTATAATAGGACTATACAATAATTTAGATATGTTTACAATAAATATTTACAATAATTTATAAATAACCTTCTAATTTATATTTCATTTCAGGTATAATGTAAGGTTTTACAATTTAAGATAGTTTTGGCATTGATTCTTTTCAAATACTAATTCTCCATTGATTAGGTTTACCTGATTTTATTATTGATGTTTTTAAACCATACTTTTCTATTAATAAATTTGATAAAGTTTGTACATTTTCATAATTAAAGCTATGAGTAGCTAAATATATTCTTTGTCCTTTTGTCTAGAACCATCATCCATAATCCAAAGTGCTAAACCAAAAGGAGTTAAATATTCACCAATAAAAACCGGTACAATTTTAACTAATTTACCATCAATAATTTTATAAAAAGCATCATAAATAAAATTTAAACTAGTGTAAGTATATGTTACTATTCTATAGTTAAATTGGTCATCTGTTAGAAGATGAGATCTACCTGCTTTTTTAACTAAAATAGGTTCAGGAGATTTAGAGTAACCAAATTTATACAATAGTTCAGCACAATATTTAATATAAGCTGAATGTGTTAAACTTTGTTCTAAATAAAATCTAACACTATATGTTGTTTTACCTTGAACTTTCATACACCACCAATCTCCTAACATACCACTTATTAATAAAGTTAGAATATCTTTATTATGAGGACCTATTTTTTGAATAGCTTTTACACGAGGTGAATTAAAAGGTAAAATAGTAAATTGTTGCAAAGCAACTAAAATATTTATATCTAAATTGTTGCATTTTGGCCCGCTATAAGCCATCATAAGAATTAAAATTATAACTCCGATAGACCAAACTAATACTCTAGGTGATTTATATGAACCATAATATAAACCTCTACCTATGTGCATATATACAAATATAAAAAAGAAAGAAGCAACATTAGCATGAGTATATCTTATTAACCATCCATTGTTTACATCTCTCATAATATGTTCTACACTATTAAAAGCAAAATCAACATTTGGTGTATAATGCATAGCTAAAAAGGCTCCAGTTAATATTTGTATTATTAAACAAGTAGCTAATAAAGAACCGAAATTCCATAAATAACTAATATTTGCAGGTTGAGGAGAATCTACTAAATAAGAATTTAACAATCTAAGTAATACGTGTGTTTTTAATATTCTCATCTATTTATTTTTATTTTTATTTTTTATTTATTTTCTATTTTTATCTTTGACCTTAGCTTGTTACTCTCCTTCCAGGTGTAAGAGGACTTTTAAAAAAAAAAGTCCTCTACAAAGGTTGCTTTTACTGTTTCCTTGCTTAAGACCAATCAAGGGATTGCACCATTGCGGTGTTAGGCTGACCCAAAAGGAAAACAACCTTTAGGTCGTCCTTGGACAGCAGGTCCCAAGGAAGGCAAAAGTTAACAGAAAAGGCAAAAGTACAAATCAGAAGGACTTTGAGCTTTGTGAAATTATCATAGGCGCCTTTAGCTTAATGAATTCATTAGAGTACAAAAGTTTAAATTTTATTATAATGCTATAGAATTACTACCTTAGCTGTTAAACCATTATCTGCAACCGCCTCACAAATTTAAATAACTAATCCATCCCCAGGGTCTCCCCCCCCCCCCCAGACCAGGGAGGAAAATTAACTAAAAATTTTTATCTAAGTTTATTTAAACTAAAATTCGAAATTTAATTAAAGCAAGTACATGGGGGCACTGACCTAATTTATTTTTATTCTTTTTTTTTGTCTAATACCTAATACCCTAATACCCTAATACCCTAATACTTTAAAAAAGGGCATACCCCCTTTAAATTTAAATGGTAGTGAGGCAAAGGTTTCATTAGTAAAAAAGCAAAGGTAGTAATTATTAAAAATAAGAATAAAAGCAACAGGGTTTAAAAAGGCTGAGGCGAATAGTAGTGACGAAGATTAAAAAAATTGAGTTATTATAAATTCGAGTCCGTAGTCTTAAGAGGGTTTTAAATACCATTTCAAAGTGCCCTGCGGAAGCAAACCTTTTTTTTTCCTTTTCTTTTTACTCTGCTTTGCTTAAGCCTTTTTCCTCCTTGGGACTTTTCTTTTACCTTTGCTTTTCCTTTGCTTTTCCTTTGCAAAAGCACAGGCAAAAGGCAAAGGCAAAAGTTAACAGAAAAGGCAAAAGAAAAAGGGTAACCCAAACAACAAAGTCATTTATTTGTGACTTCAAACTATAGTATTAAGTTACAGATTAAAAACGAAATAAAGGGGCTTTTAAATAAAGACCTAATAATTAGGCTTTATAATAGACAATATAATAGCTAAATTTTGTATTGTTTAGACATTAAAAATTGTAAAATTTTAATTCTTTAAAAATAATTATCTTACCTTAAATTCAGCTCATTTCTAGTTTAAGCTAGCCAAAAAATCTTCATTTCTATCCCCCCGCTAGCTATCGTTCTGTACCCCTGCTCTGAGGGGGGGAGGAGAGCTAGAGTTAATATAAAAATAAGGAGCACAAATTAGTGGTGCCAACAAAATGAGTAATATATTTAATTTATACTAAAACAAAAAAAGAATTTTTGACATCTTAATGGACTTGAACCAAAAACTTGCTGCTTCGAAGGCAGATACTTTACCAATTAAGCTAAAGATGTGACAGTCCTAAGTTATTATCAATTACTTACTATGCACCCTTGCTTTTGACAGGCTCAATCAAGGGTTGCGGGTTAGGCTGACCCAAAAGGGAAGGAAAAATTAGCACAAAAGATAAAAATATAAAATTTTATCCCCAACAGGTCCCAAGTAAGGCTATTTATAGATAATTTTTTTAATAAATATATTAAAGCCTTAGTGCTCTTTTGTACAGGGATTATTACAAATTAATAATTATTTAAGAAGCTTAGTGATTAAAATTTGTTGCGGAGCAAGCCCTGAATCTACCAAAGTTTATTTTTACCTTCCCTCCTGGGGACTTTTTACCTTTTCTTTTTTTGGTTTTGTTTTTGTTTTTGTTTTTGTTTTTGTTTCCAAATAAAAGAGCACGGATTGACCTAAAAAGGTAATAAAAATAATAATTATATTTGTAATTATTATTTGTGCAACCGTTTTTATAATTTAGATTAAGCTTTAAATTTTATAAATTTAATAAAAACTATTTATGCCTTAGGGCAACGCTATTTTTTTTTATTAATTATTAGTATCTTTACTCATAAGCCTATACAAAGGGGTTAAATTTAATTTTTTATTTTTCTCCCGCTAGCAATCTCTCTGGACCCGGGGAATAAAATAATTAAAAGAAGTTTTGACCTGAAGATATTTTAATAGTATAAGACCCTTTTCTATTTTTTTTAGTAATAGTAGCAGTGTCTAAAAAATTAACTTTACCAGGCGAAGAAGCTCCTCTTTCAAAATTTTTAGTAGTAATTCTAGGAATAATAGGTTCTCTCATTAATCTTCCTCCAATTCTAATTTTAATTCCTGATAAAAAAGTAGGGATAAAATTAACACTGTTATTACTATAATCATATAAATTTTTAACAGCTTTTTTTGCGTATAATTTTTCTATTTGTACATTAGTTTTAAAATTTTTATTTTTAATATTTAAAGAAAGAAGGTTAACTAAAATATTACTATCATGGAATGGTTGGTGTATTCTAATTAATTGTAATTCTACTGGTTTTTTAAATTTATTGCTTAAAATATCACAAATTAATTTAAATTTCAAAGAAAAAACTTTAAATAAATTAAATTTATTTAAATTAAATAAAATATGTTTAACTTTATTTCGTTTTTTATTTAATCTAAATAAAGTTTTTTTAATTCTCCAATTTAACTTAACACTCTTCATCATTTCTTTATTATAATAACTTTTGCCTTTTGAAGGGGAGATAATAGTGTTTAATTTATTAGTTCTACTTAGGGACAGCTCAGTATCCGAGGGTATATTAGATAAATTATCTAACTTTTTATTAAATCTTAATGAATACCACTTCTTCAGAATTAATTTATTATTTAAAATAGAATACCATTTAAAAACTTTAAATTTAGGAATATTTAGAAAATAAAATAATTGTATAGTTACTTTCTCAGGAGTAAAAAGAAAAACAGGTTTACTAATTAAACAATACATACTCTTAAAAAAATAAAATAATAATTTATAACTATATTTAATTAATCTATTATTACATGATCGGTTATACCCTTCCACAGGTTTTCCTTCTATTTTAGGCTCTACTCCTCTTAATAAGATATTTTTACTATTGAAATTATAGCCAATATGTTGATTATATTTTAATAAAATACCATTTTTTCTTTTATTAAATATACTAAAAGTCTTTAAATATTGATATATTACATCATTTACATTAAGACTAGTTTTTACTTTAGGGTTTTCCCCTTTTGCTGTGGCCCTCGAGACATAGGCTGATGTAAAACTAGAGGATACTTTTGGTTCATTTAAATTACCCATAAAATTTGTATGTGTTGCGGAGCAGGAGACAGAATTAAGATAATCATAAGTTTTTGTATTTAAAAAACTCCCTTTTCTTTGAAAAAGACTTAAAGGAAATAAATTATTTTTATTTAAATCTTTTTCTTTCGGTTTTACCCCTTTTGCTGCGGCCATCGGGGCAAAGGCTTCAGTAAAACTTGGGGTTACCCCTGAGCCTTTGGCTGGATTTGCCTCTAGCAAAGCAAAGGCTTGTTTATTTTTTTCTTTATATAATAAATTTCCGATTTCTGTTAATATTCTAAAATCTCTTTTCAAATTTTTTATTTTTATTAAATTTTATAAATTTAATTTACTATTATTTTAATTAAAGGACTGTTATTCTTACCCTATCTAAATTTTAGATAAAGCTTTAAATAGTATTTAAATACTTTTTATTTTTATAGGAAACCCCTAGAGTAATTAAAATTATTTTTTATATTTACCTTTGCTTAAACTCTCATTTGCTTATACTCTCATTTGCTTAAGACTATCCTTTGCTTAAGACTATTGCTTTAGGCAAAAGTGCAAAGCAAAGGAAAAAGAGAAAAGGCAACAGAGCAAAGCAAATGGGGTTTTGTTTCCTTGCTTCCTTTGCAAAAGATCGCCTTTAATTTCTTTAAATCATTTCAATTAAAAAAATTAAGTATAGGTATACGTGCGTTCCTAATACTTTAATTATCTTTATAAATTTAATTAAAAATAACATAACTTTTTCCCTTGATTTTCCTTTGCTTTTGCCTTAAGCAAAGCAAAAGGCAAAAGGCAAAATCAAGGGTATTAGCTTAATATTAATTAAATTAAAAGATCAGTATTTATTTCTATTTTTCTACTAATTCTATTTACTATATACATTTTTAATATTTCCTTGTAAATTAAGGCTATTACTATTTAAATTAAGCAATGCATTCCATTTAAACCATTGCTAGGTTAAACTAGATCATAGAATAATGTTTAAGTGAGTGTTCCTTTTTTGGTCCTCCTTTTTCCCTACATTTGCAAGATGACCCTTTTACCTTTTCTTTTACTTTTGCACTGGCTTAAGAAAAGGTAAAAGGTCCGCTGTAAGGCAAAAGAAGACCTATAAATGGTGTATTTTTATAAAACTCTATTATTAAAAGCTGTTTCTAGACATAGACCCCTTTGCCTGTGGCCCTCCTTAAGCCAGTGCAATAGTAAAAGCAAACCTTGTACGAGGATTTTTCTTAAGCCTGTGCTTTTGCACAGGTAAAAAGTCCCCAGGAAGGTTGGCTAAGGCAAATAAATTTAATAATTAGTAACTTTTTCATACTGAGAAATGATAAATTTTCCTTTTAACCCTTTTTATTTTTACCTTTGCTGCAACTCTTTTTCTTTATTCTGTTGCATGTGCAAAGCAAAAGTAAAAAGCAAAGGAGAGTTTAAGCAAAGGATAAAAGCACCTTTATTTTATAAAAAACAAACAAAAAAGGGCAGGGTTAGTTTTTAATAATATAATACCTCTTATTGAGCCTTTGGGCAGCCTCTATAATTATAAAAGCTATTATAGAAGAAATTTTATTTGCCTTATTAATTAATACTTTTTAATGATTTAATTAAATTTTTTAATTTTTCCTATTTAAGTAAACCAAGGATAGCTAAATAATTAATAATTACTTTAATTAATTTAAATAAAAGCAATTTTCTTAGCTTCTCTTTTAATATATTTAATTAAACTATTTTCTTTTTATAATTCTATTGCCTATCCCTATTGTACTTTTGCCTTTGCAAAGGAAGCTAGGAAACAAGGAAGCAAGGAAGCAAGGAAGCAAAAACCTATTTGCAATAATAACAAGGAACCTTTAGGTTGTCCGAGGACTGTTTCTTAAGCCTTTTCCTTTGCCTGTGCCTTAAGCCTTTGCTTTTGTACTGGAAAAGCAAAGGAAAGCAAAGGTAAAAAGGTCTATTGCAAATGGGTTTACCTGGAGAGTAATAAGCAAAGGTCTAAGATAAACATAATACTAAAAAGTAAATATAAAAAATAAGAAAAACATAATACTAAAAAGTAAATATAAAAAATAAGAAAAATAAACTCAAATTAAAATATTTAAGGTAAGCTTACTAGATAATAACACTTCTAAAAGACTCTCTATTTAACTATTCTTTAATACACTCTCTATTTAACTACTCTATAATACACTAGGAATCCTATCATTTATTACATTGGTCCCGCTACGCGGGGGGGGGGGGTAGAATTTATAACTAAATCATTTAATTCTAAAATTTTAGTCCTTGCAACTACTAAATTAAAACCAATTTTAAATGAAAGAGTAAGAGATCATTTTCTAGCTCTGGCCCTGCTCTTAAAAACAAAAACAAAAAAGCCCGTTTTGATTTTTACCTCCACCTCCCCACTATGGACCCTGGGAATTAGAAAAACAAAACCCCGGCCAGGCAATTTGCCTGTTTATACTTTTGCCTTTGATTTTTCTTTACTATCGTAAAAGCAAAGGTAAAAATCAAAAGACTAGAAGGTATTGGTAATTTAAAAAGGGTTTAATATTTGTTTAATTTTTAGTTTTTAGATTAAAAGATACGTAAGCCCTTTTTTATTTATTATAAGTAATAAAAAGGGCTGCATAAACTATCTTTTATTAATTATTATATCCTGTTTTTATTAAGAATATAATAATAAAAAAGCCATCATTAAAGCAAATAATCCAGTAGCTTCGGCTAAAGCGAAACCTAAGATTGCGTAAGTAAATAATTGTCCTCTTAATTGAGGGTTTCTAGCTGTAGCTAAGATTAAAGAACCAAAAACAGTTCCAATACCTGCTCCAGCACCAATTAAACCTGAACATGCCACACCTGCTCCTATGTATTTTGCTGCTGCTAACATATTATATTAAATATATAATTTATATTAGCGTCTAACATACTAAAGTTATATTTTTGTCTTCTATACTCTTTTAATATCTAAAAACCTATCAGTGGGTTTGCAACCGCAACACCTCCTACTTTTGCCTTCCAGCTGCAATAGACCAGCAGTCCTCGGACAACCTAAAGGTTCCTTGTTACTATCCTTTACTTTTGCCTTTGATTCCCTTGCTTATGACCAATCAAAAGGCAAAAGCAAAGGTAGAGTCACAAACAAAGGTTAAAAAAGAGGCATAAGGCTGTTAGGGGAGGTAAAAATAAATAAGAAACTTTTTTACTTTACTTTTTATCCCATTCACTTTTGGGTGCAATCCCTTGATTGGTCATAAGCAACCTTTGTAGAGGACTGCAGGTCCCAAGGAGGGCAGGGTACTGGTTCCAAATCAGAAGGTTTAACGAAGATAAAAGTAAAAGTTACTAGTATTAAGTATCCCCCAAAGGATATGAAAAAAAGGATAATAATTAAATTATATAAAATTTAGCGAAATAAAGACTTGAACTTTAATTAATAACTCATGAGGTTATCGTGATACCAATTACACTATCTCGCTGCTTTATAATAATACCCCTTTTGCTATGGCCCCCCTTTTGTCTGTGCAATAGTAACAAGCAACCCTTAGGTTGTCCTATGAATTTTCTTAAGCCTGTGCAAAAGCACAGGTAAAAAGTCCCCAGGAAGGTGTGGGGGGGGGGCAAAGGCTCTTTTTTATTTAATCTTTGTTTGCTTTCATTACCATTTAACTTTTGGGTGCAATCCCTTGATTGTTCCTTTTCTTAGAAAAAGCAAGGGATGGGAGATGTTTGTATTTTAAGCTCTTATTTATACCATTTTAACCTTTAAACTATTTAAATTATTTAAACCATTTAAATCATTGGTTTACCAAATTTTTAAATTCTTACCGTCCCCCTCCTCCCGTGTAGAGACCGCTATGATTAGCGACCCGGGGGAGGGAGTGGTTTAATTACCTTTATTTAGTAGTCTTTAGATTAATTAAGGACTCTGCAGAATAATTAATAATAATAAAAGAAACCTGCGGAAGAGCAGCCCACCTTTTTAACCCTTGCTTTTTACCAATCAAGGGCAACAGGCAACTTCCTAAAAAAAAATAAACATAATAAAAATAAGCATAAATAAAGAGCACTGAGCTAATATTCATTCAAATTTAAATTTGAGATTAGACAAAGCTAAAGCAATTTGCCTGGCCAGGGTTTGGGTATGCCCTGTTTTGTTTAAGAGCAGGGCCTTTTATAGAGCAGGGCTAGGGTATAAGGGTATAAGGGTATAAGGGTATTAGGGTATTAGGTATTAGGTATTAAGTATTAAGTATTAGGTATTAGGTATTAGGGCAAGGATCGAGAGGAAATATTAAAACCAAAAATTATCGGTTTACCTTAGCCTATTGGAGAAAGATAGATTCGAACTATCATAATTATATTGCAAATATAACCGATTAACCATTATCAGATTTCCCCTTAAACTTAGAATTATATTTTTTTTTAATTTTATATATTATATTTTTATGCAGCCTTTTTTTCTTATTCTTTTAAATTTATAATTTAGTTTAAAATTGATGCAAAATTTTAACAATATTAAAAAATTTAAGTGTAATTTAAATTTGAATTTAGTAGCTTTTAGCTTAATAATTAAGCTTAACTAGTATTAATTATTATTATTTAAATAAATCTAGACTTAATAAGCAATAAATATAAAAGGGTTTAATTAAGAATACTATAAAACGAGTTTTGTATATTTTAATTTTTACATATTATATTTTCTAATTAAATTTACTTGATTTTATCTAATTATTAATAAGTTAAGATATAGGTTTAACTTTTAAAAACTTATAAGCTTTAAAAATTCATTGATTTTAAAAAAGGCGGTTGCATGCATTACATTTTCTTTTATTACTTTATAATAAAGTAATACTGAGCTGCTTAAATATTAACCTCTTAATTAAAAAGCTTTAAAAAATAGAAATAGGGGTAATTTATTTTCTATTTTTCCTTTTACTTTTCCCTTCCAGCGGACCTTTGTAGAGGACTGCTGGTCCTCTAGCAAATGGAAGCCTTGGAATAGTAAAAAGCAAAGGAAAAAAGAGTTAATGCAGGGCTTTTTAAGAGTTAAATAATTTAAACTATAAAAGGCTTAGTCCTAGCACTTAAAATCACTAAATAATTCAAGTTCGTGCTCTATCTAAGGCTTTTTAAGAGCTAAAAATAATGCGTCCTATAAATCAAAGATTTTATTAAATATTGCAACAAACTAAAGTGTCAAATATTAATCTTAATTATTTTTTTAGCAAATTGGTTAGCAAGCTCTAATAATGAGGGAGCCTAGAACTATGCAAAAAGCAAAAGCTCTCCACCCCCTCCTCCCCGGGGTCTCCCAGAACGATCGCTCTGGGGAGACCCTGGGACAGTAAACTAATATTGCCTAATAACCTGAGGATTTAGCTAAACTTTAATAAATAATCTTTCATTATAAGTTAAAATTTTCTGTCAAGATTTTACCACAAAATTATTTTTGTTTTAAGATATATCATGAATTAACTTCGAACCTTAACTTAATTAAACTTAATTATAAATTTAAATAGTAATATTTCTGGGGCTACCCCCCTCGGGGACTAATAGGAATTATTTTTTTATACTTGTTTAAACTAAATAATAACCCTACTTTATAAATAAAAAGGAGTTTTTTCTTCATATTTTGCATAATACATGCAACCGTCCCCTCTAAAATTAAATGGAATAATTTATTCATTACCCATCCCTTTTTTAAAGAAAAATCAAGGGCTAGCACCATTGCGGCTTAGGTTGACCCAAAAGTTAAAAGCAAAGGTAAGCCCCGCCTTAGCGGGGAGGGATATATTAATTAAATTCTTTTTATATAATTAAATAGAAATAAATACTAAAATTTTTTAAATTAAATTTTAATTACAGTATTAGAATTCTTATTATAACCTAGGCATTTGATAAGGTATATTTATTAAACCCTCTTTTATGATTATTTTATTTTTGTAATTTTAATTTATTATTTTTTAATTTATTTTTTTAGTTAATTTATAATTACCAGAAATATTAGGGATTACCTTTTTATTAATAATAATTACTTGAAAACATTTGGATTTGAACCAAAAACTTTCCCTTTAAAAGAGGGACACTCAACCAATCGAGTTCTGTATTCTATTATTTATTAAACTTAATAATTAATAATTAATAATTAATAATTAATACTAGTAATAATTTAAATTAATAATTAATACTAGTAATAATTTAAATTAAAAATATTAAATATTTATATTTTTTATCTCCAATTATATTTTTAATGTTTTACTGTCCCTATTTTTGATTAAGGGAGGGGAAGCCTTAGCTAGAGCCAATTTTTATTTACTTTTTTTATTCTTAATTTAAAAGTTGTTTTTCTTAAACTCTAGTATCTATTTAAATTAAAATTTAAATTTTAATTTCTTCTATCAAAACTAGTTAAAGCACTCCCCTTTTCGGGTTGGCTTTCTACTTGTAAACCTAGAGGCAAACTTTTTTTTATAAAGCTGGATAATGTATTTTTATAGAGCTATCTACTACAAAAATAAAAAAGATATAAATTAAACATTTTAACTTATTTTATTAATAAGCTTAAGGTATATATATAATCTACTTTATTACTCTTTCTCTATTTTATCTGATTAACACTAATTATAAAAAAAAGTTTTTTATTAATTAGCTTATATTTAACGCATTAAAAAAAATATCTGTTTTAAGATAAGTTCGTCTAAGCTAATTAAAGCTATATTTAAGAATAAGGAGTGCAAACCTTAGGACTCTCCTTAAGCCTTTGCAAAGCAAGAGTAAAAAGCAAAGGACAATATAAAAAGGCTGGTTAAATAAAGACATTTGTAAAATAAACTTTGAAGCTATTGAACACCTCTTAACTTTTTGGTCAGCCTAAGCCGCAATGGTGCTAGCCCTTGATTTTTAACAAGCAGGGCAAACCTTTAGGTTTTGTCCGAGGACTGCTGGTCCTCTTGGAACCTTTGCTTTAACTTTGTTAAGTTAAATATGTAAGGAAAAAAGTGGCCCTTAAATATCAGTATATACAAGAGCGAGGTGCTTCGAACACCTACCTTCGATTTTGGAGATCAACATACTAGCCAATTAATACTACACTCTTTAATTTTTTGCCTCGGGAGAGAATTGAACTCCCATATCTATATCTTCAGAATAGCGCTTTGACCACTAAGCAACCGAGGCTGAGACTTTTTTAAGGATATTAAAGAGAACACATATTTAGTAGCCGACTATAATAAAAAAAGAGAACTCTTTACCTTTGCTTTTTACTCTTGCTTTGCAAAGGACTCTCCCCAAAAGGTGACGAATATTTTATACCTGCTTTTGCCTTTGCTTTTTATTTGCTCTTTTTCTGCGGAAGCAAAACCCATTTCCTATGTTGCCTTTTCTGTGCACTTTTGCATTTGATTTGCACTTTTGGGGAGAGTCCTTTGCTTTGCACTTTTGGGGAGAGTCCTTTGCTTTGCCAGAGGCTTAAGCAAAGGATAGTCTTAAGCAAAGGAGAGTTTAAGCAAAGGAGAGTATAAAGCAGGGCAAACCTTTAGGTTGTCCTAGGGCTGCAGTTCCTCTTGCAAATGTAAGGAAGGAATAAATAACTAAAGACTTTTATTAATTATTTAACTAAGATTACACCCTTATAAATATTACCTTACCTCCATTGCCTTAGTACAAGTACCCAAAGGAAATAAGCCTTATTTGCAAGCAGAAATATAAAAAGAAACAAGATAAATAGTAGAGGCTAACAATGCTCTAGTGAAAAATTTAACATTTAAAAGACCTTACATTCATACAAATGATTTTTATTTTTTATTTTTATATTAAACATTATTTAGATATTTTAACGGGCACTGCCGGATTCGAACCGACGACTTTATTAAAGTGCTCGTGTTCAAAACGAGTGCCATAAACCAGACTCGACCAAGTACCCCTCTTTTTTACCATTTTAACTCTATTTTTTCGAAACCAGTTGAATAAAAAAAATTTTTTTAATTATTATTAATTATCCCCTGTCCTTTTAATTTATATTGAAAATAAAAATTATAGCAAACCCTATTTTCTAATTATGCTTCTATCGTCTTTTGTCCTCACTTTGAAAAGCAAGTGGTTAATATCTAAAATTTAAAAAGATACTAGCCTTAGTTTAATGCGCTGCAAAGGGAGCTGTATGATTAGAGAAAACAAATAAATATAAATATAAATTTAAGATATTTTTATAATATTCTATTTATATATATTCTTTTAACTTAATTTTTATTTGTTTAGAATAGCACTCTCCCCCGGGGCCCGGGGGATGGGGATAGCAAAGTTAATCTAATTATTCCTATTAAAATTTTACTACCTTTTTTAATATAAGTAGATGGAAACTGAGCTAGTTATTTTTTAACTTACCTTCACGGTTGCCTAAACTACATTAAAATTAATTAGATAAGACATAATAAATACCTATTTTAAGTAAAATTGCTCTTTTTCATATTTACGGTGCTAAGCGTAGATATTCCTAAGGCTATCCCAATTAATAATTAAACTAAAAGCGTCCATTATTACCATCGTTGATCTAGTTATTTATATTTTATATACCATCAATACCTAAAATTTAAAAAGGGAGGAAAGAATTAGTGAGGCCATTTAAATGGTATTGAGAATAATAGGGTATTGAGAATAATAGGGTATTGAGAATAATAGTTGAGACGAGGGAAACCCTATTGCCTATGTGTGGCTTAGCATAGAGGGAAAGTTAATGATCAAAAATTTTAATTTTACCCCTTTGCCTGTGGCCCTCCTTAAGCCAGTGCAATAGTAAAAGCAAACCTTGTACGAGGATTTTTCTTAAGCCTGTGCTTTTGCACAGGTAAAAAGTCCCCAGGAAGGTTGGCTAAGGCAAATAAATTTAATAATTAGTAACTTTTTCATACTGAGAAATGATAAATTTTCCTTTTAACCCTTTTTATTTTTACCTTTGCTGCAACTCTTTTTCTTTATTCTGTTGCATGTGCAAAGCAAAAGTAAAAAGCAAAGGAGAGTTTAAGCAAAGGATAAAAGCACCTTTATTTTATAAAAAACAAACAAAAAAGGGCAGGGTTAGTTTTTAATAATATAATACCTCTTATTGAGCCTTTGGGCAGCCTCTATAATTATAAAAGCTATTATAGAAGAAATTTTATTTGCCTTATTAATTAATACTTTTTAATGATTTAATTAAATTTTTTAATTTTTCCTATTTAAGTAAACCAAGGATAGCTAAATAATTAATAATTACTTTAATTAATTTAAATAAAAGCAATTTTCTTAGCTTCTCTTTTAATATATTTAATTAAACTATTTTCTTTTTATAATTCTATTGCCTATCCCTATTGTACTTTTGCCTTTGCAAAGGAAGCTAGGAAACAAGGAAGCAAGGAAGCAAGGAAGCAAAAACCTATTTGCAATAATAACAAGGAACCTTTAGGTTGTCCGAGGACTGTTTCTTAAGCCTTTTCCTTTGCCTGTGCCTTAAGCCTTTGCTTTTGTACTGGAAAAGCAAAGGAAAGCAAAGGTAAAAAGGTCTATTGCAAATGGGTTTACCTGGAGAGTAATAAGCAAAGGTCTAAGATAAACATAATACTAAAAAGTAAATATAAAAAATAAGAAAAACATAATACTAAAAAGTAAATATAAAAAATAAGAAAAATAAACTCAAATTAAAATATTTAAGGTAAGCTTACTAGATAATAACACTTCTAAAAGACTCTCTATTTAACTATTCTTTAATACACTCTCTATTTAACTACTCTATAATACACTAGGAATCCTATCATTTATTACATTGGTCCCGCTACGCGGGGGGGGGGGGTAGAATTTATAACTAAATCATTTAATTCTAAAATTTTAGTCCTTGCAACTACTAAATTAAAACCAATTTTAAATGAAAGAGTAAGAGATCATTTTCTAGCTCTGGCCCTGCTCTTAAAAACAAAAACAAAAAAGCCCGTTTTGATTTTTACCTCCACCTCCCCACTATGGACCCTGGGAATTAGAAAAACAAAACCCCGGCCAGGCAATTTGCCTGTTTATACTTTTGCCTTTGATTTTTCTTTACTATCGTAAAAGCAAAGGTAAAAATCAAAAGACTAGAAGGTATTGGTAATTTAAAAAGGGTTTAATATTTGTTTAATTTTTAGTTTTTAGATTAAAAGATACGTAAGCCCTTTTTTATTTATTATAAGTAATAAAAAGGGCTGCATAAACTATCTTTTATTAATTATTATATCCTGTTTTTATTAAGAATATAATAATAAAAAAGCCATCATTAAAGCAAATAATCCAGTAGCTTCGGCTAAAGCGAAACCTAAGATTGCGTAAGTAAATAATTGTCCTCTTAATTGAGGGTTTCTAGCTGTAGCTAAGATTAAAGAACCAAAAACAGTTCCAATACCTGCTCCAGCACCAATTAAACCTGAACATGCCACACCTGCTCCTATGTATTTTGCTGCTGCTAACATATTATATTAAATATATAATTTATATTAGCGTCTAACATACTAAAGTTATATTTTTGTCTTCTATACTCTTTTAATATCTAAAAACCTATCAGTGGGTTTGCAACCGCAACACCTCCTACTTTTGCCTTCCAGCTGCAATAGACCAGCAGTCCTCGGACAACCTAAAGGTTCCTTGTTACTATCCTTTACTTTTGCCTTTGATTCCCTTGCTTATGACCAATCAAAAGGCAAAAGCAAAGGTAGAGTCACAAACAAAGGTTAAAAAAGAGGCATAAGGCTGTTAGGGGAGGTAAAAATAAATAAGAAACTTTTTTACTTTACTTTTTATCCCATTCACTTTTGGGTGCAATCCCTTGATTGGTCATAAGCAACCTTTGTAGAGGACTGCAGGTCCCAAGGAGGGCAGGGTACTGGTTCCAAATCAGAAGGTTTAACGAAGATAAAAGTAAAAGTTACTAGTATTAAGTATCCCCCAAAGGATATGAAAAAAAGGATAATAATTAAATTATATAAAATTTAGCGAAATAAAGACTTGAACTTTAATTAATAACTCATGAGGTTATCGTGATACCAATTACACTATCTCGCTGCTTTATAATAATACCCCTTTTGCTATGGCCCCCCTTTTGTCTGTGCAATAGTAACAAGCAACCCTTAGGTTGTCCTATGAATTTTCTTAAGCCTGTGCAAAAGCACAGGTAAAAAGTCCCCAGGAAGGTGTGGGGGGGGGGCAAAGGCTCTTTTTTATTTAATCTTTGTTTGCTTTCATTACCATTTAACTTTTGGGTGCAATCCCTTGATTGTTCCTTTTCTTAGAAAAAGCAAGGGATGGGAGATGTTTGTATTTTAAGCTCTTATTTATACCATTTTAACCTTTAAACTATTTAAATTATTTAAACCATTTAAATCATTGGTTTACCAAATTTTTAAATTCTTACCGTCCCCCTCCTCCCGTGTAGAGACCGCTATGATTAGCGACCCGGGGGAGGGAGTGGTTTAATTACCTTTATTTAGTAGTCTTTAGATTAATTAAGGACTCTGCAGAATAATTAATAATAATAAAAGAAACCTGCGGAAGAGCAGCCCACCTTTTTAACCCTTGCTTTTTACCAATCAAGGGCAACAGGCAACTTCCTAAAAAAAAATAAACATAATAAAAATAAGCATAAATAAAGAGCACTGAGCTAATATTCATTCAAATTTAAATTTGAGATTAGACAAAGCTAAAGCAATTTGCCTGGCCAGGGTTTGGGTATGCCCTGTTTTGTTTAAGAGCAGGGCCTTTTATAGAGCAGGGCTAGGGTATAAGGGTATAAGGGTATAAGGGTATTAGGGTATTAGGTATTAGGTATTAAGTATTAAGTATTAGGTATTAGGTATTAGGGCAAGGATCGAGAGGAAATATTAAAACCAAAAATTATCGGTTTACCTTAGCCTATTGGAGAAAGATAGATTCGAACTATCATAATTATATTGCAAATATAACCGATTAACCATTATCAGATTTCCCCTTAAACTTAGAATTATATTTTTTTTTAATTTTATATATTATATTTTTATGCAGCCTTTTTTTCTTATTCTTTTAAATTTATAATTTAGTTTAAAATTGATGCAAAATTTTAACAATATTAAAAAATTTAAGTGTAATTTAAATTTGAATTTAGTAGCTTTTAGCTTAATAATTAAGCTTAACTAGTATTAATTATTATTATTTAAATAAATCTAGACTTAATAAGCAATAAATATAAAAGGGTTTAATTAAGAATACTATAAAACGAGTTTTGTATATTTTAATTTTTACATATTATATTTTCTAATTAAATTTACTTGATTTTATCTAATTATTAATAAGTTAAGATATAGGTTTAACTTTTAAAAACTTATAAGCTTTAAAAATTCATTGATTTTAAAAAAGGCGGTTGCATGCATTACATTTTCTTTTATTACTTTATAATAAAGTAATACTGAGCTGCTTAAATATTAACCTCTTAATTAAAAAGCTTTAAAAAATAGAAATAGGGGTAATTTATTTTCTATTTTTCCTTTTACTTTTCCCTTCCAGCGGACCTTTGTAGAGGACTGCTGGTCCTCTAGCAAATGGAAGCCTTGGAATAGTAAAAAGCAAAGGAAAAAAGAGTTAATGCAGGGCTTTTTAAGAGTTAAATAATTTAAACTATAAAAGGCTTAGTCCTAGCACTTAAAATCACTAAATAATTCAAGTTCGTGCTCTATCTAAGGCTTTTTAAGAGCTAAAAATAATGCGTCCTATAAATCAAAGATTTTATTAAATATTGCAACAAACTAAAGTGTCAAATATTAATCTTAATTATTTTTTTAGCAAATTGGTTAGCAAGCTCTAATAATGAGGGAGCCTAGAACTATGCAAAAAGCAAAAGCTCTCCACCCCCTCCTCCCCGGGGTCTCCCAGAACGATCGCTCTGGGGAGACCCTGGGACAGTAAACTAATATTGCCTAATAACCTGAGGATTTAGCTAAACTTTAATAAATAATCTTTCATTATAAGTTAAAATTTTCTGTCAAGATTTTACCACAAAATTATTTTTGTTTTAAGATATATCATGAATTAACTTCGAACCTTAACTTAATTAAACTTAATTATAAATTTAAATAGTAATATTTCTGGGGCTACCCCCCTCGGGGACTAATAGGAATTATTTTTTTATACTTGTTTAAACTAAATAATAACCCTACTTTATAAATAAAAAGGAGTTTTTTCTTCATATTTTGCATAATACATGCAACCGTCCCCTCTAAAATTAAATGGAATAATTTATTCATTACCCATCCCTTTTTTAAAGAAAAATCAAGGGCTAGCACCATTGCGGCTTAGGTTGACCCAAAAGTTAAAAGCAAAGGTAAGCCCCGCCTTAGCGGGGAGGGATATATTAATTAAATTCTTTTTATATAATTAAATAGAAATAAATACTAAAATTTTTTAAATTAAATTTTAATTACAGTATTAGAATTCTTATTATAACCTAGGCATTTGATAAGGTATATTTATTAAACCCTCTTTTATGATTATTTTATTTTTGTAATTTTAATTTATTATTTTTTAATTTATTTTTTTAGTTAATTTATAATTACCAGAAATATTAGGGATTACCTTTTTATTAATAATAATTACTTGAAAACATTTGGATTTGAACCAAAAACTTTCCCTTTAAAAGAGGGACACTCAACCAATCGAGTTCTGTATTCTATTATTTATTAAACTTAATAATTAATAATTAATAATTAATAATTAATACTAGTAATAATTTAAATTAATAATTAATACTAGTAATAATTTAAATTAAAAATATTAAATATTTATATTTTTTATCTCCAATTATATTTTTAATGTTTTACTGTCCCTATTTTTGATTAAGGGAGGGGAAGCCTTAGCTAGAGCCAATTTTTATTTACTTTTTTTATTCTTAATTTAAAAGTTGTTTTTCTTAAACTCTAGTATCTATTTAAATTAAAATTTAAATTTTAATTTCTTCTATCAAAACTAGTTAAAGCACTCCCCTTTTCGGGTTGGCTTTCTACTTGTAAACCTAGAGGCAAACTTTTTTTTATAAAGCTGGATAATGTATTTTTATAGAGCTATCTACTACAAAAATAAAAAAGATATAAATTAAACATTTTAACTTATTTTATTAATAAGCTTAAGGTATATATATAATCTACTTTATTACTCTTTCTCTATTTTATCTGATTAACACTAATTATAAAAAAAAGTTTTTTATTAATTAGCTTATATTTAACGCATTAAAAAAAATATCTGTTTTAAGATAAGTTCGTCTAAGCTAATTAAAGCTATATTTAAGAATAAGGAGTGCAAACCTTAGGACTCTCCTTAAGCCTTTGCAAAGCAAGAGTAAAAAGCAAAGGACAATATAAAAAGGCTGGTTAAATAAAGACATTTGTAAAATAAACTTTGAAGCTATTGAACACCTCTTAACTTTTTGGTCAGCCTAAGCCGCAATGGTGCTAGCCCTTGATTTTTAACAAGCAGGGCAAACCTTTAGGTTTTGTCCGAGGACTGCTGGTCCTCTTGGAACCTTTGCTTTAACTTTGTTAAGTTAAATATGTAAGGAAAAAAGTGGCCCTTAAATATCAGTATATACAAGAGCGAGGTGCTTCGAACACCTACCTTCGATTTTGGAGATCAACATACTAGCCAATTAATACTACACTCTTTAATTTTTTGCCTCGGGAGAGAATTGAACTCCCATATCTATATCTTCAGAATAGCGCTTTGACCACTAAGCAACCGAGGCTGAGACTTTTTTAAGGATATTAAAGAGAACACATATTTAGTAGCCGACTATAATAAAAAAAGAGAACTCTTTACCTTTGCTTTTTACTCTTGCTTTGCAAAGGACTCTCCCCAAAAGGTGACGAATATTTTATACCTGCTTTTGCCTTTGCTTTTTATTTGCTCTTTTTCTGCGGAAGCAAAACCCATTTCCTATGTTGCCTTTTCTGTGCACTTTTGCATTTGATTTGCACTTTTGGGGAGAGTCCTTTGCTTTGCACTTTTGGGGAGAGTCCTTTGCTTTGCCAGAGGCTTAAGCAAAGGATAGTCTTAAGCAAAGGAGAGTTTAAGCAAAGGAGAGTATAAAGCAGGGCAAACCTTTAGGTTGTCCTAGGGCTGCAGTTCCTCTTGCAAATGTAAGGAA
>Ga0137412_10000716_pt1 | contig 24424 bp, 20 predicted proteins | sample CZODoug2_1_16fun_FD_122160 | JGI IMG/M metagenome (GOLD analysis project Ga0137412, IMG submission 122160) | Vadose zone soil fungal communities from Angelo Coast Range Reserve, California, USA - CZODoug2_1_16fungal (Hybrid Assembly) | ecosystem: Environmental > Terrestrial > Soil > Vadose zone... | reverse complement strand
GCCCCAGAGCACAACCATTGCGGTGATCAGGTAGCGCCGCCCGGCTGTGCCGGATCCGGCCGAGGCGACCAGCGTGACCAGGGCGACGGTGACGAAGCCCAGGCCCCAGGCGACATCGACCACGCTGTGTTTGCCCAGGCGGCGCGCCACAGCGAACGTAGAACCGAGGAGAACCACCAACGCCGCACCGCACAGGATCAGGCCGAGGACGAATCCGCCCCCGTCGAACACGGAGACGTGATAGCCGCCGCCGTCGAAGGTCTCCACAAGCTCAGAGTGCCGTGAACCCTTCGGTGCGCACCGCAGGCATGCCGGACACACCCGCGGCGGAACGCTTCACGCAGAGAATCTGGTCCACGCCCATGCGGCCCTCCTCGAAGACCAGCGCCCCGCCGACCATGTACAGCCGCCACACCCGCGCGACCTCTTCCCCGACCAGGTCGACTACTGCCTCCCAGTTCTTCTCCAGCGTCTCCAACCAGGCCCGCACCGTCCACACGTAGTGCTCGCGCATCGCGTGCACGTCGCGGACCTCCAGGCCGGCGTCCTCCAGCAGGCCGACGGTCTCCCCCACCGGGCGCATGTGCATGTCCGGGGCGATGTAGCTCTCGATGAACGCCCCGCCGCCGGGCCGGTCGCGTCGCGACATCTGCTGGACCAGCACCCGCCCGCCGTCGCGCACCGCGCGGTGCAGCACGCGAGAGAACGTCGGATAGTTCTCCGCGCCGACGTGTTCGCCCATCTCGATGGAGCTCACCGCGTCGAAGCCTCCGCACCCAGAAGACACTGTGGGGACCTCGCGGTAGTCCTGCAGTCGGATCTCCACCTGCCCGGTCAGCCCGCGCTGCGCCACCCGGGCCAGCACGAAGTCCTGCTGCTCGCGGGACAGCGTCACGCCGATCACCCGGGCGCCGTAGTACTCCGCGGCGTGCAGGGACAGCGCACCCCACCCGCAGCCGATGTCCAACAACCGATCACCCGGCGCCAGACCGAGCTTGCCGCAGATCAGGTCGAGCTTGTCCCGCTGCGCATCGGCCAACGTGTAGCCCGGGTCGTCCGAGGTGAAGTAAGCGCAGGAGTAGGCCATGTGCTCGTCGAGGAGCAGCGCATAGAAGTCGTTGGACAGGTCGTAGTGGTGGGAGATCGCGGCCCGGTCACGCAGCCGACTGTGCAGCACCCCGGACAGCTTCGCCTGCGACCGCGGCGCGGAGGGCTTCGGCCCGATCGCACCGAGGCCGACTGCGGTGCCCACCGCCGTCGCGATCTGACGCGGAGTCAGTCGCGGCGCGGTCAGCTTGCGTTCCCGGATCGCCGCCCAGACCAACGCGAAGCCCTCGGTCAGGTCGCCCTCAACGTCGAGCTCCCCGGTGACGTAGGCCTGTGCCAGGCCCAGCTCACCCGGGTTCCACAGCAGCCGGCGTAGCGCCCGGCGCGACCGGATGAGTACCGCGGGGGCATCGGCCGGGCCGTACTCGCTGCCGTCCCACGCACGGATCCGGAGCGGCAGCTCCCCACCGAACAACGGCTCGATCAGCGTCGCCAACCGCGGCGCCACCCCACCCCGACGAACCATGCTTCTCATGCGTTCCCCTTGGCGAACACGAACTGGTAGACGTCGAGATACCGCGACCGGAAACCGGCCTCGGAGTAGGACAGGTAGAAGTTCCACATCCGGCGGAAGGTCTCGTCGAAGCCCAACGCGTCGACCACCACGGCGTGGGCGTTGAACTGCTCCCGCCACAGCCGCAGCGTGTCCGCGTAATGCAGGCCGAAGCCGTGCCGGGAGACCACCCGCAGCGAGGTGTGTTCGGCCACGCACTGCTCGACGGAATCCACCGATGGGATCAGCCCGCCGGGGAAGACGTACTTGTGAATCCAGGTGTAGGTGTCGCGAGAGGCCAGCATGCGGTCGTGCGGCATGGTGATCGCCTGCAACCCGACCCGGCCGCCGGGCACCAAGACCCGGTCCAGGGTGGCGAAGTAGGCCGGCCAGAACTCGAATCCGACGGCCTCGATCATCTCCACCGAGACCACGGCGTCGTAGGACCCGGTGACGCCGCGGTAATCGCACAGGTCGACGCTGACCCGGTCGCTCAACGCGGCCGCCTCGATCCGGGCCAGGGCCAGCGTGCGCTGCTCCTCGGACAGGGTGATCGACCGGACGGTGGCGCCCCGGGCCCCGGCCCGCAGCGCAAGTTCGCCCCAGCCGGTACCGATCTCCAGCACCCGCGAGCCCGGGCCGACCCCGACGGCGTCGAGCAGTCGGTCGATCTTGTGCCGCTGCGCATCGGCCAGGTCCTCGAACTGCGCGGTCGCGGCGATCTGCACCGACCCGTCGGCCGGGCCGAACAACGCCGCGGAGTAGGTCATGGTCGCGTCGAGGAACAGCGTGAACAGGTCGTTGGACAGGTCGTAGTGCCGCGAGATGTTGCGCCGGGCGTTGGCCTCGGTGCCCCGTTCGGTGCGCGGGTGGCGGTGCACGGCGATGTCGCGCAGGCGCTGCAATGGTGGCGGGATCAACGTGGCCATGCGGTTGCAGAACACGGTGAGCACCGCGGGTAGGTCCTCGGCGGTCCAGTCCCCGGCCAGGTAGGCCTCGCCGAAGCCGATCAGCCCACTGTGCCCCAGCCGCCGATAGAACGCGGCCGGCCGGATCAGCGCCATCGGCGGGGTTCGCGGGCCGCCGCCGCCGATGTTCCGCCCATCCTCGAGCAGCACGCGCAGCGGCAACCGAGCCACCTGACGGGTGAACAGTTCCCGCGCGACGCGGGCCCGCAGGCCACCCGGCGGCAGCGCCGCCACATCCGGCCACAGCAGCGGATCGACCTCGACCTCGACACCGCGCATCCGGTCGTCGGTGACGCTCATCGGACCCCCTCCTCCTGCCGGTGGTGCTCCGGACGCGGGACGACCGGCAGTCGCCGCGCCCATAACTTGATGCCCTGGTAGCGGATCTGCGTGGCGACGGTGAGCGTGACCAGCGGCACCCGCAGCGCGGCACGCAGCAACGTGGCGATGCCCGCCATGCGTCGGCGGCCGCGCACAGTGGCCACGAACGGTCGGTCCGCGCCGCGATGCAGCTCCACCGACACCGCCAATCGCTCCCCCGGCTCGGGCAGTCGCATCACGTACTTCCCGTCCACCGGGTAGAACGGCGAGACGTAGAACTCCTTGGCGAACTCCGCGCGCCCGGACGCGTCCGGCGTGAACAGGTAGCAGTGCCGCTCGCCGTAGGTGTTATGCACCTCGGCGATCACGCAGCGCAGGGCACCGTCCGGGTGGTGGCACCAGAACACCGACAGCGGGTTGAACACGTGCCCGAACACCCGCGCATTGGCCAGCATCAGCACCTGCCCGCCGCGCAGGTCGATGTCGTTGGCCGCCAGAAAGGCGTCCACGTTGGCCCGCAGCGTGCGGTCCGGGCGGCCAAGGTGATCGGCGGACCGGAACTCGGCCAGCCCGCGCAACGGCCGGGGCGGGCGCGGCAACCGATCCAGGTCGACCAGCCAGCTGTAGCTGCGGTAACGGAAACTGTTGTGCAGCGGGGTCTGCCGGACGTGCGCGACCACGGTGTCGTAGATGGCCGCGCCACCCCAGCGGCTGCCCTTCTCCCCCGAGTGTGTAGTTGCGCGGGTGGAAAGGGCCCTTTCGGGCTGCACAGCTACACACTCGGGTGACTTGGGCAGAGCGGAGCGGGTCACCAGGCCACCCCCAGCCGGGCCGCGGCGCGGACGCCGGAGGCGGCGCCGTCCTCGTGGAAGCCCCACCCGTGGTACGCCCCGGCGAACACCACCCGGTCGTCGTCCAGCTCGGGCAGCCGGGCCTGCGCGGCCACCGACTCGGGGGTGTAGATCGGGTGTTCGTAGACCATGCGGGCGATCACCCGGTCCGGGTCCACCTCCGGGTCGTTCAGGCTGACCAGGTAGGGCGTCGGGCCGGGCAGTGACTGCAGCCGCTTCATGTCGTAGGTGACCAGCACGGCGTCACCGGCCCCGGCGCAGCTGCGCAGCCGGTAGTTCCACGAGGCCCGGGCCCGCACCGCCCTCGGCATCGGTGCTTGGTCGGTGTGCAGCACGGTGTGATTCACCGAGTACGGGATGGCGCCCAGCACTGCGGTTTCGGTCGCGGTCGGTTCCCCGAGCAGCGCCAACGCCTGGTTCGAGTGGGTGGCCACCACCACGGCGTCGAACTGCGCGAGGCCGTCACCGTCGTCGCGAATGGCAACGCCGCTCGCGGTCCGGGTCACGGCGCGCACCGGGGTGGCGGTGTGCACTGCGGTGAGGTCTTTGGCCACGGCTTGCACGTAGGTCCGCGAACCGCCGACCACGGTGCGCCAGGCCGGGGAGCCGGTGACCGCCAACATGCCGTGGTGGTCGAGGAACCGGAACAGGTAGCGGGCCGGGTACTGCATCGCGGTGCCGGGCCCGCAGGACCACACCGCGGCAACCACCGGGACCAAGAAGTGCGCCACGAAATAGTCCGAATACCCCTGCGTGGAAACGAACTGACCCAGCGTCGGTTCGGTCGGCCCGGGCGGGGTGCGCAGCAGCGCGCGAGCGGCCCGATGGAACCGCGGCACCTCGGTGAGCATCCGCAGGTACGCCGGTCGGCGCAGGTTTTCCGCCGTCGGGAACAGCCCGCGCAGGCCACGCGCCCCGGCGTACTCCAGCCCGCAACCCTCGCAGTGCACGGACATCGACATGTCCGACGGTGCGGTGGCCACGCCGAGCGCGGCGAACAGCCGCAGCAGGGTCGGGTAGGTGCGCTCGTTGTGCACGATGAAGCCGCTGTCCACTGCGATCGGGGCGCCGGTGGGGCGCGCCACGTCGTGGGTGTGCGCGTGGCCGCCGAGCCGGTCGTCGGCCTCGTAGAGCGTGACGTCCGCGGCGCGTTGCAGCACCCAGGCGGCCGACAACCCGGAGATGCCCGCGCCGACCACCGCAATGCGTCGACGATGGGTATTCAGGGTCGGGACCTTCCTGTGCAACGGTCATCCGAGTGCGGGTCGCCCGGATCGGCCTGTTGCTCGGGGTTCGGCGCCGCCGCGGCCTCGGCTTGCCCATGCAGGCAAGGCAGGCCGGCCACGAAGTCCAGGGCGAGCCGCCGCCATAGCCGCCGCTCGCGCAGCAGGAAATGCCCGACGTCGGGGATCGGCACCCATCTCGCCGGGGTGCCCTCGGCCGCGGCGGCCACCACATAGGCCCGAGAGGCCACCGGGTCGGTCCACCGGTCCGCGGTGCCGTGCATCACCAGCAGCGGACGGGGACCCAGCGGCAATCGGGGCTCCCCGTCGGGCAACCACGGCGCCAGGCCGAGCACCGCGCACACGCCCGCGTCGTCCACCACCCGCAGCGCGGTGCGTCCGCCCATGGAGTGCCCGATCAGCACCACCGGCACCGCGCCATGCTCGGCGCGGATGCGGTCCAGCGCCCAGCGGGCGTCGGCCACCGGGGAGGCCTCCGCGCCGTTCCAGCCGCGCCATCGGTAGCGCAGCGACCAGACGGCGATGCCGTGGCGACGTTCCGCGCGATGGACCGCTCGGGCGAAGAACCGCATGCGCACCGCGGACAGATGCCAGGGCCGGGCCGGCGCCCGACTCTCCGCCTTGCCGCCGTGCAGCACCAACACCACGCCGCGGGTCACCCCGACGGCTCGACGCACCCGCAACGCAGGTCCCGCGCTCATGGCTGTCTCCCCGGCACGCCATTACTTCGGAGCCGGGCGCCGCGCGGGCTGGCCGGGAGCGTTCAGGTGTTGAGGTGTTGAACGTGCCAGACCGTGGCCAGGGTGCCGCCGGCGATCGCGGCCAGGGATATCCCGCCGGTGAGCACTTCCACCGGCACCAGGTACGCCGGGAGGTCCAGCGCGCGCACCAGGTTCAACCCATGCACCGCCCCGACCAGGCCGGCGCCGCCGATCGCCGCCCAGGCCAACCGGGCGCCGGTGTTCGCGGCGGGCACCTCGGCCACCACCGGGGCCCGTCGGTAGGCCAGCGTCAGCGCGATGCCCACCACCACCAGCCCGAACAGGCTGCACCCGACCTGCGCCACCGTCCACATGGAGAAGCCCAGGTGGTGTTCCCGCAGCAGGGCGATCCGTTGCACGCCCCAACCACCCTGGTGGGTGAACCCGTCCCAGAAGACGTGGGTGGCGGCACCGATCGCCAGCGCCGCGAGCAACAGGACCAGGTCCCGCGGGCGACGCAACCGGGCGCGCACGCCGATCGGGATCGAACCCCAGCGGGCCCGCACCCCCTGCGGCGCCGCGTCCAGGGCGGGTCCGGCGAGCACCACGTGCCAGAGCAGCCAGACGAGCAGGCCCAGCGCCAGATCCACGGTGACCACCCCGGTGACGCTGTGCGTGCCGTCGATGCGCGGGGCGAACGGCGCCGGGATGTAGCCGGGGGCGTCCGGGGCCATCGACCCGATCACCAGTGCCGAGGCCGGCAATGGTGTCCGCAAGAAAGGCAGCACAGCCGCGGGATGACTCGCGGTGAATGGCATGGAACGGTCCGTTCGCCGGCCCCCCGGCGGTTTCACCGTAAGGATCGGTTCTGTCTCTTCCCACACCGGATAGCCCAAGTTCTCCCCACGTGTGCGCTGATATGTGGACCTTCACCGAGCTAGGCGGATCTTCCCCGAATGCCTTCCGCTGCGTTCCCGCATACATTGCGTAGCGAGACCCTTACGTGAAGTGACGCGCATTCGGACATGTCGGATATTCGACGACAGAAAGGACAATCCGCTCATTCCGCATTTCGCGGCGAGAATGACGATATTTGACCCCGTCAAGTCAAAAAAATTTGCCATTCCAGGCCGGGAAATTTCGCCATTCCCCGCGTACACGCGCGAAGCCTGCAACCCTTCTGGTTGAGTCAGAACAATTCCCGGCCGGCTCCCGCCCGCCGGCCCAAGTACTCCCTGTCCATGCCCGTGCTGAGAAGGATCAGTGACACCATGACCATGAACCCCATGGCGCAAGCCTTCGACACCGCGATGCGCGGCTACGAGCGGACTGCGGTCGACTCGAAGGTCGCCGCGCTCGCTGCGGAGCGGGCGGCTTTTGATCGTCGCGCGGTCGAGTTGGAGCGCGAGATTCAGCGCATGCGCGGCGCGATGTCGCGGGGCGAGAGCGCTCCGTACTACGTGACCCTGTCGCGCAAGCTCGAGGGCATCCTGCGCGAGGCCGACGAGGACGGTAATCGCGCTTGCGACGAGGCCGCCGCGATGGCCCAGCGCGACCGTGACGCCGCGCAGGCCGAGTGCGAGGCCGCCTACGCCCGCATGGACGCGGAGGCGCAGCGCGCCGAGGCGACCGCCCGCGAGGCGATGGACCGGATGATGGACGAGGCCCGCCGTGAGGCCGACATGATTCGCATCCAGGGCACCGAAAAGGCCGCCCAGACTGCAAACGGCGCGGCCGAGGTTGTCGAGTCCGCTCGCGCCCGGGGCGCCCAGCTGGCCACCGAGGTCGAGACCAAGATGACCGCGCAGCGCGAGCAGTTCGAGCGCGACGTGGTGACCCGCCAGGAGACCGCGGAGCGTCGTCTGCAGGAGACCGCGCAGATGTCCGCCCAGCTCAAGACCGAGTCGATCACCATCACCGAGGACTCGCAGCGGGCCGCCCAGGCCCTGATCGAGGCCGCTCGGGCCGCGGCCGTCGAGCTGGTCACCGAGACCGCTTCGCGCGCCGAGCGGCTGCAGCAGGAGGCCGAGCGTGAGGTGGCTGCCCTGACCCACCGTCGGGACAGCATCAACGCCCAGCTCACCGGTGTCCGCGAGACGTTGGCGAGCCTGTCCGGCGCGGCCAACATGGCGGCGATGGGCCACGCGAACGGCAACTAGTACGACTCAGCACGCCCGCAGGGGCGGCACCCGATTCGGGTGCCGCCCCTGCGGCGTTTCCTGCAAAGCGCTGTCTATGTACCCATAGCCCGAGATATCCGGAATTCCACCGGTTAGCCCGGGAGAAGAATGGGAACTTGGCGTGGATCTGGTATGTCCACGTCAAGACGAAGTTTATTCCACACCGGGAAGTCGCCGGAACTTCACCCTCGGATGAGCACTGCGCGTACGGCGGACGCGCACATCCCCGGGGAGGAGATCGGCATGTACGACGTAGAACTGAAGGGGGCGACGGCGGGAATTCGCCCCGGGCGTGGACGCAGTGGCGTCGCCCTGGGGGTGAAGGCCGGCCTGGTCATGGCGGTGGCGGCGGGCAGCACGCTGGCCGCGGGCCCCGCCGCGCAGGCGAAGAGCACCACTCCGTCCCCGTCCGATCTGCAGATCGTGGCCCACCGCGGCGGTGATGACTGGGGCACCGTGAACGCCCTGAACACCCTGACTCGCGCACTGAACATCGGCGCGGACGCCATCGAGTTCGACGTGCATTTCACCAAGGACCACCGCACCGTGGTCATGCACGACGACGACCTGGCGATCACCACGAACTGCAGCGGCTCGGTCGCGGACATCACCTACGACAAGCTGCGCAAGTCCTGCAAGCTCGACAACGGCGGCGGCACCGTGCCCAACATCTACGAAGTACTGAAGATGGTGGCCCAGGAGCACAAGGCGGCCTACGTGCACGTGAAGGTCGCGGACAACCTGTCCGAGGCCAAGAAGGTGGTGCGGGCGATCAACAAGTACCACCTCAACGACGGGCACACCGTTACTACGATCGCCAGCTCGACCTCGATCCTGCGCCAGCTGAAGCTCGCCGGTAGCCACCGACGCGGGTACGTGTTCAACACCCCGGCCGGGTGGGACGCGAACTACTCCGTGCTGCTGCCCTTCAACGTCACGGTGACCCGAGCGCTGGTGAAGAAGGCCCAGGACAAGGGTCGGTTCGTGGCCGGCGTGGAGGGCCACCCGATGAGCCTGGCCCAGGTGCCCGACCTCCACCTGAACGCGATCCTGGCCAACAACCTCGACCGCGCCCTGCTGAACCTCGGCAAGGCCCTGGCCGACGTGAACGACCAGCTGAAGAACCTCACCGGCACCCCGTCCGACAACAGCCCGACCACGGGCACCGACGGCGCCTGACACGACAAGGGCCCGGTGGCTTTTGCCACCGGGCCTGTTCGCGTCTCGGCCGGGTCCTGGTGGTGGGGCGCGGGCCTCCGGCGGTGCAGGCTACGTCGCTGCTTCCCTCTTGTCCGTGCGGGGTTGAGCGCCGTCGTGGGTCGGTCGCTTTACGCTCCTCCGCCCGCACCGCCTGCGCCCCGCGTGATTCGGGCCGCCCGCCGTTGTGCGGTCGGGCCTGCGGACGGGCGGACTTCGTCGCTGCTTCCCTCCCCACCGTGCATGGCGGGCCGCCGTCGTGGGTCGGTCGCCTGAGGCGACGTCAGCCCACCCGACCTCCGGCCCTCAGGTTCGGGGGCTCGTGCGGGTCCTCCCTCGCTCCCGACAGGCAACTGGTGGGCGGGGTTGCAACGGGAGTGACTGGTGGGTGCCCACCCTGCACCTCTGGTTTCAACTCTGCCCGCCAGTTGCCGGGCAGGAGGCGGCGAGCGAAGCGAGCACGCCGATGCGACGAGCGCAGCGAGGAGCGTTCGCGACGCGGAGCGTCGCAATGTAATCCGGAACGACGTGGCCCGCGCTGTCCGCGGGCACACGTGTCCCATCGTGGAGGTGGCGGGAATTGAACCCGCGTCCTACGGCACCGATCCAGGCCTTCTCCGGGCGCAGCCTGCCAACGATTTTCTCAGCCCCGGGGAGCAGGCAGGCATGCTCCCCGACGGGCTCAGTCACTGTTTGATGTTCCGAGCGACCCCGTGACCGGGTCGAGCGGTAAGCCCTCTAGCTGATGCCAGACACCGGGTCGAAGGCACTCCCCGGGCTGACAGACCTCCTGTGGCTCTTACTGACTAGGCAGCAAGAGCGAGGTCGCGCTGGTTATTAACCTTGGCGCTTATTTTTTTGCGAGGCATGGTTAACGAGATCGTCCCCGCATCCTCGGCCCGCTTCTCCTGCAACGACATCCGCAGTCGAAACCGATCACCCCCTGTTGAGTTGTGCACGTCCGCTCCCCGCGAAGGAGGACCGGACGTGTCCCCAGGGTAGCGCGCCGGGTGCGGCGGGGCAAACCGGTACAGCTGCCGCAATTGCTGGTGAATCCACCCACGGTGACCGCAAAATAATCGTCAGCAATTAGTCCCCTGCATTTCACTTTCCCGCTTCCGGAATAACGTCGGAACGGCCGTGACCTGCGGCTTCTGAGCGGTAATCAGATGATGTGAGAAATGCATGTCGTCTGGTTAGGGAATGCACGCCGAAAGCGCGTGTGGAGGCGATGGGATGAGCAAGCGCCTGCGGTGCCGACCCTGGGGCATGGGCTTCCTGGCGAGCGCAGTCATTGCTGCGACCGCCCTGGCCACCGGGCCGGCGCATGCGGTGAGTACCGCGGACATGTTGATCGTGGCCCACCGCGGCGGCGACGACTGGGGCCCGGAATCCACGTTGGTCACATTCCGGCACGCGATCGCCGCCGGCGCGCCGGCGATCGAGTTCGACGTGTGGTGGACCCGCGATCACGTGCCGGTGGTGAAGCACGACCCGATCATGAGCACCACCACCAACTGCCGGGGCACGGTTGACGAGCTCACGTTGGCCGAACTCGAGCAGTGCAATGCGGGCGGGGGCCAGAAGGTGCCCACGCTGGACGAGGCCCTACAGGTCATGAAGGAGGGCCACATTCTGGTTTTCGTGCACTGCAAACTGGTGAACAACCGCGAGCAGGCCGAGACCATCATGGGCGAGATCGACAAGTACGGCCTCAACGACGGCAGCACCGCGACCACCATCGCGGACAACGAGCTGATCCTGCACCGGATGTACGACGCGGGCTCCAAGCACCTCGGCCTGGTGTTCAACGACCCGGCGGGCTGGGACGCCCCGTTCCCGGTGCTGCTGGCCTACAACACCCCGGTCACCCGCAAGCTGGTCGCCCGGGCGCACCGCCACGGCGCCTTCGTGATGACGGTGCAGAACCACGGGCTGACCCTCGACCAACTGGTGCACCGCGACTACGGCCTGGACGGCTTCTTCGCCAATCGCATCGACCAGGTGTTGGAGCGGTTGGGCCGCCATCGGGACACCGGGGACGACGGCGCCGGGTTCTCGCCCACGCACGCCTCGAGTTCCGACGACGACAGCGAGTCCTCCACCGGCACCGGCGACGCCTGACCGTCGGCGGGATAGCCCCGGATAGACCGATTCACCGACAATCGCCCGTTGTGCCGTGACCGACCCGAATTGGTTACGGCAAAAGGCCGAATTCTGTTCGGCCGAAGAGGGTTGATCACGGAAATCCCCTACGCGCCCATTCGGTCCCCACCACGATCGTGGGACACGGTGGGGGGAGGGGTCATGCGCCGCAGTTCGATGATCGGAACCAATCTGCTGGTGGCCGCGCTGGCGGTGACCCCGGTTTTGGCCTGGGACGCCACCAAGGCCCACGGCGGCACGGTGGCGCCGACGTTCCACGCGGCCGAGAAAGGCCCCACGGCGGTCACCTACGACCTGCCCTACCTGCAGATGATCGGCCACCGCGGCGGCAACGACTGGGCCCCGGAGAACACCCTGGCCGGCCTCGGCCACTCCTTCCAGATCGGCGCGCAGGCCGTCGAGTTCGACGTGCACTTCAGCAAGGACCAGGTCCCAGTCGTGATGCACGACGAGACGCTGAACCGCACCACGAACTGCACGGGAGCGGTGGAGCAGTACACCTACGCCCAACTGCGCCGCTGCGACTCCAAGCATGGCGAGCCGGTGCCGAACCTCTACCAGGCGCTGGCCGTGGTGGCCCGGGCGCACGGCCACGCGTACGTGCACGTCAAGCAGGCCGACACCGACGCCCAGGCGCAGGCCATCGTGGCCGCGCTGAACCGCTACGGGCTCAACGACGGACGCTCCACGACCACGATCGCGGACAAGACCACGATCCTGGATCGGCTGACGAAGGCGGGCTCCAAGCGTTGCGGGCTGATCTTCAGTAGCCCCAGCTACTGGCGCGCGAAGTACCCGGTGCTGATCCCGTTCAACACCCCGATCACGGCGGCCCTGGTCGCGAGCGCACAGCGCGCGGGTCACTTCGTGATCGCCGTGCAGAACCGCCCGATCCGGGTCAGCGCGGTACCCGGCCTGCACCTCAACGGCTACATGGCCAACTCGTTGGGTGCGGCGCTGTCGAGCCTGGCCAATCACGGACAGCCCACCGGCGGTGTCCGTCCGCCGGCCGAACCCCGTGAGCAGGCCCCGAAAACGGGTACGGCCGGCGCGTAACCCCCGTCCGGGGGTTCGGATCAGATCACCTCTCACGTCTCAGGGCCAACACAGGCCACAGAGCTCGTCTGTTGTCAACGGAGTTGCCAAAAACCGGGCATTTTTCCCGAACCGGACACCGTTCCCGCCGAGATGGCCTCACCATCGTCGTCACTGGGTCGCTGCATCTTGTTGAGTGAGGACGAACAAATGACCATCAAGGGGTGGGGCGGAAAAGCCGCCCGTGGTCTGGCTCTTGCCGGTCTGGTGGCCGGTTCGGCCCTGACTTTCGGCGCTCCCAACGCCTCCGCGGCGCACCACAGCGGGCTGGTGATCGCGCACCGGGGCGGCAGTGATGCAGCCCCCGAGTCCACGCTCGCCGCATTCGGCCACGCCATGCGCGCGGGCGCCGACGGCATCGAGTTCGACGTCCGGTTCACCCGTGACCGCGTGCCGGTCCTCATGCACGACACCACCATGGACCGCACCACGAACTGCCGCGGCTCGGTGAGCCGCTTCACCTACCGCCAGATCGAGCGCTGCGACGCCGGTAGCTGGTTCTCGCACCGCTTCCGCGGCGAGCGGGTGCCCAGCCTGGAAACCGCGCTGGCCTACATCCGCAGCCACTCGTCCACCGAGCGCGTGTTCGTGCACGTCAAGGACAGCGGCATGGCGGAGGCCGGGTCGATCGTGAACGCGATCTCCCGGCAGCACATGGACAACGACCGCACCACGGTGATCGCCACCACTGAGGACATCCTGCGCTCCATGCGGGCCGCGGGCGCGGGCCGGGTGGGCTACGTGTTCAACAACCCGTCGGGGTGGAACACCAACTGGCCGGTGCTGATCCCGTACGACACGTCGGTCAGCCGCGGCCTGGTGGATCGCGCCGAGCGGCGCGGCGCCGAGGTGTTCGCGGTGCAGGACCACCCGTCCTCGTTGGGCCGGATTTTCAGCCTCGGCCTGGACGGTGTGCTGGCCAATGACCTGAACGAAGCGCTGGCCATGATGGACGGCAGCGGGCATGTGTCCTCCCACTCCAGTGGTCACCGCCACTCCCACGCCGGCCACGGCGGCGGCGGATCGCACGGCCACGGCGGCGGCGGCGGTGGTGGCGGCGGCTTCTAGTCGCGGTCGCGACCACCGCGGTTGCGTCGATTGAGTTCGCGGGCCATTTCCCGATCCGCCTGCCGCTCGGACAACGCCTGCCGCTTGTCGTGCAGCTTCTTGCCCCGGGCCAACGCGATCTCGACCTTGGCCCGGCCGTCGGAGAAGTACATCGACAGCGGGACGATGGTCAGCCCCGACTCCTTCATCTTCTGTTCCCAGCGGTCGATCTCCGCGCGGTTCAGCAGCAGCTTGCGAATCCGGCGCGGTTCATGGTTGGTCCAGGTGCCCTGGTTGTACTCGGGAATGTGCACCGAGTGCAGGTACATCTCGCCGTTGCGGAACGTCGCGAAACCGTCGACCAGGGACGCCCGACCCGCGCGCAACGACTTCACCTCGGTGCCGGTCAGCACCAGCCCGGCCTCGTAGACGTCCTCGATGTGATAGTCGTGGCGCGCTTTCTTGTTCTGGGCGATGACCTTGCGCCCACGCTCGCGTGCCATGCGCGCACTCTACGAGGCGGGCGGCCGATCAGCGCAGCCAGCGCATGGGGTTGATGAACTTGCCGTCCACCAGCACCTCGAAGTGCAGGTGCGGGCCGGTGGCCCAGCCGGTGGCGCCGGAGTAGCCGAGCACCTGACCGCGACGCAGGTGCTGACCCTTGTGCACAATCCAGCGGCTCATGTGGTTGTACGTCGTCACCAGGTAGACGCCGTTGACGAAGCCGTGGTCGACGATCACCCGGAAGCCGTAGGCCCGGTTGTAATACGCCTGCAGGACCACACCGTCCATGGCCGTGTGCACCGCGGTGCCGGTGGGCACCCCGAAGTCGGTCCCGGTGTGCAGCTTCCAGCGGTGCAGGATCGGGTGGTAGCGCATGCCGAAGGGCGAGGTGATGGGGCCGATCACCGGGAACGACAGGATGCCGTCGCCCAGCGGGAGTTGCCCGCCCTTCAGCGCCCGGCGAGCAGCCGCGGCGCGCGCGGCGATGATCCGGGCGAGCTTGTCGGATTCCGCCTTCTCCTCGGCGAACTCCGCCTCCAGCGCGGCCTTCAGTTTCTGCGCATCGGACAGTGCCTGCGTGCGCTGGGCGACCAGGCCGGCCACCTCCGTGGTGGCCGCCGCGGCCTGCGCGGCGGCCTGACCGCTATGGGTCACCGCCTCGCTCGCCTGATGCTGCGCGACGTCGACCTGCACGCGCAGCGCCTCCAACCTGGCCTCACGCATGGCCAGGTTGCGCTGCTCGCCGTCCAGCAGCGCCAGCATGCTGCGCTCGGAGCGGCCGACCGTCTGGAGATAGGTCAGCCCGGAGGTGAACTCCTCCGGGCTGCGCGCGCCGAGCACCAGGCCCAGGCGCGCCATGTCCCCGCCCATGTAGGCCTGCCGGGCCAGTGCACCCGCCGCGGCCCGGTGGCCCATCAGATCGGCGGAGATGTTGTCGTAGACCCGGGCCACCCGCAGCGTCTCCTGCGCGGTCGCGGCCACCCGCGCGGTCGCGGCAGCGGCCTGCGCCTGCGCGGCGGCCTGCGCGACGCGGGCCGCGGACAGCGTGGCGCGGGCATGCGGCAACTGGGCGTTGGCCGTGGCCAGCGCAGTGGACGCGGAGGCCACCTGTGCGGCACTGGCACTGACCTGCTGGTGCAGCGAGTGCACCTTGGCGTCCACCTTGCGCTTGCGGGCGCCGGGATCGCCGGTGGCCACCGCGGCCGGGGTACCCGTTGCACCCAGAACCGCCAGGATCAGCGCCGTCACACCCGCCCGTTGCCACCCCATCGCACGCCTCCGGCCATCGCCACAACTGCCCCGCTGGTCCCATTGGTAACAAGCGGGGCGGGGCGTGACGTGCAGGCGCGCCGAACGTTGGGCAGACCCGAAGGATCTAGACGCGCAGGTAGCGACGCAGGGTGATCGCGGAAACCAGCGACGAGACGCCGACGCCCATCAGGAACAGCCACGGCACCGTGGAGACCACCGCGCTCCAACTGATCCACGCGGTGAACTGGAAGTTTGGCTCCAGGTAGTGGTCCACGCCGGCCCACTTGGCCAGCACCACCAGCACGGTGGCCAGCACCGCGCCGATCCCGCCGGCCACCGCGCCCTCCAGGATGAAGGGCAGCCGGATGGACAGGTTGGAGGCGCCGACCAGACGTTTGATGCTGGTCTCCCGACGCCGGGAGAAGGCGGATATTCGGATGGTGTTGATGATCAGCAGCAGTGCCGCGGCCAGGATGATGCCGGCCAGCAGCAGCGCACCCACGGACACCGCGTGCAGCACCCGGAAGAACGGCTGCAGCACCTTGCGCTGGTCCTGCACCTGCTCGATACCCGGTCGGCCGTTGAACGCGCTGTAGATGATGTCGTACTTGGTGGGGTCGGCCAGCTTCACCCGGAAGGACTCCGGCATCTGCTCCGGGGTGATGTTGTCCGCGATCGAGGAACCCTTGAACTGCTGCTTGAACCGCTCGTAGGCCTGCGTCTTGGACTCGTAGAACACCTGGGCGACCAGCGGGCGCAGCTTGTCCAGATCCGCCCGGATCTCGTTGCGTTGCGAGTCGGTGACCACGCCGTCCCGACAACTGGCGGTGCCCGAGTCGGGCAGGCAGAGGAACAGCGAGACCTCGACCTTGTCGTACCAGTAGTCCTTCATCGTGTTGACCTGTTTGCCGGTCAACATGGCCAGACCGAACAGCGACAGCGCCACTGCGGTGGTGATCACCACGGCGATCGTCATCGTCAGGTTGCGCCGCAACCCGGTGGTGATCTCGGAGGTGACGAAAGAGACCCTCATGCGCTGTATCCGTAAACCCCGCGGTGCTGATCACGCACCAAGCGCCCGACCTCGAGCTCCAGCACCCGCTTGCGCATCTGGTCGACGATGGCCTGATCGTGCGTGGCCATCAGCACGGTGGTGCCGGTGCGGTTGATGCGGTCCAGCAACTTCATGATGCCCACCGAGGTGTTCGGGTCCAGGTTCCCGGTGGGCTCGTCCGCGATCAGGATCAACGGCCGGTTGACGAACGCGCGGGCAATGGCCACTCGCTGCTGCTCGCCACCGGAGAGTTCGTCGGGCATGCGATCGGTCTTGTCCGCCAGGCCGACCAGTTCCAGCACCTCGGGTACCACCTTGCGCACCACGCCACGCGACTTGCCGAGCACCTCGAGGGCGAACGCGACGTTCTCGTAGACCGTCTTGTTCGGCAGCAGCCGGAAGTCCTGGAACACGGTGCCGATCTGCCGGCGCAGCGTGGGCACCTTCCAGTTCGACAACCGGGACAGGTCCTTGCCCAACACGTGGATCGACCCGGTGGTGGGCCGCTCCTCCTTGAGCACCAGGCGTAGGAACGTCGATTTGCCCGACCCGGAGGCCCCGACCAGGAACACGAACTCCCCCTTGGCGATCTCCAAGGAGACTTCGCGCAGCGCAGGTTGGTCCTGGCTGGGATATGTCTTGCTGACGTTGTCCAAACGGATCATGCGTGTAGTACTGCCTTCCCCGGCGCTTGATCTCGATAGTAGGTCGGACACCTTGCCGTCCGGGGAACAACGATCGGCGCGGCGGGCGGAACGACGATCAGAGGGGCACCGGATGGACGCCAAGGTCTGCCTGAACATGATCGTGAAGGACGAAGCGCACATCATCGAGCGGTGCCTGGCCTCGGTGCGGCCGCACATCGACCGATGGTTGATCGTCGACACCGGGTCTACCGATGGCACTCAGGAGGTGATCCGGCGGGTGATGGCGGAGGTGCCCGGCCGCCTGCTCGAACGCCCCTGGGTCAACTTCGGCCACAACCGGACCGAAGCGTTGCAGGCCGGCCGCCAGGACGCCGAGTACGCCTTTGTCATCGACGCGGACGAGGTGCTGGAGGTACCCCCGGGCTTCGTCTGGCCGACTCTGCACGCCGATTGCGCGATGCTCAACGTGCACATGGGAAAGGTCACCTATCGGCGCACCGCCCTGGTCGCCAATCGCCTGCCGTGGGTGTGTCGGGGGGTGTTGCACGAGTACCTCGATGCTCCCGATGTCGGACCGCCGCAGCTGCTGGACGGGCCGGTGGTCGTGGTCCATACCGATGGCGCCCGCGGTCAGGGCTTGAGCGTGGCGGAGAAGTACGCCAGGGACGCCCGCACGCTCGAGGCGGCGTTGCTCACCGAGCCGGACAACGCCCGCTACCAGTACTACCTGGCGCGCAGCTACCTGGACAGTGGGCAATTCGATGCGGCCCTGGCGGCCTACCGCCGGCGCACCGAGATGACCGGCTTCGTGGAGGAGGCCTTCGACTCGCTGCTGGAGATCGGTCGGCTGCTCGAGCGGTCCGGTGCGGACTTCGAGGTCGTGCACCGTGCCTATCTGACGGCGTGGGAGAACCGTCCGAGTCGCGCGGAGCCGCTGTACGAGTTGGCGCGCTACTGCCGTGCCCAGAGCCGATTCGCCCTCGGCCGCATGGCGGCCTGGCAGGCGATGGCCATCCCGCGGCCGGCAGATCTGTTGTGGGTGCTCGAGGACGTCTACGCCTGGCGATGCCAGGATGAGTACGCCGTCGCCGCCTATTGGACAGGCTGGTACCACGAGTGCCGGCGGGTCTGCCGCCGGCTCCTCGACGGCGGGCAGGTACCGGCCGAGGAACGCGATCGGGTGCGCGCGAACCTGCAGCATGCCCAGCAGGCATTGGCCGAACAAGGAACGGCCGGCCCCCGACACTGACGGGGACCGGCCGTTGCCCATGGAGCGGTGCCCCTAGTCGCCTTGCGGACGACGACGGGCGAAGACCACCGAGCCCGAACCGAGGGCCAACAACCCGAGCGCGGCGAAGGTCAACAGGCCGGCGTCGGCCGCACCAGTGTGCGGCAGCTCCGTCCCCGAGACGTCCGAATCGTTGTTGTCCGAGTCGTCGCTGTGGTGATCGGAGTGTTCGCTGTGGTGCTCACCATCGCTGTCACCGTCACTGTTGTGATGGTGATGGTGACGGTGCTTGTTGTCGCCGTCCCGACCAGGGTCGCCGGGATCACCCTTCGGCCCTTGCGCACCGGTGGCGCCCGGAGCACCGGTGGCGCCCGGAGCACCCGTGGCGCCCGGAGCACCCGTGGCGCCCGGAGCACCCGTGGCGCCCGGAGCACCCGTGGCGCCCGGAGCACCCGTGGCGCCCGGAGCACCCGTGGCGCCCGGAGCACCCGTGGCGCCCGGAGCACCCGTGGCGCCCGGAGCACCCGTGGCGCCCGGAGCACCCGTAGCGCCCGGAGCACCCGTAGCGCCCGTGGCGCCCTGAACAGCCGGAATCGCGCAGGCGAACCAGCGGGTGAAGTCCGGCGGGTTGCCCTGATTGTCGACCGGCGCATACAGCCCGGCCGAGTTCGCGGTCAGATTGAAGCCGGACACGCCCGGCACGTACAGGTTCCAGTCGCCGGCGCCCTGGATGACGATGCCGTAGACGGTGGTACCCGGCACCACCGACGTGATGCTCAGGTGCTGGGTGTGCGGATCGGGTGCATCCACGGTGTAGGTGAAGATCTGGGCCGGATCGATGTCGCCCGGGCCAAACCCGTAGGTGAACCCCGGTAGGCCCGCGGAGTTGTTGCCGGCGTCATTGCACGCGACGACGCTGCCGTGGTGCAGCGTTGCACGCGGGTCGTCGCCGGCTGCGGCGAAGCTGCTCGGCGCCGCGAAGATGATCGACGTGCTCGCGGCCATCAGGCCGGCGACACCACGCCAGGTGTTTCTTTTTTTCTTGACACGACTCATGTCGATATCCCTCCCCTGCCGATAACGCTAGGGAGGAATGCACATCGTCCGCTGACAATAATCACAGTCCAGATACAGCAATTGCTCGGCGATTGCATTACGCATTTCCGATTATCAACGATAACTCGGACAAATGCGCAGAATCAGCGGGGCAATAGCTGTGACAGCAGGGTGTAGGCGGCCCCGTGCACGTTCGCGATGTGGTCGGCCACCGTCGAATGGTTCGCGCTGCTGCCGCTCTCGTAGGCGGTGTACACCGTCCCGTGGTCGAGCACCGCGCCCTCACCGAGATCCGGCATGGCGAAGCAGCGCAGCGGGTGGTCGCTCAGGTGCGCCGACCGAGCGGCCACCGTCATGATGCCGAACCCGTTGCCGCTGCTGCCGTGGCTGACGAAGATGAACCGATCGGCGGTGACCACCACCCCGTCGGTGAGCTTCGGGGCCTCGTACACGTGCTTCTTGTGCAGGGTGCCGTCGGCGTCGACGGAGTACTCGTACATGGAGCGCTTGTTGATGCCGTGGTGCCCGGTGTAGAGGTGCCCGCCGTACGAGCTCATGAAGCTGGCCCAGTAGACCTTCTGCAGCCCGCCGGTCTTCCCCACGTAGGGCGCCGTCCCCGCGTTGTGCGACTGGAGGAAGTACTGGGCGAGCGTGCCCATGTCGTACTTGCGGACCTTCTCGCCGTTGGTGTTCGGCTTGTCCTGGGCGAACAGCCACTTGCCGACGATGGCGATACCGCCCAGATGCCCCTCGGCGACCTGGACCGTCCCGTAGGTGTCGCCGGTGGCGGGGTCGACGGCAACCAGAAGGGATCGATAACCGGTGCGGTATTCACCGATGATGATCAGGCTGGAGCCGTTGGGCAGCGCCCACGTGGTCATGCCCTGAGGCGTATAGCCCTGGGCGAGGTTCGGGATGGCGAACGCGTTGTCGAACGAGTTGTCGTAGATGGCGCTGGCCGCGGCACCGTAGAAGGCCTGGACCGTGGGCCGCGCCGGGTCACAACTGGCCGCTGCGGCCGCGTGCACCGGGTTTGCAATGCCCAGCACAGCCGCGATCACCCCGCCCGCAATCGTGGCGGCGATGGATCTGCCTCGTCGTCTCAAGTGAACGCCCCTCCCCGCCGATAACGCTAGGGAGAACTGCACGCCCGCAGCCGCGACTACTCACAGACATGCCGTGGCCGTGGTCCATCAATTGCTTTACTCAATGCGGGCCGGCGGCATCAAAAGGGACGAGTCGACTCCCTGGACGGTCACGGCGACAGCAGCCCGCTCAGTTGCGCGTACGCAGCCCGGTGGAGGTACGGGATGTGGTCGGCCGAGGGCGAGCGCGAGCCCGGCACACCGCTCTCGAACACCGTGTAGACGATCCCGTCGATCAGCACCGCGCCCTCGCCCAGGTTCGGCATCGCGAAGCAGCGGCGGTTGGCACTCAGTTGCGCCGACCGCGCTGCGACGGTCATCGTGCCGAAGCCCTTCGGGACGTCCGGCCGGGAGTGGCTGACGAATATGAAGCGATCGGGGGTGACCACCACGCCGTCGGTGTATCTGGGGGCTTCGTAGCCGCCGCCGACCCGGTTCAACGTGCCGTCGGACTCGACCGAGTACCGGTACATGTTGCGGTCGTCGACGCCGTGGTGGCCCGCCCACAGGTAGCTGCCGTCGGAGGTCATGAAGCTGGCCCAGTAGTTCAGCTTTTGCAGCGCGCCCGATCGGCCCACGTACGGCTTGGTCCGTTGTCCGGACGCGTGCGATGTGTCGAACGCGGCCGCGAGTGTGCTCATCCGGTACTTGCGGACGTTCTCGGCCTTGGCGTTCTCCTGGTCCTGCGCGAACAGCCAGTCGCCGACGATGGCGATGCCGCCCAGGTGCGAGGGGGCGACCAACACCTGTCCGTAGATGCCCCCGGTGTGCGGGTCGACCGCAATCAGGCGGGACTTCTGGCCGTCCTTGAACTCGCCGAGGATGAGCAGGGTCTGACCGTTGCGGGTCCACGAGGTCATGCCCTGCGGGACGTAGCCCGCGGCAATGTTCGGTATGCCCGCCGACACCTGGAACGTGTTGTCGTAGATCAGGCTGGCGGCGGCGCCGTAGAACGCCTGCACCGAGGGCCGCGCCGCGTCGCAGGTGATCGTGGCCGAGGCGGTGGTAAAGGTCGGGGTGGTGGTAACCCTCGGGATGACAGGGCCCGGCGCGACCACCGCCACAGCCGGCGGGACTGCAGACGCCCGCCCCGCCGGACTTGCCGCGCCCAGCACAGCCGCGACCGCCGCTGCCGCAACCGCAATCCACGGATTTCTGCGCCGCACCACGTGCGCGCTCCCCTCCCCCGGCGATAAGCCTGACGGTAGGGAGTAATGCTCCTCTTCAGGTGCCGTTGTTTACGTGATGCCACGCCCGTTGCGAAGCAATTGCCGTACACAGCACCCGGTGGGCCATTTTGGCGATTTGTCCGGTCAGTGCGCGCGCCGCCACCTGATGCCGGCCTCGATGAAGTCATCGATCTCGCCGTTGAACACGGCCTGCGGATTTCCCACCTCATGCTCGGTGCGCAGGTCCTTGACCATCTGGTACGGGTGCACCACGTAGGAGCGCATCTGGTTACCCCAGGAGCCGGACGAGTCGTCCTTCAGCGCGTTCATCTTCGCCTGCTCCTCACGGCGACGGAGCTCCAACAGCTTTGACTGGAGCACCTCCATCGCCCGGGCCTTGTTCTGCAGTTGAGAACGCTCGTTCTGGCAGGACACCACGATGTTCGTGGGGATGTGGGTGAGCCGCACCGCGGAGTCCGTGGTGTTGACGCCCTGCCCGCCCGGGCCGGAGGACCGGTAGACGTCCACCCGGATCTCGTCATCGGGGATGTCCACGTGGTCGGTCTGTTCGGTCACCGGGACGACCTCGACCGCGGCGAACGAGGTCTGTCGGCGGCCCTGGTTGTCGAACGGGGAGATGCGCACCAGGCGGTGGGTGCCCTGTTCGACCGACAACGTGCCGTAGGCATGCGGAGCGTGCACCGCGAACGTGGCCGACTTGATGCCGGCCTCCTCGGCATAGGAGGTGTCGTAGACCTCGGTGGCGTAGCCGTGGCGCTCGGCCCAGCGCAGATACATCCGCATCAGCATCTCGGCGAAGTCCGCGGCGTCGACCCCGCCCGCCTCCGCGCGGATGGTGATCAGCGCGTCGCGGTCGTCGTAGGGGCCGTTCAGCAGGGTGCGGACCTCCAGCTCGCCGATCTCCCTGGTCAGGCCGGCGAGCTCGATCTCGGCCTCGGCCTGGGTCTCCGCGTCCTCGGCCTCTGCCGCCATCTCGAAGAGCACCCCGAGGTCGTCCAGGCGCCGGCGTACCTGCTCGAGCCGGTTGATCTCGGAGGCGACCACCGACATCCGGCTGGTGACTTTCTGCGCCCGGGCCTGGTCGTCCCACAGATCCGGCGCCGCCGCCTGCTGCTCCAGATCGGCGTGCTCGGCCCGCAATTTGTCCAGGTCGATGACGGACTCGACGGAGGACAACGTGCTGTCGAGCGCCTTGAGCTGCTCGGGGATGTCAGGTGGGGCCACGTGCCGACCCTAACCGGAACCGGCCGAACGGCCCCTTCAGGTGTCCGAAGAGTCCATACGGGATGGGGCTTGGCACTCCGACATTCACATGACTGCCGAAACGCGTGGCAGCCCATGACACCGAGGAGAACCCGATGCCCGCACCCCGTCGTCCGTCCGCCCACGCCCGACACAAGCGACATACCCCGAACCACGGCCGGCAGGCCGCAGCCATCGGTGTGACCGGCGTGGTCTCACTCGGCATGGTCATGGCAGGCGCAGGTACCGCCGCTGCCTCCGATACCCCCGTGTCCCAGGCCAGGGGCTGGTTCCTCAGCGGTTCGGCGCTGGGCACAAATCTCGACAACATCGCCAAGTTGCAGGGAGCCAAGGCGAAGAACTACGGCGGTGACACCAAGCGCGAGAGCAACCCGCTCGACGCCACCTTGCTGAACTCGATCCACCTGCCGCTCGGTCCGATCAACCTCCTCGAGGGCAACGGGCTGCTCAAGCTCGGCGCGGTGAACCAGGCCGCGATCGCCCGCTCCTCCGGCAGCGCCGTGGGCGCCTCCGGCGCCGTCACCGACTCCGGTGCGATCGCCGTCGATGGCCAGAACGACGTGCCCGCCGCCAACGCCACCCTGGACCTCGGTGGACTGCTCAACTCGACGCTGGGCACCGGCCTGGTCGGCAGCCTCGTCGACGCCGACCTGAACGTCGGCGACATCGCCGCCTCGGCGAAGCAGAAGAGCGGCCATAACAAGAAGCAGACCGGCGACTACCGCATCGCCCAGTTGACCCTCAGCCTGCGCAGCCCGCTGCTCGCCGGCATCGTCGGCCCGCTGACTACTCAGCTGGCGGGCGTGCAGGGCCTGGTGAACGGGGCCGTCAATGGCCTGGGACTGGGCGTCATCACCGTCTCCAGTCTGCCCAGCCTGGCTCTCGACACCACCCCGGGCGGGACCGGCCCGGTCAACATCAACCTGGCGACCGGCGCGATCACCGTCAACGTGGAGGCGCTGCTCCAATCGCTCGGCCTGGACCTGAACAACCTGCCGCCGAACACCGAGCTGCTCCCGTTGATCGTCCATGCCATCAACACCCACGTGGTCGGCCTGGTCACTGACGAACTGGGCGCGTTGGCCGACCGCATCACCGCGGCCGTCGGCGATGTCACGGTCTCGGTGCTCGGGGTCCCGGTGAGCGGTGCCAGCCTCGGCCTGGTCACCGGCGCGCTCTCGGGCCTGCTCCCGACGGTGCTCGCTCCGCTCACCGGCGTGCAGAACAGTCTCACCGGTGCGGGCGTGCTCAACCCGCTGCTCGACCCGGTGTTCGCGGCGCTCTCCAGCGTGCTGTCCCTCGAGGTCAACGTCCAGTCGCGGTCGAACCACACGTTCACCGAGCGTGCCCTGGTGGTCCAGGTGCTGCCCGGCGCCGATCCCTTGGTGCGATTGAACCTGGCCTCGGCCAGCGTCGGACCGGGCGATGGCCCGGACAACGGCGATGGCCCCACGGTCCTGCCGCACACCGGCGCCGCAGGGAACATCGGTATCGGTGTGGCCGGCCTCGACCGCGCGCAGGATCTGGCCCTCCAGCCGGAACCCTTCGGCCGGTACAGGGACGGCGAGGACCGGGGTGTTCTCCGGGATCTCGGGGAAGGTCTTCGCAAATCCCTCCTCCTTGCCGTCCAACTCCTTACGCATCTTCCGGATGGTGCCCTCGGTGGCGTACACGACGCTGTCGGCGTCGCCGAACCGTTCCAACAGCGACGCCGTG
>Ga0137412_10000715_pt1 | contig 24460 bp, 26 predicted proteins | sample CZODoug2_1_16fun_FD_122160 | JGI IMG/M metagenome (GOLD analysis project Ga0137412, IMG submission 122160) | Vadose zone soil fungal communities from Angelo Coast Range Reserve, California, USA - CZODoug2_1_16fungal (Hybrid Assembly) | ecosystem: Environmental > Terrestrial > Soil > Vadose zone... | reverse complement strand
TGAATTGACACGTAGGCTGTATCCAGGCGGTGTGGACGGCGAGGTGGCCGCGAAGAACGGCAAGCACGTATTCTGCACATACGTGGTCACGCCGAAACAAGCGCAAGCGATCCACAGATGATGATGCCGAAAGCTATCTTGAATCTTGCAGCGGCCGGCCTGTGACCGGTCCACGTAGGCCTTGCTTTTCACACTAAGACGACGGCCCGCAGGGCAGTGGCTACAGTGGCTCCAGCGCGATTCAATCCGCTCGAAGCTCGACAGGACAATCTCAATAAGTATAAATCGGCAGGCCATGCCATTTAATTCCTCTCAATCCAAGCCGCGATTACGAATAATCGCGATCGCCTTGGTATTCGCGATGGCTGGCTGCGGAAACTCTACCATCGTAGGCAAGTGGCGCCTGATGGGAGGATCAAATGCAATGTTGTGGGAATTTTCGGCAAATGGCGTTGTCCTTGTCGGAGACATGCGTGGCAGGTACAAACTCGGCCACGAAGATCGAATCAAAATCGAGACACGGTTCGCAACTGCAGTTTACCAAATGAAAATTTCCGGCGACCGGATGACCCTGCAAGAACTCGGCGGCTCCAAGCTCGAGTTCACGAGAATAAAGGAAACGGACCGCTGATCTCTCGTTCCGGTAGACCCGGTGAAGTAGCCTGCCGTTAACTCTTCCTGTGCCGCGCTTGCTTGTTCGTCGCGTTGGCAGATGTCTTGTTCCCTTTTAAGGCGCCCGACGTTCCAGTGCTGATTGGTGGTGTGTGATGAAGCGCCAATGCACGGCCGAGCTCTTTTTCGTCGGTCAGATCGAGGCGCAATGGAGTAACTGAGACCCAGTTGTGCTCAACCGCCCATCGGTCGGTCCCTTCCTCGGCTCCCTGAAGCGGGATAATCGTGAACCAGAAAATTGGCCGACCCATCGGATCTTTGCTGGGGGCAACTTTGCCGTCGTAATGCCGCACGGACTGGCGCGTCCAACGAATGCCCTTTGGTTTCTCTGGTAAATTCACGTTTACCAGATCCATTGTTTTTTCTTCCAGCAGCATCTCGATCACCTTTGCGACGTACGGTTCGAGCTTCGCGAAATCTGGGTCTTTGTTTTCGCTTACCGATGTGCTGAACGCGATGCCACGCACTCCGAGCAGCGCAGCTTGTTTTGCGGCGGCCAGCGTGCCGGAATGCCAGCAGGAATTGCCGAGGTTCAAACCGAGATTGATTCCCGAAAGAACGAGATCGACATGCTGCCAATGATGCGTTCCGAGCGCAACGCAATCAGCTGGAGTACCATTCACGCGATAGGCTTCGAAGTCGCCCAGGCGAATTCGTTTGTACCGAAGCGGGCGTGAGGAAGTAATGGCGTGACCCATCGAAGATTGTTCCACATCGGGCGCGACGATGCGTACTTCGCCGAAACGCGACGCGACTTTCGCGAGAGCAATAATGCCCGGGCTGTAAATGCCATCATCGTTCGAAATAAGGATTCGCATCTTCTTTATCATTAAACGTGTATCAGATTGTTTTTGGCAGAATAATCCCCTATTTACCGATTATAAAACCGGATGCGAATCACGTTAATACACAATCCTAAAGCTGGCGACGCCAGACACGGTAAGGAGCAATTGATGGCGGCGCTAGCTGAAGCCGGGCATCACGCCACTTATCAATCCACGAAAGAGCCCGGCTTCAAGAAAGCGCTCAAGCAACCTGCTGACCTGGTGCTTGCCGCCGGCGGTGACGGGACGATCGGAAAGGTTGCCTTCCGCCTTATCGACAGCGGCATTCCGTTGAGTGTTCTTCCTCTAGGCACAGCGAATAATCTCGCGCGAGCACTCGGGTTCGTCGCTTCTCCCGAGGAAATCATCGCGAGGCTCGAAGGCGGCAAAAAGCAGGTCTTTGACGTCGGGCTTGCGACTGGTCCGTGGGACGATCGATATTTTTTTGAAGGCGCCGGCGGCGGCTTGCTTGCAGATTACGTCCGGGCCGCAAAGAAAGAAGAGAAACAGAACGGGAAGGCTGAAAAACTTTCCAAAGAACAACAGATGGCGCGCCATGGAGCACTGTTACGCCGGATGCTGCACGACTATCCGGCTCGTCAGTGGAAGATCGAAATCGACGGAAAAGATATTTCCGGCCGCTATATTCTTTGGGAGGCGATGAACATTCGCTCAGTTGGTCCCGCGCTCCACCTGGCGCCGCGCGCCGCGACCAGGGATGGGCAATTCGATTTTGTTTGCGCGCGCGCGGCCGATCGTGCGCTCTTGATGGAACATTTCGACGCGCACGTGGCCGGTAAGAAGAGCAAGTCTCCGCTACCGACTCGAAGATTCCGCGAATTGCGGATCGTTTGGAAGGGATCGACCATCCATTTGGACGACGAACTTTGGCGGGACAAGAAAAAGAACAAGAAGTCATCTGACGAAATCAAGATCACTGTAAAACCGTCGGCGCTAATCGTTCTGCACCCAGCTGCGTCGATCAAAACGTAGGTCGCGAATCAGAATTCCGCACTGCCAGGCGTGCGCGCGAACGGGATGACGTCGCGGATATTCGGCACACCGGTAACGAACATCAGCAACCGCTCGAAGCCGAGGCCGAAACCCGAGTGTGGAACGGTGCCGTAACGCCGCAAATCGAGGTACCATTTGTAATCAGCAGGATCCATGTTGTGACGACGCATGTTCTCCTCCAGTACGTCGAGCCGCTCTTCACGCTGGCTGCCCCCGACGATTTCGCCAATTCCCGGCACGAGCAAATCCATTGCAGTCACCGTTTTTCCGTCATCGTTCACACGCATGTAAAACGGTTTGATTTCCTTTGGATAATTGAAGACCGTGACGGGACACTGAAAGTGCTTCTCAGTTAGCCAGCGCTCATGTTCCGATTGCAGATTCAATCCGTAGTCAATCGGGAACTCGAATTTCTCTCCGCTCTTTTTTAGCAGTTCGACCGCTTCAGCATAAGTGATCCGTTGAAATGGGCGGTCCACGACGAAACCAAGTCGCGCAAGCAATTCCTTGTCCACAAACTTGCTGAAAAGTTCCATCTCATCCGGGCAATGTGCGCGCGCGTCCGCGATCAAATATTTAACAAACGCCTCGGCGAGATCCATGTCGCCTTTCAGATCACAAAACGCCATTTCCGGCTCGATCATCCAGAACTCACTAGCGTGCCGGGAGGTATTGGAATTCTCAGCGCGAAAAGTGGGTCCGAAGGTGTAAACGTTGGACAACGCCAGCGCGAATGCCTCCGCTTCCAGCTGACCGCTCACAGTCAAATAAGTCGGCCGGGCGAAAAAGTCTTTCGCATAATCGATTTCGCCCTTTGCTGTTCGCGACACCTTCTCGGCGTCCAGCGTTGTGACGCGAAACAATTCTCCGGCTCCCTCGCAGTCGCTCCCGGTAATGATTGGCGTATGAACATAAACGAAGCCGCGCTCGTGAAAAAACTGGTGAACGGCAAACGCGAGCCTGCTACGCACACGAAAGACGCTGCTGAAAAGATTCGATCGGGGCCGAAGATGAGCGACCTCGCGCAGAAATTCCGGGGTATGCCCCTTCTTTTGCAGCGGATAGGAATCGTCGGCGGTTCCTACGATCTCAAATTTGTCTGCGACCAGCTCCCATTTTTGTCCTTTACCTTGTGACGCGACCAGCGCCCCACTCACCGCGATAGACGCTCCAGTTGTGAGCTGTTGCACGGCCGAATAATTGGGCAACGTGTTCCTCGCGATGATCTGTAGATTGCGCAGGCTGGAACCGTCATTCAGCTCAATGAATGAAAAATCTTTGGAATCGCGGCGCGTCCGCACCCAGCCCTGCACCCGAATCGAATCGATTGGTCCAGTGCTTTGTAAAGCGCCCCTAATCGGAGTTGGAGAAAGCTGCGTCATGTTAACATCAAGAGATTGACTCGGTCGTCTCCCGACTCTCTCGCCGCTACCCCCACCGCGCAACCGTCGATGTCACTCGCGCCCGCTCTCTATTCCTCGACTTTGCTCGAAATGACAAGTGCGCAGGCGACGTCGAACGAAATCACTGTCGCGCGATGCGATCAGCTTAACGCCAGCGAATTTCCCGGGAATCGCCGACAAAGGGAACGAGCCCGCTTACTCCAAGGCGTAGACATATCCGTCGGCGCTGCCGAAGTAAACCACTCCATTCACGACGAGTGGCGACGAAAAAACTCCACCGATACGGATTTGCTGATCGTTTGCCAGGATCGGCGCTTCACGCCAGTTGGAGTGATAGAGAAAAGGCACATTAAACTTGCGGTCGGCGGTGAGCACCCATCCTTTGTTTTGCTTCGAGGTGTCGACTTGAAAATCCCACAGCAGCTCGCCCGTTTTGACATCGCGCGCTTCAAGGATCCCGTTTAGCACGCCAATAAAGGCAACATCGCCGGCAATGGCCGGTGAGGAAAACATGTAGGCTTTCCCCTGCTGGCGGACCACGGGCTTCCCACTGTTCGCATCGACGACGTGATACAAACTCGAGTCCGATGTGGCGAAGAATACCTTGCCATCAGCAACCGCCGGCGACGTAATCACCCAACTCAATTCTGTGTTGAAACGCCACTTCTCTTTGCCGGACGCCGCATCGAGAGCGTACAAGTTCGCGTCGCGGCAGCCGGTGTAAACCACACCGTTCGCGACCGCCGGCGAAGATTGGAACCCCACCTGATTGTGAATGAGCGGGTCTTCACCTGCGTGAAAACGCCATTTCTCCTTGCCGGTCGTCGCGTCCACCGCGTAAAAATAGCTGTCCCAGCTCCCGAAAAATAAGACGCCATCCGCCAGCGCTGGCGACGCGTGAACGACGTCGCCAGTTTTGAATTTCCAACGCATATCGCCCGTCGCCGAATCCAGCGCATAAAGATTTCCGTCGCCGCTTCCGAAGTAGACGCTGCCATTCGCGACCACGGGACTCGAGAGAAACACATCAAATGGGTCAGCGATCGTCTGGTTCTTCGGTTGCATTCCATGCAGACCTTTCGCCTCAAACCGGCGCTCGCCTTCAGTCGTAAACCTCCACTTTAATGCGCCTGTCCGCGCATCGAGCGCATAAAACTTTCCGTCGTAACTGCCGATGTAAACCGTGCCGTCCACAATCGCCGGCGTCGCGGGAACCGGCCCGTTTGTCGTGCGTTTCCAGATCTGACGGCCGGTCTCGGCATCAACCGCATACACATTCCCATCATCCCCTCCGAAGTAGATCACGTTATCTTTGAACACCGGTGACGACATCACCCGATCGCCGGTGGGAAATTTCCATTTCACGCGATGAAATTGCCGCGGCGACGGCCCGGCATACCGGCCGGAGTGCGTCGCGTCGGCGCGAAACATAGATTGCGCGTTGGCCGCTGCCATCGCGCAAAGACTCGCGAGCAACACGCCGGTGTACGAACCGTTCATGGCTATTTCCCGCGCTGCAACACCAATGGCGTTTCGATCGCGCCCTGCCGAACCGCCCCGCTGAGCTTTCCGTCGCGCAACCGTCCTTCGAAGGTGATTCCGATCTCGTCCGAATCGACCGAGACCAGATCGCCTTCCTGTATCACAAGGTCGACAGGTAGATTGTTAGTTCTTCGCCCAACAATTACAAATTCCGCCGCCGCGCCGTCTGCTCCGCGATTTGTAAACTTGATTGATACATGCCGTGCGTAACCGAGCATCTGGTAATCGCCTTTCCATTCGCCTTCGAGTTCCTTGGCAACGGGTGTGTTCCGCGGCGGACGCTCCACTTGTGGCGGCCCGGTCTTCTGCAGCGCCGTCAGTGCGCGGTTTCCAGCCTGCTCAAAGTTACCGGTCATCGTGCCGTTTTCATCAAGCTGCAATTTCAATTGAATGCCGACAGTGCCTTTTACCGAGAAACTAACGTCGGGCGCTTTCACCGTGATATCTGTGAGAGGCGTTCCTTTCACGTCGAGTCCGGGAATAATTATTGATCCAATCCACGCGCCATTCTCCTGGGCAAGATCAACAATCACGTTCAGATCGCTGTCGGGAATGTGCGCTGTGCCTTCCCATCGGCCGCTGATTACGTCCTCCCCACGACACGGCAAGGCTGCGGCGAAAACGACAATCGCGAGCAATCGCAGGAGCGCGCCAGGCACAGTCGTTAACTTAACGGCAGCCAACTGCCTGATTGCGGTGGGAGCTTAACGCCGTTGAGCGACAGGTAGGTGTATTCCTGCAAGAGACGCTCGTAGTCGTCCAGCAGTCTCATGGCATCGTTCGGCTTGAGGCGATCGGTTTTGATGGCGTCATCCACCTGTGTCTTGAGCAGCCGCATCAGCTCGACCTTGTCCCACTGCGTCATGGCAAGGACTTCGCCAATGGTGCTGCCGCCAATCACCTCTTCAATGTACCAGCCGGATTCCTCGTCGGGATCGAGGAAAACGTGGACCTCGGTCACGCGGCCAAACAAATTGTGCAGATCACCCATGATGTCCTGATACGCGCCCACCATGAATACGCCGAGGTAATACATTTCGCCGGGCACAATGCGATGCAGCGGGATCGTATCGCGCACATCCTGCAAATCGGTGAACTTTGAGATCTTGCCGTCGGAATCGCAGGTGATGTCGACAATCATTCCGTGGCGATCGGGCGGCGTGTTAAGGCGATGAATGGGCATGATCGGAAACAATTGACCGAGCGCCCAGTGATCGAGCAGCGATTGGAAAACCGAGAAATTGCAGATGTACTGGTCGCCCAACGTCGTTTCGAGCTGCTTGACTTCCTCGGGAATAAAACGCAGGCCGCGATGCATATTTACGATCTGCTGCGCGAGCTGCCAGTAAATCGTGTCGATCTTCGCTTTTGATTCGAGATCAAGCAGACCGAGCTCGAAGGTCTGCTGCGCTTCCTCCTTGATTTGCCGAATGTCGTGCAGGCTCTCAAGGCGATTACCACGCTTAAGCCGCTGCTTCACATCGAGGATGTCGCCCACCAGTTTGTGGTCTTTCTCGGTCGCAGTAACACGCAGCTTCGGCGCCGTTTTCTCGATGGAACTGAACGCTTCCATCACCAGTACGGAATGATGCGCTACGATCGCGCGGCCACCCTCATTCACAATCGCCGGATGCGGGACGCCTTCGGAATCGCAAACGTCCATGATATTCCAGACGACGTCGTTGGCATATTCCTGGAGAGAATAATTTGCAGAGCTATCGAAATCGCTGCGCGAACCATCGTAATCGACGCCAAGCCCGCCGCCGACATCCAGATATCCAAGCTCATGCCCGAGCTTCGCAATCTTTGCGTAATAACGGGCGCCTTCACGCACAGCCCGCTTGATGGTCGAAATGTCCGGTACCTGCGAACCGACGTGGAAATGGATGAGTTTAAGACAGTGCCCGAGGCCAGCCGCCTTCAGCATTTCGCTCGCGGCAATGAGACTTGTTGTATCGAGACCGAACTTCGCGTTCTCGCCGCCACTCGGCGCCCATTTTCCAGCGCCTTTGCTGTAAAGACGCACCCGAATTCCGATGTGCGGTTCCACACCGACTTCCTTTGCTGCGCGGATTGTTTGCTCGAGCTCTTCGAATTTCTCGGCAACGATGACCACCTTCTTACTGAGCTTACAACCCAGCAGCGCGATGCGGATGAACGCTGCGTCTTTGTAGCCATTGCAAATAATGAGGCTCTCGGGATCCTGGTGCATCGCCAGCGCGGCGACCAGTTCCGGCTTACTTCCGGCTTCGAGACCAAAATGAAATTGCTGACCGGCATCGACAATTTCTTCAATGACTTCGCGCAACTGATTAACCTTAATCGGAAAAACACCGCGATACTCATTCTTGTAACCGAACTCTGTTATCGCCTCTTGAAATGCGCGGTTCACCGATTCGACACGGTGCCGGAGCAAATCCTGAAATCGGATGACCAGCGGGAAACTTAAACCGCGGTTGCGCGCTTCGTTTACGACTTCCAGGATGTCGATCGTGCCGCCGTTTTCCTGCAGAGGTCGGACCATCACGTTCCCGGTTGGGTTAACGGTGAAATAACCGCCGCCCCAGCCATCGACATTGTAGGTCCCGATCGCAGCGTCAACGTCCCACTCGTTTTTCATTTGATAGGTCGCGCGACGAATGAATGCCGCAAGCCGCATATTCAGTCAGGGCGTTCAACATGCAAGCCTGCGCAATCAAAATTTTCATTCGACTTAGACGTCGCACGTTTTCCCGGGAGATTACGGCGACGCATGCGGCGCACACCGCTTGTTTTTCGCTTCCCTGCGGATAACGTTCGCTCGTGAACAAAACGGTGATCGAAGTGCAGGTGCGGGCGGTTTTGCCGACAAGCGGCGGGTGTGCGGTCTTTCTCGGCAATAGCGACAAGGTGTTCATCATTTACGTCGATCAAACGGTGGGCAGCGCGATCACGATGTTCATGCGCCAGATCACCAAGGAGCGTCCTCTAACCCACGATTTGATAGCGCATTTGTTGACTGCTCTCGGCGCAAAGGTCGAGCGAGTCATCATTAACGATCTGAAAAATGCCACCTACTATGCGCGAGTGATTATTCGGGTCCAAAACGAATTGCATCAGAAAAAGATCATTGAGCTCGACGCGCGACCGAGCGATTGCATCGCAATGGCCACTCAACAAAAGGCGCCCATTTACGTGAGTCAGGATGTTTGGGATGAAGTAGACGATATGAGCGACGTCTTGCGCAAGATGGAAGAAGAAGGGCTAAAACCCGATCCCGACGCAGAAGAATAACAAGGACCGGAAAGACGAGGTTCGTAATTCGTAATTTGAAAAACGAAATTCGAGAACCGGATCACGAATCGCCAGTTACGAATTACGGTCACCCCAGCAGATCACCGTAGCGCTTATCCGCTAATTCCAGGCAGCGCGCCAGAATTTCTGACGGAGTATTGAGCTTCAGCGTTTCCTCGACCAACTCGCGACACTCCGGAATCGTCAGACTTTGCACGGCGCGCTTAACTCGCGGAACCAGCGTCGCGCCCGCGCTCAGCTCGTCCATGCCGAGACCTAACAAGAGCGGGACGAGCGCCACATCTCCCGCCATTTCCCCACACACACCCACCCATATGTGGTTGGCATGCGCCGCGTCGGCGATCATTTTTAACAAACGCAGTATTGCCGGGTGGGTCGGCTCGTAAAGGTGCGCGATCTTTTCGTTCACCCGATCGACTGCCAGCGTGTATTGGATTAGATCGTTCGTTCCGATGCTGAAGAAATCGACCTCGTGGGCGAGCACGTTAGCAGAGATGGCTGCGCTCGGGATTTCGATCATCGCACCGACCTCGACCTCTTCACTCAAAGGAGTGCCCGACCGGCGCAGCTCTTCTCTGCACTCGGCGAGAATGGCTTTGGCACGACGCAACTCCTCCAAACCCGAGATCATCGGAAACATGATTTTTATGTTACCGACAACGCTGGCACGAAGCACAGCGCGCAATTGCGTTTTAAAGATGTCTGTGTTCTCCAGGCAAAGACGGATGGCGCGCCAGCCAAGGAAAGGGTTTAACTCATCGGTGATATCCACTGTGCCTGGAGCGAGTTTGTCGCCGCCAAGATCAAATGTTCGGATAATCAGCGGATCGGGTCGGACGCGCTCGGCTACTTTTCGATATGTTTCGAATTGTTCGTCCTCCGTTGGCAGCGTATTGCGATTTAAATAAAGAAACTCCGTGCGATAGAGTCCAATGCCCTCCGCACCATTGGCTGTGACGGCCTCAACGTCTTCCGGAATTTCTATATTTGCCGAGAGCACAATGTGACGGCCATCGCGCGTGGTCGATCTTGTCGTGCGCAGTTCTTTCAGTTGTGCCGTAACTTTGGCTCTCCTTGATTCCATCTCTGCATAGTGCGCGATTGTTTCTGGCGCCGGATCAACAACTAGCAGGCCATCGCTTCCATCAACGAGCACGTGTTGACCGGTCTCCAGCTTTGTGGTGATATCGTGCAATCCGACTACCGCTGGAATATTGAGTGAACGTGCTAGAATCGCGGCATGCGACGTGCGGCTACCCAGGTCCGTCGCGATCCCGAGCACGTTTGCCCGGTTAACGCTCGCCGTATCCGAAGGAGTTAGATTGTGCGCAACAAGAATGTGCTGCTCGCCCAGGGCGAGGAACGTCTTGGGAGCCTTCCCCTGCAGGTTGCGAATCACTCGCTTTGTCACATCCTGAATGTCCAGCGCACGCTCTCGCAAATAGGGATCGTCGATCTTATTCAATGTCTCGGCGTAACGGGTGGCGACTTCCTGAAAGACCCATTCCACGTTGCAAAGATCGGTCTCCAATTTCCGCAGCACTTCGTCGATCAGTGTGCGATCCTCGACGACGAGCAGATGCGCATCGAAGATGGCGGCATCTTTCGCGCCGATGGATTCTGCAATGCGCTGCTGCATTTCCAAAATCTGCATGCGCGTTTGAATTAGCGCCGTCTCAAACCGCCCTATTTCGTCTGGGATCTGAGAGGGCGCGATGCGGTAACGCACGACGTCATCCAAGTCATCGCGCACGACATGAATCTTGCCACAGGCCATTCCCGGAGAGACGCCAACTCCTTCAAATCGGATTTCGGGTCGCGCGCTGTCGCTCATGCACCTGCCAGAGTAAGGCAGATGTCAAACAATGCGAGTTCCGCCCTTCCCCATAGGTCGCATGAGTCGCATGCGACATATGAGACAATGGGACGAATCAGTCCTCGTTAAAACCGGCCTTGACCAACGCCTCGATTTCTTCCATCGCCTTGTCGGCGTCGGGGCCCTCACAACGGACGTGCAGCTTTGAACCCTGGCCAGCGGCGAGCATCATCAGGCCCATGATGCTCTTGCCATTTACCTCTTCGCCTTCCTTCGACACCCAGATTTCCGAGCGGTAACGACTCGCAATCCTCACGAACATGGCCGCGGGTCGTGCATGGAGTCCCAGCCGATTAGGGATCGTCAGAGCTTTTTCAATCTTCCGAACACGCTCTTCGCGACCAGTTTTTCTATACAGCAAGCCCATTACACAGCTCCCTTCCGCTCCATCAAACTGAGCAATCTGGCATTGAAATCGACTGCACTGTTGTGGCCCAAGCCCTTCAATTTTTCATCCATCGCCGCGACTTCAATCAGCCGCGCCATGTCGCGACCGGGCCTTACTGGAATGATCACATGCGGCACCTGAAGACCAAGGATTTCATAAAATTCCCGATCTAACCCGATTCGGTCGACTTCGTCCACATCTTGCCAGTCCTTGAGCGTGACCACGAGATCGAGACGCTTCTCGATTCGAATACTCCCAATGCCAAAAACCTTCGCCACATCGATAATGCCAATACCGCGCACCTCCATGTGATTGCGAGTCAATTCGGGCGCTGTGGCCATCAGCTCGCGTGCTTCAAGCGAAGTAATTCGGGTCACATCATCGGCCACGAGACTGTAGCCGCGCTCAATCAGACCCAGGACGCATTCGCTTTTGCCAATTCCGCTCGCGCCCCGAATCAAAACGCCTATACCGAGGATGTCCACCATGCTGCCGAACTCTGTCACCGTGGGGGAAAAATCCATTTCCAAGGCGATCGTCGCCGCATTAATGAACTTCATGGTAATCATCGGGGTGCGAAACACCGCGATTTTTGCCTCGGCTGTAACAGACAGCAACTCCGGCGCAAGATGGAACCCCCGCGACATCACCAGACACGGGATTTTGCGCTCGCATAATTTTCGAAACCGCCTGGTGCGCAGTTTTGAACGCAAACTTTTCAAATACGAATGCTCAGCCGCACCCAGCACCTGCACGCGCTTCTCGGCGAAGTAGGTGTAAAAGCTCGACAGCGCGAGCCCGGGGCGATTAATGGTGGGCTCGCGGATTTTCCGGTGGAACCCAACCCGCGGCCCCTCCAGCTTCATCTGCAACTTGTCCGCGTGCGAATTGTAAAAGCTCTCCACGGTGACAACCGGGACGCTCTTCTGGCGATCGCTTGGAGATGTAATCGTTTGGTTCCCGCGTTGTTCCGCCATCAGGATTAACTTCTAGCGTGAATAGCGCGCAATTTCCAATATGCATCATATCCCATACTCGACGCTGACTTCTTCAAGAGCGCGAAGATCCAGGCGAACCGCTGCAGGTTATCTTTTTCCCTGATCTTGGTAGCGGATCACTTTCGCCCTTTCGAGCGTGACAAGGCCGCCCCCCATCATTTCGTCCAGCACAGGTAAAAATGCATTAACCTTTTCCTCGGTGTCCACGATTTCGATCACCATCGGAAGATCCATGGACAAGCGAAGGATTTTCGCGGTGTGCAGATGACTTGATTTTCCAAAGCCCATTGGTCCGCGCAGCACGGTTGCGCCCGCCAGTTCCAGTTCGCGTGCTTTCAACACAATCGCCTCGTACAGCGGTCGATGCTGGCAACGATCACTTTCGCCAACAAAAATCCGCAGGAGGACGGCGTCTTCAGGAAGGTGCATAAGTTGTTTTCATTTCGGCAATATTGCGAGAGCAAAAATGCGTCCAAGCCATACGGCAGTAAGGCAGCAAACAAATGAGAGCAGCGTATTCAGACCGCCTTTGAACCAGTTTCCATCTCGAACGAGATCGAGTGTTTGTAAGCTGAAGGATGAAAACGTTGTGTAACCGCCACAAACACCGATCATGAAGAATTGGCGAAGCCGCGGTGACATAAGAAATGACCCTTCCGGGTTCGTGAAAGCGGCAAAGAATCCGATGGCGAACGACCCGGTAATGTTCACAACCAGTGTCCCCACAGGGAAAACCTCACCGCCGCGCTCGGCAACAAATCCCGATACCCAGAATCGCGCTCCCGTCCCAAGTGCGCCGCCTATCATTACCAAGATATAATCGAGCATTAAAAAACTCCTTCCGTCGGAAGGAGTCATTAGCTCGCGCGGTTTTCCCAGCCTGCGGCGGGGACGGCAAACTCCATTGCCTGGGTGGAATTTTACGGGACGTTCGGCCCGAGTCAACTGTCATGTCGAGCGGAGTCGAGACATCCCGTTGAACAACCGAGCGTACTGACACCGGATTCCTCGACTCCGCTCGGAATGACGGCGCCTCGAGGCGCCGTCACATCTTGAAGCGCTCGCCGAGATAAAGCTGACGGCTGATTGGATCGTCAATAAGGAAATCCTTTGTGCCTTCGCTCTCAACGCGACCATCGAAGATTAGATAGGCGCGGTCCACGATGGAAAGGGTCTCACGCACGTTGTGGTCGGTGATCATGATCGCAAGTCCTGATTTGCGCAGGTTTACAATAATCTGCTGAATCTCATAGACCGCGATGGGATCGACGCCGCTAAATGGCTCGTCGAGCATCAACATCTTTGGCTGTGTGACCAGCGAACGCGCAATCGTCAGACGCCTTTTCTCGCCACCACTCAGGGTAAGCGCGATATTTTTGGCGATCCGCTCGATGCCAAACTGGTGCAGCAGTTGATCGCAACGGTTCCGCCGTTCGGCTCTGCTTAATGGAAGCGTCTCCAAAATCGCCAGAATATTTTGTTCGACTGTCATCTTTCGAAAGATGGATTCCTCTTGCGGCAGATAACCCATGCCAAGCCGCGCACGCTTGTACATCGGATAATCAGTGACATCAGTGTCCGCAAAAATCACGCGACCGCTGTTTGGCCTAACCAGTCCAACGATCATGTAAAAACTCGTAGTCTTACCTGCTCCGTTCGGTCCGAGTAGTCCCACAATCTCGCTGGCGCCAACGTGCATGTTGATTCCATCCACAACCGCTCGGCCTCCGTAGATCTTGACTAGTTGATCGGTCCTCAGAACGGTCTCCGCCTTCGTTGTAACCGGCGGCGGAGATTTCGGAGTAGAAACAGGCGCAGCTTGGCTAATCATGGTTTTGGCAGAGACGGAACGGGTGAAGCCTGGGCTGCTGGACTTTCGGAAGGTTTTGCTTGTCCCTTTTTATCCTGGTCTGGCTGCTGGACAATTTCGGTGCGACTGGGCCCGTGCGTCCTTAGCTGACTATTCTGACTGACGACCATGACCGTATCGGGACTAGTTGCCACGTGCAGGTTCGGTCCCTCTTGCACCCGCGGTGTTCCCACCAATTCAACATCGCCGGTAGTAGCTGTATAAGTGGCTTTATCGGATCGGCCAACAGCGCGAGTCGGTGGTCCGCCCTTCGGATCGGGCCGCTCGCGCACGAGTCCAACGTTCCCTTCTGCGACGGCTTTCTCCAGGCTCTGGTTTTGTCCCTTTGTAATAAACACTGTCAGTTTGTCGGATTGCAGATTGAAACGCGGATCGACTACCTTCACACGGCCGCTAAAGATGCCCATGTTCTTGGTTGAATCAAAAAAAGCGTCGTCCGCATAGATTTGCGTTGTTGTCGGTTGATCGGATTGCTGCCCCGCAGCGCTCGAGCTAAATAAGTTCGTGCCGGATGATTTATCTTCTTTCTTTTTGTCTTTGTTTTTCGTTTTCTGTTTGTCTTTCGGTTTCTCTGCCTTGTTCGCCTGCACAGGTGATCCCGCTGGCGCGGCGGCAATCTGCGCCGCCAGGCGCGTTCCGAACGCACATGCGAGAACCAAGACCAACACTGCCAGTTTTTTCATTCGCTCGTGTTCGGTTTTGCAGTCAGGTGGGATTTGTCGGTGATCACCATCTTGACATTTCCGATCAATCGCCCGGTCTTCGAGTTCGTGTCGAACTGCACCGAGTCGCCCGCGATGTTGAAGTCCGACCGTTGGATTGTGGTGCGCTCCTTCGAGCTTAGAATCCGGGTCTTCAAGTCGAGCACCGACGTGCTCATATCGATTTGGAGGTCGGGCTGACTCTGTGGAGTGTACGTTGTAATCTTAAGATGTTGAAAGCCTACGTGTTCTTGATCAATCCGGTTGGCCGTCCCAGCTTCAAATTTTCCCCTTAGACGACCGTCACCATCAAAATCTGGCAATACAAGGCCCTTGGCTTCGTGCCCAATTGGCAGCGGAATGTTCGTCAAGCTCTGTTCTCCCGGGGACCCGCCCCCTTTCGCTGACGCGCTCGCCTTCTTTTTGCGACCTTTCGACTGACCGGATACTTGAGGTGCCGCTATTGCAACGCACATCAAGACCGGCGCTAACCAAAGCCACAAGATCCGGCGGAGATGAGAGCGGGTCACCCGCCTTCGGTCGCCGCGGCGACCTATGGCGCGACAGGCGGGAAGTTCTCGCTCCCTCGACGCAATACCCTTGTTACCCGGACGAGTGAGGTCAATCGCCCCTACCTGAGACGGCAGCATGAATAGCCTTTAACACGCGCAGTTGCTTCGGCAAATCCTTTAGGGGAATCTGATTCGGCGCGTCCGATAACGCACGCGCCGGGCTTTCGTGCACCTCCATGAAGATTCCGTCGCATCCGGTTGCCATTGCCGCTCTGGCCAGCGCCGGCGCCAAAACACCGTCGCCCGATGTAGAGTCCCCCGCCCCGCCCGGTCGCTGTACCGAATGGGTCGCATCAAAAATCACGCGATAGCCGGCCTCGCGCAGCCAGTAGAGCGAGCGCATGTCGGCGACGAGGTTATTATAGCCGAAACTAGTGCCGCGCTCGGTGAAACAGAATTGCTCATTGCGAAACGCAATCAATTTCTCGGCGATATTTCGCACATCCCATGGCGCGAGAAACTGACCTTTCTTGACGTTGATGGCGCGCCCCGTTTCCGCGGCGGCACGCAGCAGATCGGTTTGCCTGCAAAGAAACGCCGGAATTTGCAACATATCGATCTTTTCGCCGGCAATCTCGGCTTCGGCTGGCAAATGAACATCCGTTGTGACGGGGATTTTCAAGTCCCGGCCGATTGCTGAAAGAATTTCACACCCTTCGCGCACACCGATTCCCCGAAAGGAACGTACAGAGGTTCGGTTCGCTTTGTCGTAAGACGCCTTGAAAATGAAATCGATATCTTCGGCGGCGCAGATTTCAGCAATCTTCTTCGCCATCCGCCGGACAAACTTCTCCGACTCGATCACGCACGGGCCGAGGATGAATACCGGTCGTTTGCCACCAATTGTGACTTTCCCAATGCGTAATGGCTTCCGTTTCATTAGTTGTGCGCACTCTCGCGATGCGGGCGATTGAGGTCAATCGTTCCTATCCCGCCATTCCCGCACCCACAGGTAGGGGCGGTTCACCTGAACCGCCCGTGGATCGCCGGCGTCGCATCAGATCGTAAATAGCAAATGGCGCATACAACCCGAGGAAGAACAGCAACGCCAGTCCGTGCAATTGCACAAGGTAAAGCGGGTGCGAATCGGAGAGAAAACTCAAAATCGAAAATGCTTCCGGTTTGTGCAGCAAAAACCCGTAATTAAAGCCGGTTAATTTGTCAGTGATATAGGTAACCAGAAAATAAAACTCCGACCAGAGAAACACGCGCACGATCGACATGGGATATGGTCGGTATCGGCGAGTTAACATCAGGAAGATCACGCCGATGATAATCCCGCAATGCGAGGTGAAAAAGCTGATGAATCGCCAATCTGGAAAACCAAAAGGCAGATTTGGAGTGAGCACAGCCTGCAAGGTACCGCCAATCCCCCAGAAATATGCCACCTCGAACCAGCGCTGATTTCCGCTCCACATGGCCACGATGACTACCACCATGCCCCAGTCGCACAGTTGCATGGGCAACATGTGTTGCCAGGTCGTGATGCCGCGGCTGCGGATGAAAATTAAATAGACTACATAGTTCAACACGAGCACGGCGGACAGCATTCCCACGATGACCTTTTCGGCGCTGCGAGATTTGGTGCGCCACACAATCGCGGCCAGCGCAAACGGTAGGACGATCGTGAGGAAAATGACAGTGAGATGCGGTAAACCGTACGGTTGGAATTCAGGCTCCATGCGTTGTTGCAGAGGCGGTTGTATCAACCGCCGAATCCGATAGGAAGGGGTTTGATACAACCGCTTCTACACCGCCCTACGCAAACACGGCAGTTTAATTCACCGAATTACCCAGAGATTACACGGAATGACGTCGGTGACCCACGCGATGTTACTTGGCAATTGCTGAGTCCCGCCGGCATTTTTCTCTAGCGGTACAACCAGCAAGTCCGCTTTCACCGATTGAACAAAATCCGACGCAGCCAAGCCCGTATTCCCACGGATGCAGCGCGCCTCGATCGGAACATCGGTTATGCCGGCCGACAAAACGAATTTTTCCAATGCCTCTTCTTCCTCATCGTCCGCGCTCGGTTTTGCATTCCCACGAATCGATGCACGCGCCTGGTCAAACGTCGTGACGATACGAATAACATAAAGTCGCTCGCACGATTCCGCCGCAGCGAGTGGCAGCGTTCTCTTCAAAGCCTCCAATCTGGCATCAGAATAATCGGCAACAAAAACGATCCGGCGCATTGGTTTGGGTTTTGCCGCTGGAGTGGTAAAGAGCATCACCGAGCAGGGGGCCTCACGCACAAGGCGCCGCGCGACATTGCCCAGAAAGGGATGCAACACCACCTCTTTTTCCAGCGCACCGGCGACGATCACATCGATTTTCTCACGAGCGACAGCGCGCAGAATCGCTTCGGCGGGGGCTCCTCCTTCGTAATAAATCTTCGAATCGAGCGGTAGCTCCAGTTGTGCGAGCGCGTCGCTAAACTTTTTTGCGATTTCCTCATTACGTTCGCCCACATAGATCAAGTGAAGATCGGCGGAAAAGCGTTCCCGAATGCGTTTCGCTTCGGCAAGCACCTGCTTAAATCGCGGGGAAAACGTGCTCGCCACGGCGATGGTCTTGTATGGAATTGGATCGCCCATGGAAGTGATGATCAATTTCGCGTCTCGCGAACTTTAGGCAAATTGGACTGAAAATGACGAATGATGAATGTCTAATGTCGAGAGAATGCGGAAGTCTGAAAGATGGAGCGAGCATTCAGCATTTTCGTCATCAGCCTATCACGTCGAAGCCTTGGCGAGGGCGGACGCATTCGGGTTTCATTTGTCATTTCGGAATGCGCCTGCCGTGCCGTAAGTCCCGCGACTACGGGACGAAGGCGGGTGCTTCGTCATTTGCTTTCCATTTTGCGCTTCATGCGTCACGTTTCCTTTTATGCGACGCGCGATTTACCCTGGCAGTTTCGATCCGATCACGAACGGTCATCTCGATGTGATCGAGCGTGCTCGAAAATTGTTCGACGAAGTCGTAGTGGCTGTGGCGCATAACGACGAGAAACAACCTCTTTTCTCGCTGAAGGATCGCCTCGATTTGCTGCGCGAGACAGCGGGTAAAATCGATAACGTGCGAATCGCTAAGTTCGAAGGATTACTTGTCGAATTCGCCAGGAAAGAGGAGGCTGGAGCAGTCATCCGCGGCTTGCGCGCGGTCTCCGATTTTGAATTTGAATTTCAAATGGCTCTGATGAATCGGAAATTGGACGCCTCGGTCGAAACAATTTTCCTCATGCCAAAGGAGGAATACACTTATCTTAGTTCTCGCATTGTTAAGGAAATCGCGCGCCTTGGCGGCGATGTGTCGGCGTTCGTCCCTGTGCTGGTGGCCAGAGCACTAGCAATTAAGTTGAAGAAAAACATTTCAACAAAATGACGAAACAATTCTGAATGTTCGAATGACGAAAACCGATCCAAACGCTAGTTCTTCGGCATTCGCGTCTCGTCATTCCTTTGGCATTCGGCATTCGGCATTCGGCATTTAATGAAGATTCATCTCAAACAAATTCCGTTGCAGGGTCTGCATTTGGACGGCGATGAAGATTGCCCGATCCACGACCTTGAAGCGGAGGGAATTCGTTGCGCTGGCAAGCTGCACCATAATATCGACGTGGGGATTACTGGCGGTGCGCTCTGGGCAAAAGGCTCGCTGTCACAACCCGTGGAGCTGAGTTGTGTATCGTGTCTGGAAAAATTTGTGCACGAAATTGAAGTGCCTGGATTTGCCGTGCACATAGAGCTGCATGGCCCGGAAACGGTCGATCTCACGCCTCTTATTCGCGAGGATCTCTTGCTTAACCTGCCAGCACATCCGCACTGCGACAGAGATGGCAATCGCGTTTGCGAGGGGAAACAACCCGAGACCGTTGAGCAAGACGCAAAGCGGAATTTGGATTGGAGTGCGCTAGACAAGTTAAAGTTAAAAAGTTAAAAAAGTTACCCGCCTCAGGCAGGTTACAAACGGCACAAGAAAAGCTTTTTAGCTTCGTAACTGTTCTAACCAATCGCCCGGGCGAATGTTGTTTTTTACCGAAATCGTGCTTTCATAGTCGCCTGCCATGGGAGTCCCAAAACGCAAAACATCCAAGATGCGATTGCGCACGCGCAAAGCGGCGAACCGCTGGCATGCTCCGCATCTGAACAAGTGTCCCCAGTGCGGGAGCACCATCCCCTCGCACATTGCTTGCCCGTCGTGCGGTTACTATCGCGGACGACAGGTACTGACCCTCGAGGGCAAATAAGTTGCATTCGGCGGTTAAAGTCCGCAAAGTTTCACACCGATGAAGATCGCCCTCGATGCGATGGGCGGTGATTTTGGCCCGCCTAACCTTGTTGCCGGCGCCGTCATGGCGCTGCGAGATTACCCTTACATCAATAAACTTTTTCTTGTTGGCGACTCCGAGCGGATCGAAGCGGAACTCAAGAAGCATGGCTGCAATGACAGGCGGATCGAGATCACACACGCGACGCAAGTAGTAGACATGAGCGACCGCGCATGGTCGGCGGTGAGGCGAAAGAAGGATTCATCAGTAAGCCGCGCCTTCGATCTCGTGAAGCACGGCGACGCGGATGCCGTTGTGAGCGCAGGTCACACGGGCGCGTCCGTCGCCGCGGGCACGATTAAGCTTCGCACGTTGCCAGGCATCGATCGACCGGGTATCGCGGCGGTGCTTCCCACCGAAACGAATGTCTTCGTTTTGATCGATGCAGGCGCGAATATCGATGCACGCCCAGAACATCTTCTTCAATACGCGTTCATGGGCTCGGTCTATTCACGTCATGTTCTCCATTACAAGAATCCGACCGTTGGTTTGGTTTCGCTGGGTGACGAGGACGTTAAGGGCACCGAATTAACCAAGGAAGTCTTCAAAATGCTGAAACCAAGTTCGCTTAACTTCGTCGGCAACATAGAAGGACGACATCTCTTTGAAGATCCGGTTGAAGTTGTCGTGTGCGACGGATTCACCGGCAACGTGATCTTGAAAACGTGCGAATCGATCGCGGTGGCGATGTTTCAATGGCTCAAGCACGAGCTCATGCGTACCACGATGAGAAAGGCCGGCGCGTTCCTCGCGAGAAATGCCATTGGAACAATCAAGGCCAAGACGAACTATGAAGAGTACGGCGGCAGTCCGCTTCTCGGCGTGAACGGAATCTGCATCATCGCACATGGCGCGAGCACTCCACTGGCAGTCAAGAACGCGCTGCGAGTGGCGGCGGAGTCGATTGAACAGCAGGTAAACCCGCATATCGTCGAGGAGATTCGCCGTTACTATGAAACGACAGCCTCGCTCGAACCCGCGCTCCAATAAAGCGCTGCGGACGGTCTCGATCATCGGCACAGGCAGTTATGTGCCTGAAAAGATCCTGACCAACGCAGACCTCTCGCGCATGGTCGACACCAGCGACGATTGGATCATCACTCGCACCGGCATCAAGGAACGCCGTATCGCCGAAAAGGATGAAAACACCAGCGATATGGCAGCCAAAGCGGCGCTCAAGGCACTCGAACAGGCGAAGATTTCGCCAAAAGAGATCGATCTCATTCTCGTGGCAACGGCCACTCCCGACATGCTTTTCCCGGCCACGGCCTGCTTTGTTCAGAAGAAAATCGGCGCAACCAACGCCGCTTGTCTCGATATTTCCGCAGCATGCGCGGGCTTTCTCTTTGGCCTGGAGATCGCACAGCAATTCATCACGTCACATACGCACGACACTGTCCTTGTGATCGGAGCCGATAAATTAACGTCGATCACTAACTGGACCGATCGCAACACTTGTGTCCTTTTTGGAGACGGAGCCGGCGCTGCTGTTTTACGTCACCGCGGCAGCGCGCACGGCGTTATTAGTACTCACATCGGCAGCGACGGACAGTACACAGACATTTTGTTCATGCCCGGCGGTGGTTCGCGATGCCCGATCACACGGGAAAATGTCGATATGCATTTAGCAACGATCCATATGACGGGCAAGGAAGTTTACAAACAGGCCGTTATCGCAATGCTGAACGCGGCCAAAAAAGTCCTCGATCAGGCTGGACTTTCCATCGAGGACATTGCCTGCGTTATTCCACACCAGGCGAATCTCCGCATCATGGACGCGATTGCGGACCGGCTCGGTATCTCGCGCGATAAGATGTTTGTGAATCTGGACCGCTACGGAAATACTTCGGCTGCCGCCGTGGCCATCGCGTTGGATGAAGCCAATCGCAGCGGTCGGATCAAACGCGGTGATTACGTCTTGTTGATCGTGTTTGGCGGCGGACTAACCTGGGCGAGCACGATTATAGAATGGTAAAACTGTAGGGCGTCCGCCGCGGCGGACGCCGAACCAGAAGTTGGCGTTTCACAGAAACGCCCTACAATCAACCTGTGCTCATCGAAACGCACGCGCATCTCGATTATCCGGATTTCGCCAACGATCTCGACGATGTACTGCGTCGCGCGAACGATGCGGGCGTCACTCGCATCATCACGATCGGAACGTCGCTGGAAAGCAGCCGGCGCGCCATCGATCTGGCAGAAAAACATTCAGCTGTCTTCGCAGCAATCGGAGTTCATCCAACTTCCGCTGAAGAAGCGCAAGACGATGTGATCACGCCGCTGCGCGAACTGGCGAAGAACCCACGCGTGGTGGCGATCGGTGAGACTGGGCTCGATTACCACCGTTTGCCGAGCGAAAAAGTAGCGAAGGAAGAGCAGGTCCAGGTTATGTCAGCGCTGCGGACTGAGACCGACGAAGAAATTGAAGCACAAATCCGCGACGGCGCTTACAAATCGAAGCAGGTAGGCCTATTTCAACAGCAACTCGATCTCGCGGTGGAACTGGGGCTAAACGTAGTGATCCATCAGCGCGACGCATGGGAGGACACGCTTAAAATCGTGCGGCCTTACACCGGGAAACTGCGCGGCGTTTTTCATTGCTTCGGCGGCTCGCTTGATGAGGCAAGTGAAGTTCTCGATATGGACCACCTCGTTTCGTTCACTGGAATTGTTACTTTCAAAAACGGCGCGGATGTACGAGAAGTTGCGGCACAAATCCCACTCTGGAAATTCATGGTGGAAACCGATTGCCCCTATCTGGCGCCTGTCCCTTTTCGCGGAGAACGCTCGGAACCGGCGTATACACGCATCGTGGCGGAAACAATCGCAGCAGCGCGAGAGATTCCGCTGAAAGAAGTTGCCGAAGCGACGACCGAAACCGCGGAAGGATTTTTTCAGTTCAATCGCACATGAACATAAATAATCGCAGGACGCGACCGCTGCTTGCTCGCCGTGGCGAGGACGCGCCGAAAACGCCCGACAAAATGGACTGCTCGGCGATCCGTTGCCACGTCTTGCTTCTCGCGCTTTTTCTCGCATCCTGCGCGGCGCCGGACACGCGGCATCAGATCGTCGTCAGCACGCGCGAACAAAAACTCGCCCTTGTTGATCGCGGCAACGTCCTTGCAATTTATCCGGTCTCGACTTCGAAATTCGGATTAGGCGATTGGCGCGGCAGCCGTTTTACGCCACTGGGTAAACTGCAGATCGCCGAAAAGATCGGCGACAGCGCGCCGCCTGGCACGGTTTTCAAGGATCGACGTCGAACCGGTGAAATCGTTGCGCCGGATTCTCCAGGCCGGGACCCGATCGTGACGCGCATCCTCTGGCTGCGTGGACTGGAGGTGCAAAACGCCAACGCGTTCTCTCGAGATATTTACATCCATGGCACGCCCGAGGAACGGCGCATCGGGACGGCCGCGAGTTATGGATGCATCCGGATGCGCTCGAGCGACATCATACAACTATACGACATCGTAGGAACCGGCGCCGCGGTCACTATTGTGAACGCGCCACTTGCCGCCGCCGTTCCAAGTCTGGTGTCGGCTCATTCGATGGCTGACACTAATCCGGCGCCATTCGTAATGCGGTAGGTCGCGTGCTGTCGCGTGCGCTGTCCTCAGCGCACAATCTTCGAGGCAACGCCGCGCCGGGGAAATCCGCTGAGGACAGCGGACACTGCAGCTCGGTCGCAATCAAGTTACGGCAGCTTGCCGAGGTGTTCTCTCGGTGTCTCGCGCGAGAGCAATGCCATGTCAGCGTCCACCATAATACGCACCAGTTCCCGGAAACGCACTTTCGGTTCCCAATCCAGAGTCTTTCGCGCCTTCGAAGCGTCACCAACTAAAATATCCACCTCTGCTGGCCGCTCGTAGCGCGGATCATGCTTTACGTATTGTCTCCAGTCCAGGTTGGCGTGGCCAAAGGCTGCTTCGACAAATTCACGGACAGTGTGGGATTCGCCGGTAGCCAGCACGAAATCGTCGCCTTCGCCAAGCTGCAAGATTCGCCAGACGCCTTCAACGTACTCAGGCGCAAAGCCCCAATCTCGCTTCGCGTCCAGATTGCCGAGGAACAATTCCTTTTGCAACCCGTGTTTGATCGCTGCAACAGCACGCGTGATTTTGCGCGTGACAAAAGTTTCGCCGCGCCGCGGGCTTTCATGATTGAACATGATGGCGTTGCTCGCGCAAAGAGCGTAACTCTCCCGGTAATTGATGGTCGCCCAGTATGAAAAGACCTTCGCGACACCATACGGGCTGCGTGGCCAAAACGGAGTCTTCTCCGTTTGCGGCACCTGCTGCACCTTGCCAAACATCTCGCTGCTCGACGCTTGAATGAAACGGGAACGCAACCCAGCTTCACGAATTGCCTCCAGAATACGGATGGTACCCACCCCGGTGACGTCGGCTGTGTACTCAGGAATGTCGAAGCTCACGCGTACGTGGCTCTGCGCCGCAAGATTAAAAATTTCGTCCGGCTTCAACTCGTACAGAAGCTTCACCAGACTGACAGAGTCGCTAAGGTCTCCATAATGCAGGAATAGCCGCACGCCGTTGACGTGGGGATCAGCGTAAAGATGATCAATGCGGGCAGTGTTGAATGTACTGGCGCGGCGAATGATCCCGTGCACTTCATATCCTTTCTCAAGCAGCAATTCGGCCAGATAACTTCCGTCCTGGCCAGTGATGCCGGTGATGAGTGCGCGTTTCATGAACGATGCTTGCTTAGCTCACAGGATGCCGGCCGGCAAATCTTCAGAATAACGCCTAACGCTCAACGCCACCATCCAACTCTCAACCAAAGCGAGGTCGCCGCGGCGACCGAAACGTTCCATCAACTATTAGCTAGGTCTCTGGCGGTGAAACCATGATTCGCGCCAAAACAGCGCGTTGCGCGCCAATCAGCGCGGCGATGCCTTTGCGTGCGAGAGCGAGCATTTCTTCCAACTGCGAGTGCGAAAATGTCGCTTCTTC
>Ga0137412_10000713_pt1 | contig 24466 bp, 24 predicted proteins | sample CZODoug2_1_16fun_FD_122160 | JGI IMG/M metagenome (GOLD analysis project Ga0137412, IMG submission 122160) | Vadose zone soil fungal communities from Angelo Coast Range Reserve, California, USA - CZODoug2_1_16fungal (Hybrid Assembly) | ecosystem: Environmental > Terrestrial > Soil > Vadose zone... | reverse complement strand
TACCGGGCAACCCGTGCAGCATCACAACGGGCGTGCCGCCACCGGGTTGCTCGACGTAGTGAATCTGCTTGCCGTGCAACTCGATGAACTTGCCGTTGGCCGACGGCATCGCGGGCATTCGCGCGACGGTGAGGTTGACCGCAACCACCCCCACGATCACGACGAGCGTGACCAGATTTACCCAACTAAATTCAAATAATGCCCAAACGGCAAACAGGTGAAAAATGACTATCGCCGTACCTGACAGCCAATTTATTTTTTTTCCGCGATCCATCGCTATTACGTTATCCATTAAACCTCTTATGAGTAAAAATTAAAATATCTTCCATTTCAATGGTAACAGGTTGTAAAGAGGGCAATTGTAAGAGTTTTGTAATAGCTGTGCAGGAGAAATAGGGGCGGGAAACAAGGTGGTTAGGGAACATTTATCGCGACTGTTAAAGGGAAACACGCTCCGTAACTGTCGCGTTTCCGCCGAGTGCTATTGCAGGATCAGCAAATACTGTGTCCAGGGGCCGACGTTACCTGCGTATCTTTCCGCCATGAACTTTACTATCTGGCGTATGTGATTAAGATCGTGGACCGCCCAGGTGGAAAGCAATTGTAAGAGATCGACTGGCCCAAGTTCGGGGTGCATTCCCTCTAGCGCGAGTTTTTCGGGCGTGATCGCCATTACATCGAGCTCACGCAGATTTTCGCTTCGCAGGCGCTCAAATTCGTCAAGCAATTCGTGAAGCGTTTTCCCTTTCGAATTTTCGAATTGGGCAAGGCGGTCAAAGGGCATAAACGTCAGATCGTCGCCCTGGGCGAGAATGATCCGCGCCCGCGGTATCCAATCGGTTTTTTCACCGTGGATAAGGTGGCCGACGACGTCGTACGGGCTCCAATCTTTTTCGCTTCCGCCGCCGGTCCAATCTTCGGACAAATTACCCAGCATCGATCGCAGGGTATGAGGCGTTTGCGAAAGAATTTCCACAGCTTGTTCGAGTTTGAATTGCATACCTACAAGTTTACGATTTGTGAGCGATCAAGACAATTCTGCTTTCGTCAAGGTATTTATTTTGCCGTGTTCGAGTTGGCGGGATTTTCGATCCGGCAGGTCGGGTCGCCGGGTTCGGCGGCTTGCGCGGTGTTTTCCGGCGTCACCGCAACATCCTCGGCAAGGTTTTCAACTATCGGAGAGGAATGCACGCGGGACCTGACATAACTGCGCTGCGCGTCGGTGGCGTTGGGAAAGTAGCTGATCATCATTCCCTTGTTTTCATTTTCGAGAAATGCGCGCGCGCTGCTTTGAATCCCGGGAAGCTGGCTAAAACCACTGCCGTCGCTGCGTTTTTCCGAGATCGTTTCGTCCCAGAATTTTGAAAAACTAGTTTTCACTTTGTCGGCCAGCTTGTGAAACGGCTCGGCGGCATTGCCTGCCACGGGAGCGAGCGTTGCCATCGTGCGCAGCGCGTTGTACCAGAGGGCGTTGATTTCTACCGGCTTGCCGATCCTCGGCGTGATGACTTCGCTGCCTACCCGCGCATCCATCCATGTCAGCTGGACGCCCTCTTCGCCGGCGTAGAGGAGTCCATCGGACTCGTCGGCATGAATGTTGTAACGGGTTCCCTGGAGATGCGCGTCGATGATTTCCGAAAGCGCGGGAAAGAGCTTCACGACGGTTTCACTATCGTGTGTTGCTGCGAAATATTGCCGTACGGCTTCGAAATACCACAATGCGGCATCGACCGTGTTGTACTCAGGTGTTCCACCTGCGTCAGGAAAATTGTTGGGGAGCATGCCCCGGTCAATGTAACGCGCGAATGCGAGAAGTACCGTTCTCGCGATTTCGAAATGGCCGGTTGTGATGAGAAGTCCGGGCAACGCAATCATTGTGTCGCGGCCCCAATCGCCGAACCAGTGATAGCCCGCGATGATGGAACGAGCGTCCGGATCGCCGGGCAGCTCGCGCTTCACGACGAACTGGTTCGCGTTCAGCACCAACTGTTCGATCCAACCCGGCGTGGACGAAGCCAGCTTGTTCGTATTCTCCCAGACCGCGAGAAGCGAGTCCTCCAGACGTCTGCGTTCGGCGAAACTCCTTGTTCCATCAAGTTCAGCATCCGGGTTCGTCGACAGAACGATGATGGCACTCTGTCCTTGCTGGAGCTGCAAACGAAAAAGCCCGACAAGGAGGTGGTCTTCGCTGGTCTCGAGGCCACGATATTGCTCAAGCGGGAGAAAACAATCGCGGTGCCAGTTGTGCCGCGTTTCGATCAAGGCTTCGCGGCTCGAAAGGTAAAAAGGAATCGCTCCGTCGAAAGCCGTAACCTTGAGGCCATGGTCGATGTCTTCGATCTGCATCTGCCAATTTCCCGCATGTGTCGTGGAATGATAGTCGCGGTAGTTGACGAGCGCCTTGCATTCAAGTTCCAAGACGTTGCTTGCACGGATCACGGAGTACCGCACAAACGTCGTGTTTTCCCCTTGTTGCATCCAAATGCGTTTCTCAAGGAGTGCGTCTCCGATCGCGAATCGCCAGACCGGCGTTGTGCCCTCCAGATGAAAGCTCTCAATGTTCAAGTAGCCTTTCGGTTCAACTGAGCCGCTCACCCATCGATTTGTCGCGAGCGGACAATCCGTGCCGTTGTAGCCGGCGGTCTCATCGAATTTCGCGACCATTTGCGTTCGCCCGACCGGCGGATAGAGAGCGGCAAGCAATAGCCCGTGGTAGCGGCGAGTCAAATTGCCGCTGATTGTTCCGGAGGCGAAGCCGCCGATTCCGTTCGTGACGAGCCACTCGCGCTGCTCCGCCTGTTCAAGAAAACCGCAGGTTTCTCGCCCGAAGCTGACGGCAGCGATCCTTAGCGTGCGTTCGGACGGCGATGCGCCGTCCGACATTTCGCGCTTCAGCGCCGATGTTACGGGACTGCCGGACAATTTCTTAATTTGTGTAGCCATCGCGACCGTCCTCCAGCTCAAAGCTGATTACTGTGGTTGCCCTGCCCCGGGAATATTCACGGAAACCCGATAGAGTCCTGTTTGCGCAGCCAGATAAAGGGTTTTGCGATCTTCTCCACCCCACGCGAGATTGTGGGGATGCTCCGGACCAACAATCGTTCCGAGATGTTTTCCTTCGGGTGAAATGATCCAGAGTCCGCCTGGGCCGGAGGCGTAGACGTTGCCGAGGCGATCGACTTTCAATCCATCCCAAGCGTCTTCACCCGGCTCGCTGGTTGCGTCGAGAAAGGTGGATTTGTTTGTAAGCGATCCGTCTGGCTGGACGTCATAACGCAGGATGATTTTTTTCTTGTCGTCCCAATCGTCCACATAGAGATATTTCTCGTCGGGAGAGAACGCGAGACCGTTTGGGCCGGTCAGATCGGTGCTGACGAGTTTCAGTTCGCCGTGGATCAGGCAATAGACACCGCTAAATGGGAGTTCCTTGCGCGAATCGTCAAAGAACTTCGGCAAGCCGAAGGGCGGATCGGTAAAGTACAGCACGCCGTCGGAGCGATAAACGAGGTCGTTCGGGCTATTGAGCCGCTTGCCCTCGTAGCGATCGGCGAGAACGGTCAACTGGCCGTTCTTCTCAAGCCGACTAACGCGGCGGTTGCCATGTTCGTTGATGGTGACGCGGCCTTGCGCGTCGAGTGTCAGTCCGTTCGAACCGGGCTGGCCGTATTCGCCGATATCGGTTCCGGAATACCCGCTGTGCGTGCGATAGATGGAAACGCCGTCGTCTTCCGACCAGCGATAGATCAGATTGTTGTTGGGATCGCTGAAGAGAAGATAACCGCCGTCGCGCACCCAGACGGGGCCTTCGGTGAACTGGAATCCCCCGGCAAGTTTTTCAATCTTCGCGTCGGGCGAGATGATCGTGTCGAGAGTTGGGTCTTTGCGAATGATTTTCGTTTCGACCGGCTGAATGCCGGAACCATGTCCGGGTTTATAGAAGTCGAGTGTCGCCGATTTCACCCAGATAAAATTTTCCGGGGCGCGGGACACGGGGCCGTTGTACCCGAACACTGCAATTTCGAATTGCTCCCCGGGTTGCGCGTTGCGTGTCAGGATCACCTTGTTGGGAGCGTTCCAGCCTTTGACGACGGATCCGCCGCTTTGGCCGAGAACGGTCGTCAGATTCCCGTTTATCCAAATCTCGGCGTAATCGTCGATAACAATCTCAAACGAAACCGTCGAGCCTGCCACGGGAAGCGCGGCGACGGTTTGCGGCAACGTAACGCGAAGGCGATACCAGTTGAAACTGACCTTTCCGTTGCCACGCCGTGCGTCGAGCGTCGTCGGATCGAGAATGGCCCACCTCGAATCGTCGAATCCCGCGATGCCAGCGTGCGGCGCGTAGTCGTACGTCTTGACGGGTGCTCCGGAGGGTTTCAGATCGGGCCCAGGACCTTTTGAATCCGCCTCGAGAATTTGAACGTCGCTGTAGCGCCAATCGCCTTTAATCAGCTGTACGCCTTCTTTGGTCCGCAAGTCGATCGTTGCGTCCGGGCGGCCATAGGGCGGACCTTGTGCCGCCCAGTTCTGAGCCGTAACAGATTGAACGGAGAAGGCGAGGCTCGCGCAGAGAGAGAAAATGAACAGACGAGTTTTCATGGGATTCTCTCCGGCCTAGCGAACTTTCACGACGTAGTAGAGAAACGGGGCCTGCACTTCCTTGAACCAATGAGGAACTCCGTTCGGGATGATCATGGCGTCGCCGGGAACCAGCTTTCGCGTTTCGCCGCCGGTGATTTCGCGTCCACGAATCTCGTCGGGGGCAATGTTTTTTCCATCGACCATCGTTCCGCCCGTTACGACGGTTGCCGTACCTTTGAGGACATAGAGAATGTCCGTGTCGTTCGTATGCACTTCGACCATGCCGGGAGTTTCACGGCGGCTCGCATGGACCATGTACTTGCGTCCGCCGCCTCCATCGAACAGCACGGAGCCTTTCGCGAAGCCTTCATCGACATCCTTCTTGGCGAAGAACGTCACCGGAAGAAGACTGGCTGCGATTCCTTCGGAACCGAAGGTCTTCGCGGCTTCGGCGCCGGCAATGGCGAGCTCTTCGTCCTGCGCGGCGCTGGACGCGCCACTCACTCCGACGCCGCCAATGATTTGCCCGTCGAGAACCACGGGAATTCCGCCCTGCAGCGGCGTAAAAAATGAATCGGGCAGGGCTGCCATAGCAGTGCGCCCTTTATTGATGATGTCCTCGAATACTTTGGTCGGTTTTTGAAACAGGACCGCGGTGCGTGCTTTGCCGATGGAAATATTTGCGCCTGCGGCAAACGTGCCATCGAACCGCGCGAGCGCCATCAGATTACCGCCCGCATCCACGACGGCGATCACGCCGCCCGGAGATTTCACTTCCAGTGCCTTTGCTTTTGCTGCGGCGATGACGCGTTCCGCGCCGTCGAGTGTCAGGTTCTTTTTATCGGCGGTTTGGCCGAACGTAACCGAGCCGGAGAGAAGCCATACCGCGAGAAACACGATTTTGCGAAAAGTCATAACGATTCTCTTTCCTTAGCAGATTTGGAGTGCGGGCCGTCGATTCCTGCTGGAACAACGGCCCGCCCTGGAGCTGTGGCCCGAACTACATCACCGGGGAACTGAAGCTGGCTTCGCCGAGATTTACTTCCGCGAAGGCGCACCAGATCACGACCTTCTTGACGTTCTTCACGTAACTGGGCAGCACGATTTCTTTCTTGTAGCTCGTGCCGATGAACGCTTTGGTCTTGAGTTTATCGAGCAGGTAGACGTTTCCATCGGAATCGACAACCTGCCAGTGCGGGTCGGGCGTATCGGGAACCACAAAGTCGTCCGACAGCGTCAGAACGCTCTTGCCGTCCTTCGTGCTGTGGGTAACGGTGCCTTTGTTGGCTTTGGGGCCTTGGAATTGCGATGAAGTATGCGAGCCGCTCTGCGCGAACGAGCCAGAAGCCGCGATACCCAACGCCGTGACGACGAGAGCAACAACCATAACTTTCAAGATGCGAGACATTTTCATGAACCTTCCTCTTTTTGTTTTCGACGTGGACTCTCGAGACTCGTTCTGAATCGCAAACGATTCACGGATGCTTCTTCTCGCATCCTGTTGTGAGTCCCTGTAGTTCGCCGTGCAGTGGTGGGATACGAAGGTTCGCCGAATGTTTCACATTTTCCCGCAAAAACAATCTCACAGAAAATCGCGACTTTTTCGACTCTCGTGAATCTGATGGTAATTCGCTTCGTCGATCTGCACGTTTCAAGGCGCGGCAGAAAGAGATTCAAAATGGAGATCAGCTGCCGGGAAGTACGTCAGGAACTGGCGAACTATATGGAAGATGACATCACTGAAGATCTGCGGTTGCGGATCGAACGGCACTTCCTGCGGTGCGATGGCTGCAGCGCGTTGTATGACGGGCTTCGCCAGATCATATATCTGGTGAATGAGAGCGATTTGATCGAGTTGCCGGTTGGATTGAGTCAGCGCCTGTTTCAACGGCTAAACACGAAGCCCGGAAACTCTGTCCGCTGATTGAACGGCGTGGGCCGCATTTTCCGAAGAGAAAACGTGAGCGGGCGCAGCTGGACATCGACTCGAGGTCCAGCGACGTCAGGAAGTCGATGGTTTTGAACTCGCGGTCGAGCGCCGGCCTACCACAAATGCTTGCCCCAATCGAAAGATATGCCCGAAGCAGTTTGGGTGGCTGGACTCTTGCATTAGTCGGGTCGGTCGGAAGCATCGGCATGTCGTAATCCGGAAGGGGCGTAGTTCTGAATTTGGGGTCCACCAAATAGTGTTGGAGCGAGTCATACACTGCGGAACCCACTCGAGGGTCTTGCGACGTCAGCGAGGAACAGCCAATGAGGTAGCGCGCCTGGCGTTCTTTTGCATAGGCGGCGATCCCCCTCCAGAGAAGCGAGAGCACCTGAAACGACCGATGCTCGCGATGTATGGACGCGCGGCCAAGTTCGACGATGGAATTGCGCAAGGACTCATACGGCGTGAAATCGAACTCGCGCGCGCTGTAGTAACCCAAGTGTCTCGCGGCGGAAATTCCGGTTTGCAGCCGATACGTCCCCACGACCTGATGGGTTCGGCAATTCTCGACGATGAGGTGGTCGCAAACGGGATCGAATTCGTCGGTATCGTGGCCGTGTTCGTAAGCCGTTTCGAGGCCCTCCCCAAGTTCGAGGTTGAATACGAGAAATCGCAGCCGGTAAGCCGCTTCGAGGTCGTTGAGAGATTCGGCAAAGCGCAACCGGTAGGCACCGGCGGTCAGATTCAAACCGTCTTTGCCCGACGACTTCGGGATGCCCGACGTTTGCGTTTCTCTGAGGAGGAATGTCCCGGTCATCTGCGCGGTCTGCACTCCTAAAGGGTTGATAAGCGGGTCCATGCTGTCCTCCCCCTCTTACATCTGATCGGCGGAGACGATTAAAGTTTCAAGAAAAGATCGGCCTCGATTGCCCGCAAAAAGTGAAACTTTTGCCCTGGCACCGACTCCCAATATGCAACGGCACCAATATACGCCGCATTCAGAAGGGAACGACGAACATGAGCGAGATGAGAATGCCACTGGGTCTCAACATTCTGAGCTGGGTGCTCAGGGCTACCGCAGCGGTAATCCTGCTGCAAACACTATTCTTCAAATTTACTGCCGCACCGGAATCGGTCTACATCTTTACAAAAGTGGGTGCGGAGCCCTGGGGCCGAATCGGGTCGGGAATCGTCGAGCTCATCGCAGCCGTCCTGATTCTCACGCCGCGGTTCACCTGGCTGGGTTCGATTCTCGCGCTCGGCGTCATGGCCGGCGCCATTCTGAGTCACCTGACGATACTGGGAATCGAGGTACAGAACGACAAGGGATTGTTGTTCGCGCTCGCGGTCATCGTGTTCGTTTCCTCAGCGGTCAATCTTGTGCTGCACCGGAACGCCATTCCTCTTATTGGAAGGAGACTCGCATGAGCGCCGTACTGCAGATGGAAGTACTCCAGAGTTTGCCGAAAGCCGTGGAGCCCGCGATGAAGACATCCAGCTTGATGACTGACGCTCGAGAGGTACTGCTGCAGGGTCTTACTTTGTTGTTTGACCTGGATGATCACAGGTACTCCCAGATCGCGGGCGCTCCGTTCAAAGCCTCGATCGGTCAGCACTACCGCCACGTCATTGAGCACTTCCAGAGCCTTACGCGGGGATTGCAAAGTGGCGAAATCAATTACGATGCACGCGACAGAAATGTCCGGCTGCAGAGTGAAGTTACCTACGGCAGCATCGCGACCTGCGACATCTTGAGGGTTCTGAAGCATTACACGGACGAAACTCTCGTACGCGAGTGCACAGTAATCAACAGCGTAGGCTACGGCAGTGCCGGAGCGTCCACATTCCAATCGAACATCAGCCGAGAACTCGCTTATTGCGCCGGCCATGCAATTCATCACTACGCGATCATTCGGCTGCTCTGCCACGAGATCGGAGTCAGCGTTCCGGCGGAATTCGGATTCGCACCGTCCACGCTGAAGCACATGTCTTCCTTGGCGGCAGTCTAGGAGACCTGTGACATCGATCCCTTCCATGAACGAATACGGCGCGCTGTTTCTGATGGCGGCGATTATTTTCGGCGCGTTCATTTCGGAAGACGGTGCCACCATCACGGCGGCAACACTCGCGGCTTCGAAGCTGCTCGATCCGCGCCTGGCATTTGTGAGTGCCTTCGCAGGCTTGTGGGCAGGGGATCTCGGCATGTACGCCCTAGCGCGCAGCATGAGTCCCTCGCTCGTTCAACATCCTTGGTTTGCACGTTGGTTTTCGAAACCTGGTTCCGACGAAGGTTCGCGACCGCGGGGCGAAGGCCAATTGGCCTTGGCGGTGAGTCGATTTTTTCCGGGGACACGTTTACCGGCATACCTTTCCGCGGGCTTTCGTCGCATGCCGCTTCCCACTTTTTTGGCCATCACGGCGCTTACGGCCGCAGCGTGGGTGTTGTTGACGTTCTTGGTGATTCGTTTGGCGCCTTCGCACGCGGGTAGTCTTGCGCATGAGTTGGAAGTATTGAGCCTGGTTGGACTGTCCCTGTACGCGTCGCTGACGTTGCTTCGAAAACTCGGTCCGGCATCCCGTGCTCGGTTTTCCGTTCTTTCGGAGAGAATGCGCCGCTGGGAGTTTTGGCCTGCTTGGCTGTTCTACCTCCCTGTGGCGGGTTTCTGCGCCTGGCTGGGAATCCGATTCCGTGGCTTGGCTTTGCCAACCGTTGCGAATCCAAGCCAGAAGAACGGCGGCGTGGTAGGCGAATCCAAAAGTGAAATTCTTCGCACTCTGATGGAAACTTCGCCGGAACTTACCGCCGACGCGTTTCTAATTCCCGCGGGTAGTGAATGGCAGCGATACAAGAGACTCCGTGAAGTCTGCGATGCGTATCAAATCAGGTTTCCGTTCGTGCTGAAGCCCGATACCGGGCAACGGGGGGCGGGTTTCAAGAAAATCAAGTCCTTCGAGGAAGCTCGCGGATATCTGGAAAAGGTTTCCGCGTCCCTCGTGCTCCAACGATACGTGCATGGCCCCAAAGAGGCGGGAATTTTCTACTATCGTTTCCCGGGTGAAGATCGCGGCCACATTTTTGGCATCACGCGGAAGGAATTCCCTTCGGTTATGGGAGACGGCGTGCAAACACTGCGGGAGCTGGTCGAAGCGGATCCGAGAGCGCGCCTGATTGCGCAAACGTATCTAAAGCGGTTCGCGGCAGCCGCTGGTGAAGTCCTGGAAGCCGGAAGGAGCTTCAGACTCGTGGAGGCGGGAAACCATTGTCAGGGGTGCATTTTCCTTGATGGAGCCGATCTTCTGACGGAAGAACTGCTAGAAGTCTTTGACGCGGTCGGCCGCAAGCTGCCGGAATTTTTCGTGGGCCGCTATGACATTCGATATGAAAGCGACAGCGAACTGCGTGCCGGGCGCAATTTCAAAATCATCGAACTCAACGGGGCGGCCTCCGAAGCGACCAACATTTATGATTCATCGAATTCGATCTGGTCGGCCTATGCCACGTTGTACCGGCAATGGGAGATCGTTTACCGAATCGGCGCGGAAAATCGCCGCCGGGGAAACCGGCCAGCGGGATCGTGGGCGGTTTTCAAAGACTGGCTGGCATTTTCCAATCAGGCTGTGGAATTCCCGATGGCTGATTGAACATGTGTACGTTGACCTTCGTCCCAACGAAAGACGGGTACGTCGCCGGCATGAATCGCGACGAAAAACTCATCCGTCCTCACGCGCTTCCTCCAGAGCGTTTTGATTTCCCCGGTGCTACTGCGGTTTTTCCACGAGAACATTCCGTCGGGACATGGATTGGCTGCAACAGCCATGGAAACCTCTTGGCTCTTCTCAACTGGAATGACGTTGTGCCTCCCTTTGGCGGCGCGACTCTACGGAGCCGCGGACTGCTGATTCGGGAGTTGATCGGCGGGGACGACTTGGGGGATACGCGCGCCCGTTATGCGCAGCTCGATCTGAGTGGATTTTTGCCTTTCCGGCTCATCGGCGCTTTTCTTGGAGAATCGCTCATCAGGGAGTGGCGCTGGGATGGTTTGTGCCGGCAAGAATTCCAATTCGCGTGGGCGAAACGGCACTGGTTCTCCTCGAGCGTTTCCGACGCGCTGGCATGGCGGGAGCGCGGGCAAACGTGTGAGAACGCAGAAAGAGACCGATCGATGGTCTCGGTTTCCTGGGTCCGAAATCTGCATCAATCCCACGACCCTGTGCCAGGTCCGTTCTCCATTTGCGTTCACCGCAAAGACGCGGCAACGGTGAGTTACACCGAGGTGCGGTGCAGCGGGGAAGGCCTTTCCATGAGCTATCGCAGCGGCAGCCCCTGCCTCAGCGATCGGTTCGATTCCGAGACATCCCTGGCCTTTGGCGCAACCCTTAACCGTAACCCCGTCAACGAAGCCTGCGCGCAAACCTCAATTTGAAACTTTTTGGGCGGGTTATGCTCTCACCTGCCTGAGGAAGCATCCCGTGATGGAACCCAATGAAGCGTTGAATAAGAGGGTCGTTCTGATTACTGGTGCCAAAGGCGGGCTGGGGTCGTTTATCACCCAAGCTTTTCTTGGCACGGGCGCAACGGTCGTCGGTGCGTCTAGGTCCATTGCCGCTGCCGATTTCTCCGAAACAAACTTCGTTCCGCTTTCCGCGGATTTCACGAAAGCCACGAGCGCCAATGACGCCGTCCAGTCCGTGGCAACGCGCTTCGGCGGGCTCGATGTTCTGGTGCACGTTATGGGTGGATTCGCCGGAGGCAAGACGATTGCGGAAACCGATGATGCCACGTGGGAACAGATGCGTGACTTGAATCTGTCGTCGGCCTTTTACACTTTCCGTGCCGCGATCCCCTATTTGCGCAAATCGGGCAGCGGGCGAATTGTGGCCATTGGCAGCCTTACCGCAGTGGAACCACATGCCGGGCTGGGGGCTTACGTAACCTTCAAGACGGCTCTTACGATGCTCGTCCGTACCGTCGCCCTTGAAAACAAGGAAGCGGGGTTGACGGCAAACGTGATTCTGCCGGGTACGATGGACACGCCCGCAAATCGGAAGTTCATGCCGGACGCGGATTTTTCCAAATGGGTGCAGCCGAAAGATGTTGCCGAATTGGTGTTGTCGCTTTCCGACGTGCGGGCCCGCCATATGACGGGTGTCGCCATACCGATCGAGGGCTGAAGTGTTTGAACGAATTGCCGTTCTATTCGTCGATGCGTTGTCGTTGTATGTGGTGCTCGGAGTCGCCTTCGCCGTTGCGTTCGTATACGTCGGAGTGAAGCGGATCGACTCGCAGGCAGTTGGCACGGGCGTCGGCTTTCGCATTTTGATTTTTCCCGGTTCCGTGGCCTTCTGGCCGCTCCTGCTGCGCCGCTGGGCCAGAGGAAATGCGGAGCCACCACTCGAGAGGAATCCGCATCGATGATTCAACCTCTTCGCAGAACGCATCGCGTCATTTTCTTCGTGCTCGGAATCGCCCTGCCAGTTCTCTTCGTCGGCGGTCTCGTGACGCGACACGCTCCGCTCTCGCCCGTGGGACCACTTCAAGACAAGCTCGCGCAAAACAATGGGGGAACTGAATTTGTATTGAATCACGGCTCATCGAAATTCAAGGTGCGCCTGGTCGAAAACAAACAAAACGGACCCGAGCGAGAGTTCCTGATTCTTCCCGACTCCGGATTTCTGGCTCCAGACGTTTTCGTTTATTGGTCAGAAACTCAACCGGGGGCGTCGATCAGCCCAAAGGCAAAACTTTTGGGCAAGCTCGGACCCGGTGAGCTTTATAGGATTCCATCTGGCTCAGGCGGCTACTTCATTCTCTACAGCGTCGCGCAAAGTGAAGTACTCGGCTCCATTCTTGTTGGAGCAGCGACATGAGCCACCAGTATGTGGCTGTCGGCTGGAATCGGCAGAAGCGAGTGTATGACATCGTTTTGCTCGCGGGCATTGCTTCGTACCTGGGGATCTTTATCGCGCTCGGAAACTTACTGTTTCCGTTTGCGACGGCGGAAACGCTGATCATTCGTGCAGCTGGCTCCGCCGCATTTCTCTTGCTTCATATCGTTCTGTGTATTGGGCCGCTGTGCCGGCTGGATTCGCGGTTCTTGCCGCTTCTTTACAACCGGCGGCATTTGGGTGTGGCAACTTTTCTTTTAGGAGCGGTTCACGGCCTTTTTGGCATCATCCAGTTTCATAGCTTGGGAGACCGGAATCCCCTCGTCAGTCTTCTTACGGCCAACCGGAATTTCGCGAATCTCGCGGAATTTCCCTTTCAACAGCTCGGATTCTTCGCGCTGGTAATCCTTTTTCTCATGGCTGCCACCAGTCACGATTTCTGGCTGAGAAACCTCACTCCGCCGGTCTGGAAGTCTCTTCACATGATGGTTTATGTGGCCTACGCGTCTTTGGTCGGGCACGTCACTCTGGGACTCCTACAGTCGGAAACGAGTCCGGTGCTGGCGATCGCAACGGGTTTCGGATTGATTATCGTCATCGGGCTGCACATCGCAGCGGCATCGCGAGAGAACAAAGTGGATTCAGCACATCCTTCGCCATCCAACGCGGAATTCGTCGACGCCTGCGCGGTCGAGAGCATTCCGGAAAAATGCGCAACAGTTGTTTCGATTCGGGGCGAGGGAGTCGCGATCTTCAAGTACGACGGAAAAGTATCCGCGATTTCAAACGTCTGCCGTCACCAGAACGGACCTTTAGGAGAAGGCAAGATTATCGATGGATGTGTGACCTGCCCGTGGCATGGCTATCAGTATCTGCCGGAAACAGGCGCTTCTCCACCGCCCTTCACGGAGAAAGTCGCAACCTTCAAGACCCGGATTGTCGAGGGGCGCGTGTTGATCGATCCCAACCCGCTCGAGCCGGGAACACGCGTGGAGCCGACCGCGATTTGGGAAGGCAGGAACGCATGAACGAGTTCTACGTAGGGTATCTACCCAAAGCGCCTGCTGGTATTTCACGCAGGGTCCGCACCGTTGTGATTGCTCTCATGGTGATTGCCGTTGTTGGCGCAATCACGTTTGCATCCGTCCAGAGGACGTTCGCTCCCGTGATGTTCGAATACGGGAAACAGCGAAGCTTCGAAGGCATCATCGAACGAAAGCCCTTTCCGACGCTGTTGGTTAAGAGACCGGGTTCCCCGGACTCCGGTTCGTCACACTACTTGTTGGTCGCGGAGGGGAAACATGGGGCCGACGACGAAGTGTCTGCCTTTGAGGGCAAGTCCGTTCGCCTAAAAGGCACGCTGATTTATCGAGGCAACCAGGCGATGGTTGAAGTGGTGAAGGACTCGATCGCGGTGGCCGGGTCAGCGGAGGCGCTGCCCGCAACCGCTAAGGCACTTAGAGTTTTCGAGCTGAGCGGGGAAATCGTGGACGGCAAATGCTATCTCGGTGTCATGAATCCGGGCAGCGGCAAAGTACACCGCGACTGCGCTGTGCGGTGTCTCAGCGGAGGCGTTCCCATTCTGTTTGCCACGAACGACTTCAGCGGCGAGCCCGCGGTGCTGCAATTGACCGATTCCAACCAGAAGCCGCTTCCGAAGACGACCTTTCTCGATCACGTGGGACAGCCGGTCCGGCTCAAGGGAACCGTTGTAGAAAACGGGGACACCCTGATTTTCGAAATTGATCCTTCCAGCATCACCCCACTGCAGTAGCGTTTTTCAAGGCGGAAACCAGTAACTTTCTGAATCCAGCGGTCAGGGGTTGGCATCTGATGATGCGTTGTTTTGGTTTGTCTGCGCGAATTCCCGGAATTTGACGTTGGGCGGTTCCGCGAGGTGCGGTTCAATGGATGACACTTACAAGATCAACGCGGCAAGAACGGAAATGCGCGAGGCGTATCTCTCCGGAGATGCGGACCGGCTGCTCTCCGTTTTTCATCCTGATGGATTCACGGATATGTCGGAAGGCAGTCCCAGCCGATACGGGGGTGACGCCCGATTGAATCTGGCTGAGGAAGCGACGAAGCTGTTTGCGTCCTATTCCGTCAGATTCGTTCCGATCATTATTGAGATTTCGGTCATGGGCGCCGTGGCATTTGACCGGGGCTGGCACGAATTCATACTGGCGCCGAAGGCGGGCGGGGAAACGATTCGCAAGCGCTACCGGTACTTCAATACGTGGAAAAAGATGCCGAATGGGGACTGGAAGATCGGCTTGCACGTCAACAATACGGACGTTCCCGAAGAGGTCGGAGGGGTGCAAAGTACGTGGTTCTTGAGTGAGAAAGAAAAGCCCGCCGCACGATAGGATTCGTCAGGCTGAAAAAGTTCCAGGGGTTGGCAGACTTATTTGTTCCTGATTTTTTCTTGCAGCCGAGAGCTGAAGCCGGCCGGCATTTCGTACTCCACGCCGTCTCCCACGAGTTTCACAACGTTCCGAGTTCCATCGAGGATCGCTTTGCAATGTGCGCAATCCTTGAAGTGGGCTTCCATGCGCGCGCGCAGCTCGGCGTCGACTTCTCCATCGATGAAGTTCGAGACCTCGCGCCATACCTCAATGCAGCTAATTTCAATCACTCTCATTGGATTCGAAGCCGCCTGATAGGTTTCAATCTCCCCGTAACCCCAATCTTACCAGGGCCTTACCTTCTCATATTCCGCCTTGCCGGACGCCCAGCTTCCATCGATGCCTGGAGCGAGAGCGTCTCTCATTTGGAACCTCGCTCGCAGCAATCGCGTCTTCACGTTCCCCTCGCTGATATTCAAGACTTGGGCAGTTTCCTGAATACTTAGGTGCTGGATGTCCCTCAGTATAAGCACCTCACGATATTTCGGGGCAAGGGAATCGAGGGCGCGTTTCAGGGCCTCCCGCAACTCTTTCCTTTGCAATTCCTCGGAAGGGATCTCCCGCCAATCGGCAAAATCCTTGGGGAAAGCGTCTCCTTGATCGTCGGTCTGTTGTTCGTCTATGGAATCGTAGAGGTGCCTGCGGTCCTTGCGGCGTTTCAGTCGCGCTTCATTGATGGTGATTTGGATAAGCCAGGTGCTGAACTTGGCTTCACCGCGAAAACGGGGGAGGGCGGCGAGTGCCTTCATGACCGCTTCCTGCACTACTTCTTCCGCATCGGCGGCATTGTTCAGGATGGACATGGCGGCGGTAAAAACGCCGCGCTCGCAGGGCTGGATAAGGCAGTAGAAGGCGTCACGGTCGCCGGCGCAACTCATGGCGATCAATTCGGCTTCGCTCTTCTCAAGATGCATTCTTGGTGCACTCATCGCGTGTAAATCCACTTAACCTCAACAAACCATGAATGTTACGGCCCGTACTTCGGTTTCCTTATTGGAGTCTCAAACCGGTTAAGAGTTACGACGGATTGTCGCCTAAGTTTTGCTATTGCGATGAAACCTGGGCCCACAGACCTTCTTCGAGATGGCTATCAGATGCGATTCAAGAGTTTTGGTCGCAAATATCTTCAGTTGAATTGAGGTGCCGCGTCTCCTGGTTCCTTTGCGTATTTCTGTCACTTCCTGCCGCTTTAGGTATCCCATCCCGCATGACTGAGAGCTTCATCGCGAATCCCGCCAATCCGACGATCGTTTCTTCGCCGGTGGTCGGTGAATTGGTGCCGGCGAAGCAAACGCATCGGTCTGCGGCGCTCGCGGTCAGAACCCATTGGCCTGAATACTTGATGGAATCCGCAGAACTCGCATTGTTCATGATTTCGGCCTGCGTGGTTACGGCCATTCTCGAGCACCCGGCGTCGCCATTGCGCCATGTTCTTCAGAGCCCCTTCACGCGCCGGCTCATCACCGGCGTAGCGATGGGTCTGACGCTGCTGGCGTTGATTCATTCGAAGTGGGGAAAGCGGTCCGGCGCTCACATGAATCCGGCATTCACCTTGATGTTCCTTCGATTCGGAAAAGTAGAAGCCTGGGATGCGGCGTTTTATGCCGTCTCGCAATTCGTGGGAGGAGTGGCCGGCGTGCTCATTTCGCTTCTGCTGCTCGGTCCGTGGCTTGCCCATCCGAATGTCAATTTCGCCACAACAGAGCCTGGCATGAGAGGGCTACTCGTCGCCTTCACGGCGGAGCTTTTGATCTCCTTCGTGCTCGCTTTAACGGTTCTCGTGGTGTCGAATCATTCGAAGATTTCGCGGTTCACGCCCTACTTCGCGGCCAGCCTAGTGGCTGCCTACATCACGTTCGAAGCACCGTTCTCGGGAATGAGCATGAACCCGGCCCGGACACTTGGCTCAGCGCTCCCGGCGCACATGTTTCACGCGCTTTGGATTTATTTCATCGCTCCGCCGCTGGCCATGCTGATCGCGGCAGAGCTCTACCTCCGTGCCGGTTCCGCGCGGTCCGTGTACTGCGCCAAGTTTCATCACGCGAACAACCAGCGGTGCATTTTTCGTTGCCGATACATGGAGATGAAACAGGGTTGAGTCCTGGCGGTACAGAAAACATTCGTGAAAGCGAGAGAAAAAGCATGAACACCAGCAAGCACTACGACATCATCATCATCGGGACCGGCGCGGGCGGTGGAACGCTCGTGCACACGCTCGCATCGACCGGGAAAAACATTCTCATTCTGGAACGCGGCGACTATGTCCCCCGCGAGAAGGCCAACTGGGATTCGCGCGCGGTCAATGTGGAAGGCAAGTATCAGACAAAAGAAGAATGGCGCGACAAGGATGGAAAGCCTCTGCATCCGCACACGAGTTACTACGTGGGCGGAAATACTAAATTCTACGGTGCGGCGCTGTTCCGTCTGCGCCGAGAAGATTTCGGTGAGATCAAGCATTTTGGGGGGATTTCCCCGGCATGGCCGATTTCCTATGACGACCTGGAGCCTTACTACCTGCAGGCCGAACGGCTGTATCACGTGCACGGCCAGCGCGGCGAAGATCCTACGGAACCCACTGCGAGCGGACCCTATCCACATCCGGCGATCAGTCATGAGCCGCGAATTCAGGCTCTCAGCGACGATTTTGAAAGGCAGGGATTGAAGCCATTTCACACGCCGCTCGGATTGCAGATCGACGAAAAGAATCCGCAGTCAAGCAAGTGCATTCGCTGCGACACCTGCGACGGATACCCGTGCCTCATCGATGCGAAGTCCGATTCGCAAACCCTGTGCGTCGACCCTGCGCTTAGTTTTCCGAATGTCTCGCTCCTGACGAACGCCTACGTCGAGCGCCTCGAAACGACGGCGTCCGGCCGCGAGATCTCGCGCGTTGTCGTCACACGTAACAGCGCTACGGAAGACTATTCCGCGGACATGGTTGTGGTTTCCTGCGGCGCGATCAATTCCGCGGCGCTGCTGCTTCGCTCTGCGAACGAAAAACACCCGCGTGGCCTCGCGAACAGCTCGGACATCGTCGGGCGCCACTACATGGGGCACGTCAATTCCGTGCTGTTGGCAATTTCGAAGTGTCCGAATCCGACGCTGTACCAGAAGACGCTCGCAGTGAACGATTTCTATTTTGGAAGCAAGGAGTGGAACTACCCGATGGGGCATTTTTCGTTTGTCGCGAAGCTGGACGGAGTTGCACTGTCCGCGGGCGCACCGGCGATCGCTCCCGGCTGGACTCTGGACCTCATGGCGGACCACGCCTTGAGCTTCTGGCTCACATCGGAAGATTTGCCTGACCCGAACAACCGCGTAACTCTCGATCGCGACGGGCGGATCGTGTTGCAGTACACGCCGAATAATCAGGAAGCGCACGCGCGCCTCACCTCCAAGTTGAAAGAGCTGATGGGCCGGCAGTCGAAGTGCGGCGTTCATGGTCATGATTGCCACCAAGGTGTTTTCGCACGAAATCTGTTCCTCGGAGACCGCATTCCGCTCGCGGGTGTGGCTCATCAAAACGGCACGATTCGCTTCGGCTCCGATCCAAAAACGTCCGCACTCGACACCCACTGCAAAGCGCATGACGTCGACAACCTGTACGTCGTGGACGGCAGCTTCTTTCCCTCGAGTGCAGCCGTGAATCCCGCACTAACGATCATGGCGAATGCATTGCGGGTTGGCGATCACCTGAAACAGCGCCTGGGCGTTGCGACTCGCTCAAGCAGCTCTGAGCCCTCCGCGGTTCTGGCTGGAGCCTGACATGCGTTTCAGGTCACTCGGTATCTTCTCGCTCTCGGTCCTTGTGCTTTCGGGCTGGACTGTTCCAGCGCGTGCACAAGCTCAACCGAACAGCGGCTCCGCGTCCTCCGCTCAAGTCATCGCGGTCGGACCGATTCAAATGACGGTCGCGGATGTGGACCGTTCGGTCGATTTCTACTCGCACGTGCTCACGTTCGAAAAGATTTCGGACACGGAGATGGCAGGTGAAGACGTCGAGCATCTGTTCGGAGTGTTTGGTGCCCGGGTCCGCGTCGTCAGGATGAAGCTGGGCGATGAATCGATCGAACTTATTCAGTTTCTTGCGCCGCGGGGCCGCGCGATTCCGACTGATTCCCGCAGCAACGATCTTTGGTTTCAACACATTGCCATCATCGTCAGCGACATGGACCGGGCGTATCAGGTGTTGCGTGAAAACCGCGTCGAGCACGCTTCGACCGGACCACAACGCTTGCCCGACTGGAATAAAAATGCCGCGGGCATCAAGGCGTTCTATTTCAAGGATCCTGACGAGCATCCCGTGGAGATTCTGGAATTCCCCGAGGACAAGGGAGTGGCAAAGTGGCACAAACCGAGCGGGCGACTCTTCCTCGGTATCGATCACACGGCGATCGCCGTATCGAACACTGAAACGAGTCTCAAGTTTTATCGCGACGTTCTCGGAATGCGCGTCGCCGGGGAAAGTGAAAATTACGGCACGGAGCAGGAACATCTCAACAACGTCTTTGGCGCCCGTTTGCGGATCACCGCGTTGCGTGCGGCAACTGGGCCCGGGATCGAGTTTCTGGAATATCTGACGCCTCGCGACGGACGTCCCATCCCCGCCGACGAGCACGCCAACGACATCGTGCACCGGGAAACGATCCTGATTGCCTTCGATGTGGAAGCCGCCGCTCAGAAGTTCAGCGCGAACAAGACAAGATTCGTATCTTCCGGGGTAGTTGTGAATCCCATTCAGCAATCCAGAACGCGAAAGGCATTCATCGTTCGCGATCCGGACGGCCACGCGATTGAAATCGCGGCCGAATAACTTTTTGAACGTTGTAAGCGAGACCACTCCATGAATGCCGAAGAGAAACGCCTCGAAGAATCGCGTGATCGAAAGTCGCACTGGAAGCGCTGGGGCCCGTATCTCTCCGAGCGCCAGTGGGGCACCGTCCGCGAAGACTACAGCGAACACGGAACAGCGTGGGATTTCTTCCCGCACGATCACGCGCGTTCGCGAACCTACCGGTGGGGCGAAGACGGAATCATGGGCATTTCCGACCGACGTCAGTTGGTGTGCTTTGCACTGGCGATGTGGAATGGCAAAGACCCAATCCTGAAGGAACGGTTGTTCGGACTGACCGGCAATGAAGGCAATCACGGCGAAGACGTCAAGGAGTACTACTTCTATCTCGATTCGACGCCGACGCATTCGTACATGAAGGGGCTTTACAAGTATCCGCAAGCGGAATTTCCCTACGGCAAATTGGTGGAAGAAAATCGCCGACTCGGAAAGAACGATCGTGAATTCGAACTGCTAGATACGGGTGTGTTCGACGAAAACCGGTATTTCGACGTGACGGCTGAATACGCGAAAGCCGACGTCGAAGACATCCTTATCAAGATCACCGTCACCAATCATGGTCCGGCAGAAGCCGAACTGGCTCTGCTACCCACGGTATGGTTCCGAAACACCTGGTCGTGGGGGCACGATGACTATCGCCCGCAAGCACGCGCCACGGAATCGCTTGGTTTCAAGCGAGAGCACGGGGCGGTCGGTTCGACGGCGATCGAGCTTGAACACAGAGCCTACGGAAAGCGTTGGCTTCTCTGCGAAGGCGAACCGGAACTGCTGTTCACCGAAAACGAAACCAACGCCAAGAAGCTCTTCGGAAGCGAGAACCGCGCGCCTTTTGTGAAAGATGGCATCAACGATTACGTGGTTCACGGTAAGCAGGACGCGGTGAAGCCGGAGAAATCCGGCACCAAAGCGACAGCGCTCTATAACCTGAGAATCACGCCAGGCGCTTCCGTCACCGTGCGCCTGCGACTAACGGATCAAGAACCAAAAGTTGCTCGCATGTCGGCACCAAGGCTTGTGCTGGCGCAAGCCCCGAAGACGGAATTGTTCGGTCAGGCGTTTGAATCCATTTTCTCTGCGCGGCGCAAAGAGGCCGATGAGTTCTACGCGATGCGGGCTCCGAAGGATATTTCGGAGGATGCTCGGAATGTTCAACGCCAGGCGTTCGCGGGCTTGTTATGGTCCAAACAGTTTTATCATTTCGACATTCGTACCTGGCTCGAAGGCGATCCAGCCGGACCGCGGCCGCCTGAGTCACGCAAGAAGGGCCGCAATCAGGAGTGGTCCAATCTTTACAACGCGGATGTTATCTCCATGCCGGACAAGTGGGAATATCCCTGGTACGCGGCTTGGGATCTCGCGTTCCATTGCATTCCTCTCGCGCAAGTCGATCCGGACTTCGCCAAGGAACAACTGACTCTGCTTCTTCGTGAGTGGTACATGCATCCGAACGGGCAGTTGCCCGCGTACGAATGGGCGTTCGGGGACGTGAATCCTCCCGTCCATGCCTGGGCGGCGTGGCGCGTCTACAAGATCGAAAAGCGCATGCGCGGCAAAGCGGACCGGGAGTTTCTCGAAAGCATCTTTCACAAACTCCTGCTCAACTTCACCTGGTGGGTGAATCGCAAAGACGCCGAGGGTATGAATATTTTTCAAGGCGGATTTCTCGGACTGGACAACATCGGAGTGTTCGACCGCTCCGCACCGTTGCCGACCGGCGGCCATCTGGAGCAATCGGACGGCACGAGCTGGATGGGAATGTACTGCCTGAATATGCTCGCGATTGCGCTGGAACTGGCGCGCGAGAATCCGGCCTACGAAAGCGTCGCCAGCAAATTTCTCGAACACTTCGTCCACATCGCACACGCGATGAATGATCGCGGCGGCGAAGGCGTCGAGTTGTGGGACAAAGAGGACGGTTTCTATTACGACGTGTTGCATTTGCCGGATGGCGAACGCCACTACCTGAAAGTGCGATCGCTGGTCGGACTGATTCCGCTTCTGGCGGTTGAAACGCTGGAGCAGGACATCGTCGACAAACTTCCCGGTTTCAAGCGGCGCATGCAGTGGTTTATCGACAATCATCCGGATGTCGCAAATCACATCGAAGTGGCGGAGGTACCCGGGAAAGGGACGCGGCGGTTGCTGTCTCTCGTCAATCGCGAGCAACTAGGCAGTGTCGCCCGGTATCTGTTCGACGAATCGGAATTCTTCTCGCCGTATGGCATTCGGGCGATTTCACGCTTCCACAAGGACAGTCCGTACGTGATGAGAGTCAATGGGAGCGATCATCGTGTGGACTATGAACCGGCAGAATCGAGCACGGGCCTGTTCGGCGGCAACTCCAACTGGCGCGGACCTATCTGGTTCCCCATCAATTTCTTGCTTATCGAGTCACTCCAGAAGTTCCACCACTTTTACGGGGATGGTCTCTCGGTGGAACTCCCGACGGGTTCAGGCCAACGGGCATCGCTGTGGGATGCGGCTGCGGAAATCTCCAGGCGCTTGACGCGTATTTTCCTGCGCGCGGAAGACGGATCGCGGCCGGTCTTCGGCGGCCTTCAGAAATTCCAGACGGAGCCGGAGTGGCGCGACCACATCTATTTCCACGAATACTTTCATGGCGACAACGGCGCCGGCATAGGGGCGAGCCACCAGACGGGCTGGACGGGGCTGGTCGCCAAGCTGATTGAACAAAGTGGAAGTGGAATGTAGTTCGAAATCGAGTCAACTGAAATTTGAGGAGAACAACATGGAATCGACGATGGAAAGAATGGCGGAAACAGCGCCCAAGAAAAAGGAGCTTATGAAGGCTCTGGCGGTCATTCCCGGTAAGCCGAATACGATCCACCTTCGCGAGGTGCCGAAGCCTTGTGTGGAAGATGTGCCGGAAGGACGCGGCGTGCTGATCAAGATTCTGAATGTCGGTGTCGACGGCACAGACAAGGAAATCAATGCCGCCGAATATGGCGCTGCGCCCTCCGGCGACGATTACTTGATCATTGGGCACGAAAGCTTCGGGAGTGTCGAATCGGTGGGTCCGAACGTTAGCGAGTTTCGTCCAGGCGATTACGTTTCTCTTACCGTGCGGCGTCCGGGCTCGAGTCTCTACGACCAAATCGGCACGTACGATATGACGACCGACGATGTGTATTTCGAGCGAGGGATCAATCTGCGACATGGTTTTCTCGCGGAGTATGTCGTGGACGAGCCGGAATACATCATTCGCGTTCCGGAAAATTTGAAGCATGTCGGCGTTCTGATGGAGCCCATGAGCGTCTCGCAAAAAGCGATCGAACAAGCCTACCGAATCCAACAGCGACTTCGCGTTTGGAAGCCCAAGCGCGCCGCAGTCCTGGGATCGGGAACACTTGGTTTGCTCGCCACACTGGTTCTGCGGTTGCGCGGTCTCGAGGTCACCACCTTCGGCAACACCATGCCTCCGTTTCTGAATTCAAAGCTGATCGAAGAATTGGGCGCACGATATGTGAGTACGAAGGAACTGTCACTCACTGACGCTTCCGCGAAGTATGGCCCTTTCGATTTGATCCTGGAAGGAACGGGATATTCTCCGCTCGTGTTTGAAGCCATGAATGTGCTCGCGAAGAACGGCGTGCTCGCCATGGTGAGCGTCACCGGCGGCGCAAGGCAGCTGGAAGTTCCGTCCGACAAGATCAATCTGGGTTTTGTTCTCGGGAACAAGGTTGCGTTTGGCAGCGTCAACGCGAATCGCGAGTATTTCGAGACAGGCGTAAAGGATCTTTCAACCGCCGAACTCCAGTACCCGGGATGGCTGCAGAAGCTGCTGACTCATCCGGTGAAGGGGCTGGAGAACTACGGGGAAATGATTCGTCTCCTGACTGAGGCGAAAGGAGCGATCAAGGTGTACTGCCAGATTGCCGGCGCCAACGAGGCTCAGGTCGCTGCTGCGGGCTGACATCCCGCCTATCGGAATCGATATTTTCAAGACCCACGGGGAGTAGATGGAAGATGAACAGTATCTCGCGCCAGGGAAGCAAACCTGGTGATTCGGTTCGTAGTAGTCCATTTGAACAAGAAAGTCGATTCCGGATGGCCCGATGGGCGCCGATTCCGCTGCGCCTGATCGTCGGATATGGCTTCATGGCGCATGGTTTCGCAAAACTATCCCGGGGACCTGAAGCGTTCGCGAACATTCTTCACGCCTTGGGCGTGCCTGCTGCACACTTCATGGCGTGGGTCACCATACTCACGGAAATATTTGGAGGCTTAGCAATAATTCTGGGCGTTTTCGTGGCCTACGTTAGCCTACCCATGGCCGCACTCCTTTTGGTGGCCATGTTTACGGTCCATTTGCCCTACGGGTTCAGCTCCATCAAGCTCGTGGCCGTTACTGCCGCCGGTCCGCAGTTCGGACCACCGGGCTACGAATGCAACCTTTTATATCTCGCATGTCTGGCGACGTTGGTCTTGGGTGGTTCAGGTCCACTCGCGATCGATGGCTTCCTCAAGAAACGACAGAGGCTCGCGCAGTCCAGAAGTGCTCAGTAGAGATAGGCACACCAACAAACGGGAATGCACTGCTGCAACGCGGAAGTACGACAAGGCTAAGTCGAGCGCGCGGAACTACTGAAGCCATAGGAATCCAACACGTCCTGCAATGTCAGTATTCCTTCCAGTTCATGGATATTGGCACGGCTGACCACTGGCAGAACGTCGAGCTGTGTCTCGCTCATTCGTTCGAGGGCCAGATTCAAGGTCTGGTCGGAATGTAAGTGAGGAAAATTCAGAGAAGTTACCTGATCACCAAGATTGCGGTTGGCATCATCCGCT
>Ga0137412_10000712_pt1 | contig 24474 bp, 22 predicted proteins | sample CZODoug2_1_16fun_FD_122160 | JGI IMG/M metagenome (GOLD analysis project Ga0137412, IMG submission 122160) | Vadose zone soil fungal communities from Angelo Coast Range Reserve, California, USA - CZODoug2_1_16fungal (Hybrid Assembly) | ecosystem: Environmental > Terrestrial > Soil > Vadose zone... | reverse complement strand
GTACTGCTACACGAACAACATTCCGCAGAAAGACGGCGGCACTCATCTCGCCGGCTACCGCGCAGCGCTGACCCGCACGCTCAACAACTACATCGAGAAAGAACTCGCCGCCAAGAAGGAAAAAATCCAGACCACGGGAGACGACTCGCGCGAGGGGCTGACCGCGATTCTGTCGGTGAAACTGCCGGACCCGAAATTCTCCTCGCAGACCAAGGACAAACTCGTCTCTTCGGAGGTCAAGGGAGTGGTCGAGTCCGCGGTCGCGGGGCGCCTGGAGGAATTTCTGCTGGAGCACCCGCAAGAGGCGCGTGCCATCGTCAACAAGATTCTCGAGGCGGCGTATGCGCGCGAAGCCGCGCGCAAGGCGCGTGAGATGACGCGGCGTAAGGGCGCGCTCGACATCGCGGGCCTGCCCGGCAAGCTCGCCGATTGCCAGGAGAAGGATCCCGCGCTCTCAGAGATGTTCCTAGTCGAAGGCGATTCCGCAGGCGGCTCCGCGAAGCAGGGCCGCGACCGCCGCACTCAGGCCATCCTGCCGCTCAAGGGCAAAATCCTCAATGTCGAAAAGGCTCGGTTCGACAAGATGCTGGCGTCCGCAGAAGTCGGCACGCTCATCACCGCCTTGGGCTGCGGCATCGGACGCGACGACTTCAACGTGGACAAGCTGCGCTACCACCGCATCATCATCATGACCGACGCCGACGTCGACGGCTCGCACATACGAACGCTGCTGCTGACTTTCTTCTATCGCCAAATGCCCATCCTCATCGAGCGCGGCCATATCTACATCGCGCAGCCGCCGCTTTACAAAGTGAAGAAGGGCAAGCAGGAAACTTACGTCAAGGACGATTTGGAATTGAATGCCGTGCTGCTCGGTACTGCCATCGATGGAGCCGCGTTGCACGTCACTGCGGACGCGCCGCCTCTGTCTGGATTGGGTCTCGAGTCCTTGGCGAGAAAATACGTCGAGGTGCAAGCGATCGTGCGCCGCTGGGCGCGCCGTTACGATGAGCGCTTTCTCGAGCAATTGCTGTACGTACCGCCGTTGAGTACGGAATCATTCGACCGCATCGATACGCTGCGCGATTGGTGCCGGAATCTGGAGCAGCGGCTCAACGCCCTGGACGATGTGTCGCGGCGCTACCGCGTCGGCGTGGAGACCATGGCCACGGGCGGCCATCGCGTCAATCTGCAGCGGTTCGAGCATGGGCTCACCTCGGAGAAGCACATACCCCGGGAGTTCTTCGAGTCGGCGGAATACCTGCGGATCGCCGAACTCGCGCAGACCCTGAGCGATCTCATGGGGCCGGGCGCCTTCATCCAGCGCGGCGACGATCGTCAGGACGTGGCGAGCTTCAAGATCGCCATGAATTGGCTGTTCGAACAGGCCAAGAAAGGGCAGAGCATCCAACGCTACAAGGGCCTGGGCGAGATGAACGCCAGTCAATTGTGGGACACGACCATCAACCCGGAAACGCGCCGGCTCATGCAAGTCCGCATCGAGGACGTGGTGGCCGCGGACGATATATTCACGACGCTGATGGGCGATGCGGTGGAACCGCGCCGCGAATTCATCGAAAAGAACGCACTGCAGGTGTCGAATCTGGACATCTAGATTTTCCTGAGGTTGCCGGCGATTCAGGCGCATACTGATCCGGCCACCTCAGGCAGCGTTATGAAGCGTGACATGGGCAAGGAGCGCGATTTTCGGGACCTACTGCCATCAATGCATGGCCCAACTCCACGGATACGGGGTCGCAATGCAATGCCCGCCATTCCACAATTTCCCGGGATGGCGAAGAAACTCAAGAAAACAACATCGCGCATTTGCCTGGCATCGAATTTGCGCGCCGCCCGCTCCTTGTTTCAATGGTCCCAAGAGGAACTGGGCTTGCAGTGCGGGCTGAAGAGAACCTACATCGGTGCCCTCGAGCGACGGGAAGTGAACCCGGGCATTGATAACCTTGACAAATTAGCGCTTGGCGTTGGGGTCCTGTCGCATGTCCTGCTGCTCAGCCCGGAACTCGCCTATGCCGAGATCTATGGAGCCTTTTCGTTGGGGTCCGCGCACTGAGAATGCCGATCCGGCTGGTGCCATATAGACGTGGCAACGCGCCAGCTACCGGGGGTCGTCAAGCATCGCAATCTGGCTGAGCATTTCCTCCAGGGAGTTGGCTGCCGACGTTAGGTCCGCGCCACGCTTGGCCCGAAGGCAAGTCGAACACGCGGGGCCGTTCCAAAGAGGATCACGCTGATCCTGAGGCCGCTTCGATGATCGCAATCCCGCCAAGTCTCGCCCGCCGGGTCCTCGATGCCGCTCCGGAGGCCATGGTCATCATCGATGCCTTCGGCACCATCTGGTTTGCCAATCGCCGGGTCTGCACTCTATTCGGGTACGACCACGATGACCTGATCGGCGAGAGCATCGATATGCTGATGGCGGAGCGCCTCCGGGCCGAGCCCATAGACAGCCGGAGCAATCTCGTCAGCAGCGTGTGCGTGCGCTCGGTGGACCCCGGGCTCGAACTTCACGGACAGCGGTCCGACGGGACGGAGTTTCCCATCGAGATCAGCCTGAGCCCCATCGACGACGTCGGCCAATCCCTGGTCGCGGCCGCCATTCGCGACGTCACCCACGTCAAGCGCATCGAAGCTCAGTTGGTCGTGGCGCGCGACGCCATTGAGGCCATGCGGGAACTCGCCGAACGGGCCAACCAAGGCAGGGAGCGCTATTTGGAGGCTGCGAGTCACGACTTGCGCCAGCCGCTGCAAAACCTGGTACGCCTCAATTCCGCGTTGCGCCGGCACTTGACCACTCCCTCCGCCCTTGAAATCGTGGCGCACCAGGGGCAGGCGATCGGCGTCATGTCGAGACTGCTCAACGACCTGCTGGACATCAGCAAGCTCGAATCCGGCGCGATCAAACCGGAGCCGACCGATTTCACGGTAGCCGCCCTGGTCGAAGAGCTGCGCGCCGAATTCACGGGCATTGCGGCGAACAAGGGGCTGCAGCTCGAAATCCAAGGCTGCGATGGGTCGGCGCACGGCGACCCCGCGTTGGTGGAGCACATTCTCAGAAACCTGATTGCAAACGCCATCAAGTCCACGCATGAGGGCGGCGTGCGCCTGCATTGCCTGCGCGAGGCCGCATTCGTTCGGATCGAGGTGCTCGATACGGGCGTCGTCGGTCCGGCCGCCGGCTCGGATGAAAACTGCGGTTTGGAGTTGAGCATCGCGCAGCGGCTGGCCAATTTGGCGAGTCTCGAGCTCGATGTGCGCTCCGAGGTCGGCAGGAGGTCGGCGATCTCCATCGTTCTGCCGGCGAGTTGACCTGGCCAACCGGTCGAGCGTTGGCCGCCGGATACATGCAAAATCAGCAACTCCATCGCTCGATAGGAGTTGCCGTGCATTCACAGGACATCGCATTTCAGATGACCGAATTGGAGGGCGCCGCGGCGCTGGTGCACCGGGTCGTGCCGGCCACGCCGCAGTATGCCTGGCCGAAACTGAGCAGACGTGCGGGCTGCACCGTCTGGGTCAAACATGAAAATCACACACCGACCGGCGCATTCAAAGTCCGCGGGGGACTCGTTCACTTGGATCGCCTTCGACAGGCAACCCCCGGGATCTCCGGAGTCATCTCGGCGACGCGCGGCAATCATGGCCAGTCCATCGCCTTTGCCGCCGCGCGCACCGGCTTTCCGGCCACCATCTACGTGCCGCGCAACAATTCCCAGGACCAAAACTCCGCCATCGCGGCCTTCGGCGCCCGGGTGGTCGAGTTCGGCAAGGACTTCGATGAAGCCAAGCACGAGGCTTTTCGTGTGGCGGCTGCGGAAGGCCTGCACTTCATTCCTTCGTTTCACCGAGACCTCGTCATCGGCGTCGCGACCTACGCCCTCGAACTGTTCGGCGCGGTCAGGGATTTGGACGCCGTGTACGTGGGAGTCGGCATGGGATCCGGCATCTCCGGATTGATTGCCGTGCGCGACCTATTGGGTCTGAAGACGGAAATCATCGGCGTGGGCGCAGCCAAGGCTCCCGCCACCGCGCTCTCCTTCGCCGCAGGGCGGCCGATCAACGCACCGTCCGCGCAGACCTTCGCCGATGGTCTCGCGACGCGAGAACCCAACGCCGAGGCGATCGCCGCCATTTGCCGCGGAGCGGCGCGCATGGTCGAGGTGTCCGAGAATTCCATCGCCGAGGCGATGGGAATTTATTTCGACGACACGCATCAAGTTGCGGAGGGTGCGGGCGCGGCGCCGCTGGCCGCGCTATTGCAGGAACGTCATCGGATGGCGAACAAGAACGTTGCCGTGGTGCTGAGCGGCGGCAACATCGAGCGGGCGCGGTACCTACAAGTTCTCAGCGGCGTTACCCCGGCGGCGGCGTAGCCTTCGGCTGCAAAATATCAGGGCCGCCGACCCTCGGTGTTCACATCATCGCAATGACGGCGATGAAGACGGCGTACAGCCCGGCCAGAGGCGTGAGGGCGCGGGCATTGACGGCATCCCTCGAGAAGAGGCCCAGCAGCACCGCAACCGCCGCCAGGGTGACGACGCCCGAGACGATCAGCTCCCGCGAGAACACCCAGGATGTATAGAACAAGCCGAGGGAGGTTGGAATGGTGGCCTGTATCATCATGGCGCCCGATATATTGGCGAGCGCGAGCCGCTCCTTGCCCTGACGAACCCAGATCAGCGCGTTCATGGTTTCGGGCAGCTCGGTGGCCACGGGGCTCAATAGCAGCGCCACCAGCTGCGGCGACAGCCCCGCCCAGGTCCCGATGGCTTCCAGCTGACCGACGAACACTTTGGATGCGATCGCAATGACGCCGAGCGCGAGCGTGGTCTGCAGCAGCGGCCACAGCAGGCCCGGGTCGCTCTTGGGACGCATCTTGAGCGCTTCAAGATCATGCTCGCTCAACACCTGTGCGCCGCGCAGCTCGCGCAGCAAATATACGGCGTACGCAAATAGGAACAACGTTCCGAGCCAGGGCTTGAAATTGAATACCAACAGACCGAGCGCCACTTTGACGATAAAAATGCACAAGAACCACGCCTGGTCGCGCCGCAATTTCTTCGCTTCGCATTCGATCACCTGCGTCGGGCGCCCGAGGCGCCGGCGGTTCCACAGCATCGCGAAGCCCACGACTGCATATGATATGGTCGCGAGCACCAGCGGCCCGCCCAGGGCAGCGCCGACGCCGATGTCCCTCTGCGCCGAATCCCGGCCGAAGGCGACGGCCACGAAGGTCACGGCGCTCTCCGGCAGCGCGGTGCCGAACGCGGCAAGAATGGTGCCGGTGGCGGTTTCCCCCACTCCCATCTTGCGGCCGAGCCACTCGACTCCATTGACGAAGAATTCGCACGCGAAATAAATCGCGGCCGCGGACCCGATGAACAGTACGACTGTGAGCATGAACATCAAAAGTATACGATAGGGCTCGTCATGAATGATCTCTCACATCGCGATGTCGCGGCCAACGGCATTCGCATCCACTTCGTCGAGCAAGGTACGGGCCCGCTCGTTCTCCTGTGCCACGGCTTTCCTGAAGGGTGGTATTCCTGGCGCGCTCAATTGTCGGCGCTCGCCGCCGCCGGATACCGCACGGTCGCTCCGGACATGCGCGGGTATGGACGCACCGAGGCGCCGCCCGAGATCTCCGCATACACGGTATTGGACATCGTCGGCGACATGGTCGGCCTGGTCGGTGCACTCGGCGCAAAACAGGCCGTGATCGTTGGGCATGATTGGGGCGCCAGCATCGCCTGGCACGCGGCGTTATTTCGTCCGGACGTGTTTCCGGCCGTCGCCGCGCTCAGCGTTCCCTTTCGCCAGCGCGGGCCGGCGCCGCCCCTGCACATGTTGCGCAAGGCGGGCCAGCTCACGCACTACTGGTTTCATCTGCAAGAACCCGGCGTGGCGGAGGCTGAGTTCGAACGCGATACGCGCGCCGCTCTGCGGCGCATTCTCTTTTCGATTTCGGGCGACGCGCCGCCCGAAACCAGAAGGCTCACGCTGCAGCCGGGCAAAGGGTGGCTCGCCAATACCATCGATCCCGGGCAACTTCCGGCATGGTTCACGGACGCAGATCTCGATCACATGTCCGCCGAATTTTCGCGCAGCGGATTTCGCGGTGGACTCAATTGGTACCGCAACATCGATCGCAACTGGGAACTCACCGCGCCCTGGGCGGGCGCATCAATCCACCAACCGGCCTTGTTCATCGCCGGCAGCGAGGACCCCGTCATAGCGCTGGGATCGGGCGCCGCCGCCGTTCAAGCGATGCCGGACACGGTTCCCGGTTTGACTCGACAATTACTCGTCGACGGCGCCGGGCATTTCATCCAACAAGAGCGCCCGCGGCTCGTGAACGAGGCGCTCGTCGGTTTCTTGGAAGACCTGTCCCCGTGGGGACGCTAGGATTGGCACTGTGACCATCGGTGTTGCGGATCATTACGAAAGACACCTTGGCCCCATCTACACCTGGATGGTCGGCGACGTGGAAGCCGCCCTGTCCCGCAGCGATGCGGAGCTCGATGCCCTGCTCCTGCCGTCGAAACCCGCCGGCACCGCGGTCGATCTCGGAGCCGGCTTTGGAATGCACTCGCTGCCGTTGGCGCGGCGCGGATTCAAGGTTGTCGCGATCGACAGCTATGAGCCCCTGCTCCAGGAGCTGGTCGCGCGCAAGGGTGCGCTGCCGATCCGCACCGTCAACGCGGACCTGCTCACCTTCCGGGCACACGTCGTGGAGCCGGTCGATGTCATCGTGTGCATGGGCGATACGCTGCCCCATTTGCCGAATCTGTCCAATGTCGAATCGCTCTTGGGCGATGTGGCCGCGAGTCTCAGCCCCGGCGGACTCTTCGTCGCCACGTTTCGCGATTATGTTTCCAGGCCTTTACAAGGCGATGGACGCTTCATCCCGGTTCGCAGCGACGAGCAGCGAATTCTGACTTGCTTTCTGGAATACGCGGACACCACTGTGACCGTGCATGACCTGCTGCACCAACGCGAGGGCGGAACCTGGCGTCTTCATGTGAGCAGCTACCTTAAACTGCGGCTCGCACCGCAGTGGGTGGTCGAACAGTTGAGCTCTCATGGCTTGTCCGTGCACCACGACATGGCTTCGGGAGGAATGATTCGCATCGCTGCGAGAGTGCCGGAATGAAGATTGTCGTGCTATTCGGCGGAACGAGCGAGGAACGTGATGTCTCGATCGCGAGCGCCGCTCAGATCATCCCCGCGCTGCGCAATCTCGGCCACCAAGTGTTTGCGGTTGATACCGCGACGGGGCGCTTGAATGCAGCACAGGAGCGGCAGTTGTTGTCGGGGGCGGTCGCGGTCGCGCCGCCGCCATGGACAAGGACTTGAGCAAGCGCTTATTTCGCTCGGTCGGTGTTCCGACGCCGGATTGGCTGATGGCGCCGGCCACCGGCAACGTCGTGGATGTTGCGCTTGGTTGGCCCGTTGTCGTGAAACCCAATAAACAGGGTTCGACGGTGGGGCTTGGCGTGGTTCACGAAGCGGGCCGATTGCAGGACGCCATCGATGAGGCGCTGCGCTTCGACGATGAGGTCATGCTCGAACGGTTTATTCCCGGGCGCGAATTCACCGTAGGGGTGCTGGAAGCCGTCGCCTTGCCCCCCGGCGAAATCATCGCCCCAGGCAAGGTGTTCGACTACGAGTCCAAGTACCAATCCGGCGGCGCATAACACTGGAACCTTCTGGTGCCTGGAAGTGAACTCGTTGCCGGGCATGACCGCGACCAGTCTCCTGCCCCAGGCCGCTAAAGCGGCCGGCATCGATTTTTCAGAACTGCTGGATCGGATTTGCCGAGGTGCTCAAAGGAAGGTCTGACCGGTCCGGTTCGACTTTCCCGCCTCTGCCTTGCGGCATAGAATACCTCCCCGGATGACGGGGGTTGAGTCACCGTGAATGAACCTCCCGATTTGATCGACAAGGCTGCCCGCGCGCTCGCGCGATTTGCGCTGATCGGGGCGGTGTTGCTGGCCGCGGCCGGCGCCTTCGCCTATGTGGGCGGCTGGTTGTCGCCCAGCCGCCTGACTCAGGACCGGATGATCGCGGCTTTCCGATCAGCCGGCGGGGAACATCCCGGCTTCCGCCGCAACCATGCGAAGGGTCTGTGTGTCACCGGTTGGTTTGAGGGCAACGGCAACGCCGTTGGATTATCGAAGGCGGCAGTTTTTGCAACCGGCCGCAGTCCCGTGGTCGGCCGCTTCGCTCTCGCAGGCGGCATGCCTTCTCAGCGGGACGCGCCCGCCACCGTGCGCAGCATGGCGCTGCGAATACTTCCACCCGGCGGCGAGGAGTGGCGCACGGGGATGAACAACATCCCGGTGTTCGCCGTGAACACCGCGCAAGGTTTCTATGAACTGCTCGTGGCTTCGACACCCGATCCGGCGAGCGGTAAACCCAATCCAGCCGCCATGAAGGAATTCCTGGCGCGCCATCCGGAAACGGTGCGCGCCATGGCGCTGATTCGTGCACGTCCCATTTCCTCGGGCTTCGCCGATTCCACTTACAATAGTCTCGACGCCTTCCGCTTCGTCAATGCCGCCGGCGTGTCGGTCCCCGTGCGGTGGGCCGCCGTGCCGCTGCAGCAGTTCGCACCTGAGACTGAGGCACAACACACCGATCCGGACAAGAATTATTTATTCGACGACTTGATCGCGCGGATCCAGCGGCAGCCGCTGCAATGGCGTCTGGTGGTCACCATAGGCCAGCCCGGCGATCCCACCGACGATGCCACTCTGCCGTGGCCCGACGAGCGCCGGCACATCGATGCGGGGTCGGTGTCGATCGATCGCGTTTCCAGCGAGGACCAAGGCGCTTGCACCGACGTCAACTATGACCCCTTGGTGCTGCCGCCGGGCATTGAACCCTCGGACGATCCGCTGCTGAGTGCCCGCTCCGCCGTGTATGCACGTTCGTTCACACTGCGTGCCGGCGAGAAGCAGAGCAAGCCACCCAGCGCGGTAACCACCTCGGAAGTGCAGGCGGGAGGAACGCGGTGAGCCTTCATCAAGCTCGCTTCCCGGCCGTCTCCCGTTGGCTGCACTGGCTCATGGCGGTGATGGTGTTGACCATGCTGTTCCTGGGGGTCGGGATGGCGGCATCGGTGTCTGAGTGCTATCGGTTCCTGGTCGCGATTCACCGGCCGCTGGGCGTTGCCGTCTTGGTCCTGGCGGCGATTCGCCTGGTCAACAGGCTCATCAATCCGCCTCCCGCGCTTCCCGACGGCCTCCCGCCGTGGCAACGCGTAGCCGCCAAGGCCTCGCATGTTCTCCTGTATGCGCTGATGTTCCTCATGCCTCTTCTCGGTTGGGGAATGCTCTCGGCGGCGCCCTATCCGGTCGTGATTTACGGCTCGTTGCGCCTACCGGCCATCCTTCCTCAAGATCCGACGCTATATGCCTGGCTGCGGCAACTGCACACCGATTTCGCCTATCTCTTCTTTGCGGTGTTCCTGGTCCATTTCGGCGCGGCGCTGATGCACGGCCTGATACGGCGCGATGGTGTGTTCCAGAGCATGGCTTCGTGGGGTGGACGCTTTACCCCCAAGTCGTCGTAAAACCCGATACGATCAGGGCAACAGCCAATGCCCTGGCCACTTCACCCTGCGCGGGAGGTTCATGGAGAGACCGCAGACGTCGTTGGTATTCTTGGTTCGGCGCTCGAGAGCGTCGACCCTGGGGTTGGCTTAGTGGCAACCGACGCCGGCGTTGTCGCAGTCGCCGCCAGAGCGCGATTCGCGAACGGTCGAGATTTCCTTGGGCAGCCCCGCGGACTGTTCTTTATCGGATGCACCGAATTTTGGGAGCGAATCTCCTTCCACGGCATGCTGGCGCTTCTCATCCTTTATATGGTCGACCAACTGCTGCTGCCCGGCCACGTCGAAAACATTGTGGGATTCAAAGGATTCCGTGCGGCCATTGAAGCAGTGACCGGACCACTGTCGTCACAGGCGCTCGCGTCCCAGATCTTCGGCCTGTACATCGGCTTCGTATACCTCGTCCCCGTGTTCGGCGGGCTGCTCGGCGATCGAGTGCTGGGTCGACGGCGAGCTGTGGCGCTGGGTGCACTCCTGATGACAGCGGGCCATTTCTGCATGGCGTTCGAGGCGTCATTTCTCGCAGCGCTGCTCTTGCTCATCGCGGGTGCAGGCGTGCTGCGCGGCAACTTGGCGTCGCAGTTGGGCGACCTTTACTCCACTGATGATCGCCGCCGCGAAACCGCCTTTCAGATTTACTATGGAGCACTCAACACCGGTGCCTTCATCGCACCCTTGATCACTGGCGTACTCGCGCAGTCGCGTGGATGGCATTACGGTTTCGGATTCGCCGGTTTCGGCATGCTGGCGGGCCTGGTCTTGTACCTGTCCGGCGGGCGAGACCTCCCGCCCGATGCTGTGCGGGGCGCGAGCGTGGTTCGTCGAAAGCTCAGCGCGAAGGAGCGCCGAGTTGTTTTGGTCATGGTGCTCATGCTGCCTCTCTTAACCCTATTCTGGGTCGCGCAAACACAAATCTGGAATACGTATAACCTTTGGGTCAGAGATAACGTGGACCTGGCGATCGGCAGCTGGAAAATGCCGGTCCCGTGGCTGCAGTCCGTCGACGCTCTCGGCGTCGTCGTACTGGTGTTGCCGATGCTGAGGTTCTGGCGTTGGCAGGCTGCACGATCAAGTGAACCGGATGATGTGCGCAAACTCGCCATCGGTTGCTTATTGTTCAGCGTCGGGATTGCATGGTTGGCTGGCGGCCAGTTGGTTGCCGACGCGACGGGCAAGATCCCGTTGGTATGGGCGCTCGTCTATCACTTCCTGTCGGCGGTTGGTTATCTTTATTTCGCGCCAGTTGCGGTCGCGCTGTTCTCGCGGACGGCACCCGCGTCGGTCAATGCGATGATGATCGGCATCTTTTATCTGTCGATCTTTGCCGGCAGCATCATCAGCGGCCGTCTTGGCGGTCTTTATGAGCGACTTTCCTCAGCCCAGTTCTGGCTCATCCATGCGGCGATCGTCGCGGCGGGCGGAATCCTGATCCTGCTGTTTACGTCGCGATTACGCCGCGAGCTGATGCCGTGTCCGGCGGAAATCGGGTGTGCCTAGCTAGTCCCCGTCATCGCGCCTAGTCCCCGGCATCAATAATCCCGAGCTCCGTCAGCACGCCGTGCGTTTCGGCCACGCCGCGAACTCGAATCGCATGCATGCCAAATCTCTGAGCAGACTCGATGTTGAGTGAGTTGTCGTCGAGAAACAGTACTTGGGCGGGCGCGCAGCCGAGCGATTCCACCACATGCTCAAATGCCTCCGAGTCCGGTTTGATTCGCCCGGTCAGATGCGACACGAAATGGTCATCGAACGCCGCGCCCAGCCGCATCTCACCCAGCACGCGCGGCCAGTGCAGTGAATTGGTATTCGACAGGATTGCGCGGCGATAAGAACGCGGGATACGGGCGAGCATTTCCAAGGTGCCTGGAAAGAGCCCCGTGGGCCACGCAACAAATGCATCCAGGAATCGTTGCGGTTCGATCGGCAGACCAAACTCGGCAATGACGCCCGCCGCGAACTCGGCCGCGTCGATCCGTCCCGTTTCAAATTGCCGCACCGGCTCGGATCGCAGCCACATACGCCACAGCTCATCCGCCGTAACCCGCCTGCCGAGCCACTCGAGCATCGTGTCAACGCCGCTCAGCTCGACGAGCACACCGCCGACATCGAACAGCAAAACTTGGATATCGCTCGGCGCATTCTCGATCTTCATCTTCGGCCCCTCCGGGGTTGACTGGGTGCGATTAGCCAATCAGGTCGCGCCGCCCTCGCTCCTGCCTTCGGACGAGGCGATGCGGGCAAGTCCGGCCTCGACCGATTGCTTCACTTCCTCACTGAGCTGTCTGGGGTTCTTGCCGGCGGATTCGATCGGTTCGCCGATGACGACGCGAATCGTCCCCGGCTTTTTGACGAAACCCCGCCTCGGCCAGAACGCGCCGGCATTGTGGGACACGGGCACCACGCTCTTGCCGGAGGCGATTGCCAGCATCGCCCCGCTCACTCCGAACTTGCGCGTATCTCCCGCGACCACGCGCGTGCCTTCGGGAAAGATGATGACCCAGAGACCGTCCTTGAGCCGCGCCTTGCCTTGTTCGACCACCTGGTTGACGGCCCGATGGCCCTCGCCGCGGTTGATGGCGATCGGCCGCAGCAGCTTGAGTCCCCAGCCGACGAAGGGAATCCACAACAATTCCCGCTTCAGCACCCAGACCTGCGGCGGGAAAATGAGGAACGGCGCCACGGTTTCCCACGCCGATGTGTGGTTGCTCATGATGATGTGGTTTCCGGGTGGAATGTGCTCGCGGCCCTCGACGATGAATTTGAGGCCGCACAAACGATCGAGCACCCAAAACAAGATCCGCGCCCAGCTGCGCGCGATGGCAAACTGCGCGCCATACGGCAGCCAAAAGCCGAGTGCCATCACCCCGCCGAACAGGCATGCCGATGCCATCATGTAAGTGGTGAAAATCAGCGACCGAAAGAGCTGCACGGCGTCAGTTCAACCCGGAAGGCGCGACAGGTCGGCGACGCCGCCAAGCAGCAGCTGCACGTCGCGCAGCAACGCCAGGCGGTTGGTGCGCCGTTCGATGTTCTCGTCCATCACCATGATGCGTTCGAAAAAATCATCAACCGGCGCTCGCAGCGCGACCAGCGCCTTGAGGCCCTGCGCATAGCGGCGCTGCGTGGTCGCCTCCGCGACCGGAACACGCAGGCTGCCCAGTACCTGGTGCAGTTGTCTCTCGGCATCTTCGGTCAGCGCGGCGGCGTTGACGGCGATCTCCGGCCCGAGCGAGGTCTTCTTCAATATGTTGGCGATGCGCTTATTGATGGCCGCGAGAACACCTGCCTCCGGCAGCAGCAGGAACTCTTTCAGCGCCGTCAGGCGCGTGACCGCATCGAGCGGCGAGCGCGGGCGGTTCGCGAACACCGCGTCGAGCATTTCGGCCGTGGTGCCGGGCTCCTCCAACAGCAGGCCGCGCAGCCGCTCGGCGATGAAATCGTAAACCTCATCGATCACGCCCGGCCTGCGCACCGGTTGCGCGGCGGCGGCTGTCTCCAAGAGTTCGAACAGATCCAATTCCAGGCGGCCCTCGAGCACGATGCGCAGCACCCCCAAGGCGGCGCGCCGCAGACCAAAGGGATCCTTGGCGCCGGTCGGCCGCAACTCAATGGCGAAGATGCCCACCAGCGTATCGATCTTGTCGGCGAGCGCGACTGCCTGGCCCGTCTTGGTCGTGGGCAACGAGTCGCCGGCATACCGCGGCCGGTAGTGTTCCTCCAAGGCCCGCGCCAATTCCTCCGGCTCGCCCTGCGCCTCGGCGTAGTAGCGGCCCATGGTGCCCTGCAATTCCGGAAACTCACCGACCATCGCGGTCATCAGGTCCGCCTTGGCGAGTTCGGCCGCGCGGGTCACGTAGGCTCCGGCGCCGATGCGGCTGCCGATCAGTTGCGCCAGCGTCTTCACACGCAGAGTCTTGTCCGCATAGGAGCCCAACTTGGCTTGAAAGATCACGCCGCTCAAGCGGGCCGCATGCGCGTCGAGCGGCAATTTCCGATCCTGCTCCCAAAAAAACGCAGCGTCGCTCAATCGAGGCCTCACCACCCGTTCGTTGCCTTCCCGTACCTTGGAAGGGTCGCGGCTTTCGATATTGCTGACGGTGACGAACCAGCCGGATAACCGGCCGTCGGCGCCCTCCACCGCGAAGTAGCGCTGATGGTCCTGCACGGTCGCGATCACGACCTCACGGGGCAGGCTCAAGAATCGCTGCTCGAACTGGCCCGCGATCGGTACCGGCCACTCGACCAAGGCGGTGACCTCATCGAGTAACGCATCCTCGATCAGGGCCGTGCCGCCGCTGCCGGTCGCGGCCGCGGCTGATGTCACTCCGGCGCGAATCAGCTCGCGGCGTGCCGCGAAATCCGCCACCACCTTGGCGCGCCGCAGTCGCCCTTCGTAGCCCTTGGCGGATTTGAGCGTGATGGGGCGCGGCGCGAGAAAGCGGTGGCCGAAGGTCACTCGCCCGGACGGGAGCCCGAGCACCACGGCCGGGACTATGGATTCGCCATATAAGAGAACGACGCTATGCACGGGCCTCACGAACTCCGCGGTGTGCTCGCCCCATCGCATGCGCTTAGGGATGGGCAATGCAGTGACGGCCTGATTGACGATGTCGGCGAGCAGAGTGATGGTCGCCGCGCCTCGCTCGGTGCCCCGGAACACCAGCCACGCGCCCTTGTCGGTCTTGATCTGTGTGAGCTCCGCCGCCGCCACGCCGCAGTTTTTGGCGAACGCCATGGCGGCCTGGGTCGGCGCACCCTGCGAGTCGAAGGACAGACTGACGGGCGGCCCGCGCCTGTCGACTTGCTTGTCGGGCTGATGTTCCGCCAGTTTCTGTATGAGCACGGCGAGGCGCCGCGGCGTCGCGAATCCGCGAACCTTGCCGTGCGGAATGCCGGCGGCGTTCAGCCCCGAGACCACGCCCTCCGTCAAGGCGGCCGACAAACTCTGCAGCGCGCGCGGAGGCAACTCCTCGGTGCCAAGTTCGAACAACAAATCCCGAGCGCTCATCAGGCGGCACGCTCCGCGGCGGCATTCTTGATGAGCGGAAAGCCCAGCGCCTCGCGACTGGCGCGATACCCTTCAGCGACGCCGCGCGCCAGCGTGCGCACCCGTAGAATGAATCGTTGCCGTTCGGTCACGGAGACGGCGTGCCGTGCATCCAGCAGATTGAACGCGTGCGACGCTTTCACCATTTGTTCATAGGCAGGCAACACCAATTTGTCTTCGAGCAGGCGGCGGCAGGCGATCTCATACGTGTCGAATTGCGCGGACAGCACCGCCGTGTCCGCCTTTTCAAAATTGTAGGTGGACTGCTCCACTTCGTTCTGATGGAACACATCGCCGTAGGTGACGGTGCCGAACGGACCTTCGGTCCAGACGATATCGAAAATGCTTTCCTTGCCCTGGATATACATGGCCAGGCGTTCGAGCCCATAGGTGATCTCGCCCATCACGGGGCGGCAGTCGAGGCTCCCCACTTGCTGGAAGTAGGTGAACTGCGAGACCTCCATGCCGTTCAGCCACACCTCCCAGCCCAAGCCCCAAGCGCCCAAGGTCGGCGACTCCCAATTGTCCTCGACGAAACGGATATCGTGCGTCAAAAGATCCAGCCCCAGGGATCGCAGGGAGCCGAGATACAGTTCCTGAAAGTTGTCGGGCGACGGTTTGATGCAAACCTGAAACTGGTAGTAGTGCTGCAGGCGAAACGGGTTATTGCCATACCGGCCGTCGGTGGGCCGGCGCGAGGGTTGAACGTAGGCCGCGCTCCAGGGTTCCGGACCCACGGCGCGCAGGAAGGTGGCGGTGTGAAATGTGCCGGCGCCCATTTCCATGTCGTAGGGCTGCAGAATCACGCAACCCTGCTCGGACCAATATTTTTGCAGTGCAAAAATGAGATCCTGAAAACTGCGGGGCGGCTTGGGTTGAGCGTGGGCCATGGGATGCTCGCGGCGAGGCAAAGGCCGCGAGTATAGCGACGCCACTCTGATGTGTCTTAACGTTACCGTGCACCCAATTCGCCCAAAATCGCTGCGTTTTCGCGCAGGATTTCCGCCTTCCCTCAAAAATGGTCGCTGTGCACCAATTAAGGGCGCGGATTTTTACCGTTTGATCCATTATGATGCAAAGGCTTGCCGCCGCCGCCGCAAGTGCTTGATCCGTATATGCCTCAGATTGGCACATTAGCTGCAACTGCCGACAGAACCCCAGGCCGTAGCCCGGGCCAAATAGTCAAACCCCGCGAGGTCGCACATGACTCCCGCCGATGTTCTGCAATTAATTAAAGAAAAAGAGGCGAAATTCGCCGATCTGCGCTTTACCGACACAATCGGCAAGGAGCACCACGTCACCATTCCGACCCGTCTGGTGGATGAGGGTTTTTTCAAGGACGGCAAGATGTTCGACGGTTCATCGATCGCCGGCTGGAAGGGCATCAACGAGTCGGACATGATTCTGATGCCTGATCCCGCCACCGCCGTCATAGATCCGTTCTACGAAGAGACGACCGTCGACTTGCGCTGCGACGTCATCGAACCCATGACCATGCAGGGTTACGGGCGCGATCCCCGTTCCTTGGCAAAGCGCGCGGAGGCCTATCTCAAATCCTCCGGAATCGCCGATTCGGCGCTGTTCGGACCCGAAAACGAATTCTTCATATTCGACAACGTCACCGTCAGTTCCAGCATGAACGGCTGCTCCTACGAGGTGGACTCCTACGAAGGCTCCTGGAATTCCGGCAAGACCTACGAGGACGGCAATAAGGCGCACCGCCCGGCGGTGAAGGGCGGCTACTTCCCCGTGCCTCCGGTCGATTCGCAGCAGGACATTCGCACCGCGATGTCCATGGCCTGCGAAGAGATGGGCTTGAAGTTCGAAGTGCATCACCACGAAGTGGCGACCGCCGGACAGGGCGAAATCAACGTCGCGGCCAATACCCTGACCAAGAAAGCCGACGAGGTGCAGATTCTCAAATATGCGCTGCAAAACGTCGCGCACGGCTATGGAAAAACGCTGACTTTCATGCCGAAACCCATCGTCGGCGACAACGGCAGCGGCATGCACGTGCACCAATCGCTGCAAAAGGAAGGCAAAGCGCTCTTCGCCGGCGACAAGTACGGCGGCCTGTCGGACATCGCGCTCTATTACATCGGCGGCATCATCAAGCATGCGCGCGCCATCAACGCCTTCACCAATGCCAGTACCAATAGCTACAAGCGCCTGGTGCCGGGGTTCGAAGCGCCGGTGAAGCTCGCCTATTCGGCGCGCAATCGCTCTGCGTCCATCCGCATTCCCTGGATCGCCAACCCCAAGGGCCGGCGCATCGAAGTGCGCTTTCCCGACGCCACCGCCAATCCGTATTTCGCGTTCGCGTCCATGCTGCTGGCGGGAATCGACGGCATTCAAAACAAAATCCATCCCGGCGAGCCCGGCGACAAGGATCTGTACGACCTGGAGCCGGAAGAGGATAAGAAGATACCGACGGTGTGCCACTCCCTCGATATGGCGCTCGACTATCTGGACAAGGATCGTGGATTTCTCAAGGCGGGGGGCGTCTTCACCGACGACCTGATCGACGCCTACATCGAATTGAAGATGAAGGAAGTGACCCGCGTGCGCATGACCACGCATCCGATCGAAGTGGAGATGTACTACAGCCTGTGAGGTCATTGCAGGGTGCGAGCCTTAAGGTGTGGTCGGTCACAACGCCCACACCTTATTTTGTGGCTTGGAGGGGATAGGGCTATGCTTTGGACTTATGCACCCTCGGAGACCGTGGATCGTGCTGGCCGCTCTCGCAACGTTTGCGGGACAAGCCGCCGTGGTTTACAAATGGACCGACTCCGGCGGGGTGGTCCACTATTCCGATCAGCCGGTGCCCGGAGCCGAGAGGATCGTCACGGCCGGCAGTCCCTCACCCGCCGGATCGGTTCCGTCAGCCCGCTCGGCGAACCCGGGGCCGCCGGGCCCCAAGAAGAATGCGTCAGAGAACTACAGTCAGTTCGCGATTACTTCGCCGGCCCCGGAACAGACCTTCTTCGGCGACGAAGTCATCGGCGTGCATCTCGCCGTGGAGCCCGCCCTCAAACCGGATCAGACCATCACCTGGCATCTGAACGGCAGGCAGCTCGACGATGTAGGACCGGCCGCGACGTCGTTCAGCCTGCCTCACTTGGATCGGGGCACCTACGCCATTGCCGCGACCGTCACGGACTCAACGACGGGCGAATCCATGAGCACGGGCAGCGTCACCTTTTACGTGCATCAGCCGTCCAGTTTGTCTCCCCAGCACCAGAAACCTTAGCTCACCCGCGGCGCCAGCCGGATGCTCCGATTGGCCGCTGAATTCAAGTTGGATGCGATTCACATCGAGGGCACCGAGCTGCTCGATAGCCTGGTGACCAGCGTCTTCCTGTTGGACCTGCAATTACATGTCTGCTATTTGAACGCTGCCGCGCAGACCTTGCTGGGTTTGGGCTCCAACCAGGCGCTGGGCCGAACCATCACCGATTTGACGCGCGGTGCCGAGGCGCTGCTGCCGCTGTTCGATCGCGCGCGCCAGGGAGGCGAAGGAGTGGTGCAACGGGAACTCGCCTGGCCGGCGCCGGCCGGCGGCGACCGCATCCTCGACTGTGCCGTGACGCAAATATCGCTCGGACAGGACAATTTCCGGCTGCTGTTGGAGATCGAGGACATCACGCAACATCGGCGCCTGACTCGCGAGAACGCGCTGCTGGCGCAGTTGGGCGGGAGCCGCTTGATGGTGCGCCAGCTCGCGCACGAAATCAAAAACCCGCTCGGCGGCTTGCGCGGCGCCGCGCAGCTCCTGGAGCGCGAACTCTTGGATCCGGCGCTGCGCGAGTACACGCGCGTCATCATCAGCGAGGCAGACAGGCTCACCAATTTGCTCGATTCCATGCTCGGACCCGGCCGACCGCCCGCGAAGCAGCTGATCAACGTGCACGAAATACTAGAGCGCGTCTATCATTTGCTGCGCAGTGAAGCGCCGGAGGGCGTCACGGTCGATCGCGACTACGATCCCAGCCTGCCGCCGCTGACCGTGGATCCGAACCACATCATTCAAGCCATGTTGAACCTGGGCCGCAACGCCATTCAGGCGCTGTCGGGCGGCAACGTGCAGTCGCCGAGGCTGATCCTCCGAACCCGCGCCGTGAGCAACGTGAGCGTGGGCGCGCAGCGCCATCGCCTGGTTGCCTCGATTCAATTCGAAGACAACGGGCCGGGCGTGCCATCGGAAATTCGCGATACGATTTTTTATCCGCTGGTGTCCGGGCGCGCCGACGGCACGGGACTGGGCTTAGGCATTGCGCAGGACCTCGTCAGCCGCCACGGCGGCCTGATCGAATTCGACAGCGCCCCGGGTAGAACCATCTTCGTCATTTCTCTACCCATGGACTCCGTATGAACTCGAAGCCGCTGCAAGTCTGGTTGGTCGACGACGATGCCTCCATCCGCTGGGTGCTGGAGAAGGCGCTCAAAGGCAGCGGCATGTCCGCCCGGTGTTTCGATCAGGCCGACAATGTCTTGACGGCGTTGCGCTCCGACGCGCCCGACGTCTTGATGACCGATATCCGCATGCCCGGCCGCAGCGGACTCGACTTGCTCAAAGAAATTCAGGTGTCGCGGCCGGGTTTGCCCGTCATCGTCATGACGGCGCACTCCGACTTGGACGCCGCGGTGGCGGCCTATCAGGGCGGCGCGTTCGAGTATTTGCCCAAGCCCTTCGACATCGACAAGGCAGTGGAACTGGTGCGCCGCGCCGCGCAGCAAGCAACCGTTTCCACCGATGTCGAGGCCGCCCGCCGCAGCATCCCCGAATTGCTCGGCCAGGCGGCGGCCATGCAGCAGGTGTTTCGCGCGGTCGGCAGATTGTCCCGCTCCAGCATGACGGTGTTGATCACCGGCGAATCGGGCACCGGCAAAGAACTCGTGGCGCGCGCTCTGCATCGGCACAGCCCGCGCTCCAACAAGGCCTTCGTCGCACTCAACACGGCCGCCTTCACCGCGGATCTATTGGAGTCGGAACTCTTCGGCCATGAGAAGGGCGCATTCACCGGCGCCGATGCCCTGCGCCGCGGACGCTTCGAGCAGGCCGACGGCGGCACGCTGTTCCTCGATGAAATCGGCGACATGTCCCCGGCGCTGCAGACGCGGCTGCTGCGCGTGCTGGCCGAGGGTGAGTTCTATCGAGTCGGCGGACAAACGCCCGTGAAGGTCGAGGTGCGCGTGATTGCCGCGACTCACCAAGACTTGGAAAAGCGCGTGGGTTCCGGCCACTTTCGCGAAGACCTGCTGCACAGGCTCAACGTGATCCGAATCGAGATACCGCCGTTGCGCGAGCGGCGCGAGGATATCCCCGAATTGCTGCGGCATTATCTGGCGGTTGCCGGCCAGGAGCTCGGAGTCGAGCCCAAGCTGCTGACCGCGTCCGCCGAGGCCGCATTGGTGACTTTCGATTGGCCGGGCAATGTCCGCCAGCTCGTCAATGCCTGCCGGCGTCTGACCGTCACCGCGCCGGGACGGGAGATTCGCGCCGAGGACATTCCGCCCGATCTTGGCGGCGTACCGGCAGGCCACTCCGCGAATCATGATTGGATGGCGAAGCTGTCGCATTGGGCCGAGCAGGAATTGGATGCGGGAACGCGGCGGCTGCTCGATCAGGCCGTGCCCGAAGTCGAGCGCATATTGATCCGCGTGGCGCTGCGCAAAGCCGACGGCCTCAAGCAGGACGCGGCCAAACTCTTGGGCTGGGGCCGCAATACGCTCACCCGCAAAATGAAAGAGCTGGGGATGGAGAACGTCGGCTAACCGGCCGGTTTATACTCGCCGTCATGGGCGAATACCTGTCGCATAAAATCGAGGCCGTGCAACGCCTGTTGCTCGGCAATTCGCTGATGGACTGGTTGGTCGCGGGGATCGTGGCCGCCGCCGTCTGGTCGGGCCTCTGGATCCTGCGGCGGCTGTCCGCGTCGCGCTATAAGAAGTACTCGGACGCAGCGCATCGCGCACCGCTCCGTCTCGTTTCCTTTCTTGTCGGGAACACGACGCAGCTCCTGTTCTTGGCGGTCGCGCTGTACGCCGCGCAGGAGAGCCTGACGCTGCCGGACAAGGTTCATCATTACGTCTACAACATCTCGCTGATGCTCTTTCTGGTGCAGGTCGGTCTCTGGGCCGGACTCGCGCTGCGCTTCTATTTGGAGATGAAGGAACTGGAGCGCGGCGCCGACCGGGTATTTGCGGGCTCGTTGAACATCATCAACTTCATCGCGCACTTGGTTGTTTGGTCGCTGCTGACCTTGGTCGCGCTCGAGAACCTCGGCGTCAATATCACCGCGCTGCTCGCCGGCCTCGGTGTCGGCGGCGTGGCGGTGGCTCTGGCGCTGCAGAACGTGCTCGGGGATTTGTTCGCCTCGCTGTCGATCGCTCTCGACAAGCCCTTCGTCGTCGGCGACACACTGGTCATCGACACGTTTACCGGCAAGGTGGAATACATCGGCATCAAAAGCACCCGGTTGCGGAGCGATACCGGCGAACAAATCATTCTGTCGAACGCCGACATGCTGAAAAGCCGTGTGCGCAATTTCGGCCGTGCCCAGGAACAGCGGGCGCTGGCGACGATTCGCGTGACCTACGAAACGCCCGCCGACAAGCTGCAGAGAATCCCCCCGCTGCTCGAGAGCATCGTTCGCGAGCAGGCGAACGCCCGCTTCGAGCGCTGTCATCTGAAATCGCTGGGCGACTCGGCCCTGCACTTCGAGCTCTCGTATTTCGTGCAGCAACCCAATCTCAATCCCCTGCTCGACCTGCAACAGGCCGTCAACTTTCGCATCATCGACGAATTTCGCCGCTTGGGCGTCGAGTTCGACTATCCGACGCAGCGTGTGATTCTCGCGCAGCAAGGGAATCGCAGCTGATAAATAACCCCGTCCCGGCCCATGACGCGACCCACGGTCAATAGCGCGGCCGCCCGAGCCCATACCATCATGTTTCACGTGGTGCTGTTCGAGCCCGAGATTCCGCCGAATACCGGCAACGTCATCCGGCTGTGCGCGAATAGCGGCGCGACGCTGCACTTGGTCAAGCCGTTGGGGTTCAGCCTCGATGACAAGAGCCTGCGGCGATCCGGCCTCGACTACCACGATCTCGCGTCGGTCGAAGTGCACTCCGGCTTCGATGCCTGTCTCGAGAAACTCCCGGGTGCGCGGCTGTTCGCCGTTGAAACCGGAGGGCGGCGCTGCTACAGCGATCTCGAGTATCGTGCCGGCGATGCCTTTGTGTTCGGACCGGAAACGCGCGGACTCCCGGCGGCCGTGATGGACCGGGTCGGACGTGATGCGTCCGTGTTCATTCCCATGCGCGCCGGGATCCGCAGCATCAACTTATCCAACGCCGTGGCGCTGGTCGTCTACGAAGCGTGGCGTCAGCTGGGCTTTGCGGGCAGGGATCCGGAACGAGGGCGATGACGGAGCGCCTACAAGGCCATCGTGCCCTCGAGCACGGCCACGCAGCGCCCGCCGATATGCGTTGCGGTCACCGCTCCATCATGAGCCGCAGTACGCCCGAGCAGCAGACTCGGTCGACCCATGTCGACGCCTTGATGTATGCGCCACGCGAGCTCGGCGCGTCCGCCGGTACGGCCGGCACGCTTGCCGGATTGAAGCGTGGCGAGCAAGGCGATGGCCGCCGCGCACGCACTCCCTGTGGCCGGATCTTCGACGATCCCGTCGAGCGGCGAGAACATCCGCGCATGCAGAACGATCTCATCGGACGCGGTGGATGAGTCACGCGCCCGCCAGTACGCGAATATCGAATCCGCTCCGTCGAGCGGAAAGAGTCCAGCATGCGTCGCGACATTCGGTGTCGAGCGGCGCAGCGCATCGCGGCTGTCGAGTTCGGCGACCAGAAACGGCAGCCCGACCGAGACGATCTGGGGAGCGTGCGTTTCCATGGCGATATGCCGGGGATCCAGCGACAGACAGGCCGCCGCAACCTCGCGTGGCACGAGGCTTCGGCGCGACAAGGCTTCCGGCGCCCGCAGCTCCGCGCCGACGGTGGCCCCGTGCTCGCGCAGCAACTTGAGCGGCACCAAACCTGCACGTTCCTCGAACAGGAAAGTTCCGTCGGCTGAGGCGGCGGCCGCCGCTGCGAAGGGGCTTTCGTGCGCCAGCACGAACGCCGTTCCGACATTCGGATGCCCGGCGAAGGGTACTTCGGTGCGGGGCGTGAAGATTCGCACCTTCGCGGTGTTCGCCGGGTCGTCCGGCGGCAGCACGAAGGTGGTTTCCGAATAGTTGAACTCGAGGGCAACGGCCTGCATCTCGATGCTCGAGAGGCCTTCGGCGTCCAACACCACCGCGAGGGGATTCCCGCCGAACATCCGGTCGGTAAATACGTCCGTCGTCACATAGCGTCGCTTCATTGCTGCCCTCGCGTGAGTCACTCCGTCTCCGAACGCATTTCCCGTCCCATCAGCGCTTGTACCGCGGCTTGAACCGGTTTGCCCTCATGCGTGACCCGGTACACCTCTTGGCATATGGGCATGTCCACCGTCAGCCGCTGCGCCACGGCGCAGACTGCGCGTGCCGCGGGAAGTCCTTCGACCACTTGATGAATGGCGTCCGCTGCGTGGCTTATGGATTGACCCCGGCCCAAGGCCATGCCGAAGCGGCGATTGCGGGACTGATCGTCGGTGCAGGTCAGCACGAGATCGCCGAGACCGGCGAGTCCCATGAAGGTCTCGCGTGCGGCACCGAGCTTCACCCCCAAACGCATCATTTCGGCGAGCCCGCGCGTGATCAACGCCACCCGGGTATTGGCGCCGAATCCCATGCCGTCGGCGATGCCTGAACCGATCGCAATGACATTCTTGACCGCGCCTCCGACTTCCACTCCCATGATGTCGGTTTGAGTGTAGGCACGGAAATTCGGTCCGGACAGGCTCCGGGCCAGTTCCTTGGCGAAGCGCTCGTCCCGGGAGGCGACCGTCATGGCGGTGGGCAGGCCGGCGCCGACCTCCTTGGCAAAGGTGGGTCCGGATAACACCGCCCCCGGCCGCGCGCCCAATAGCTCGTGGGCGATCTGGTGCGGCAATAATCCGGTCGCGATCTCGAATCCCTTGGTGGCCCAAGCAATGCGTGTATCGGGACCCAGGAACGGCTTGATGCTCTCCAGCGTCGCGCGAAATGCGTGCGAAGGCACGGCGATCAGCGCATCCCGCGCAGCCTCGAGCGCCTCGCGCAGGTCGCCGGCAACCTGCAAAGTGTCGGGGAATCCGGCATCCGGCAAATATCGCGCATTGCGCCGCGTACGGCGCATCGCATCGAGCTGGACACCGTCGCGTCCCCACAGCTGCGTAGGATGCCCTTCCCGGGCCAGTTGAATGGCGAGTGCCGTGCCCCAGGACCCGGCGCCGATGACCGTCATCGGTTCAGCGCTTGGGCGCGGCATCTCTCAAGGTTCCCCTAGTTGACGAGACCCGGTTGCGGCGATTCCGACGCCTGCGCGAACAAGGCATCGAAATTGACCAAGGGCAGGAGAAAGTTCGGGAAGCCGCCCTTGATGATCAAATCTGAAATCACTTCGCGAGCGTAGGGAAACAGGACACTGGGACAGAAGCTGCCGATCAGGCGTTTCATGTCCTCCACCGACGCGCCCGCGATCGAGAACACTCCCGCCTGCTTCACCTCGACCAGGTACAGCGTCGCCTCGCCTTGCTTTGCCTCGAGCGTGATGGTCAAGAGCACCTCGCGCACATCCGCGGCAATGTCCTCGGCCGAGGTGTTCATGTTGAGCTGAAATTTCGGCTCCCATCCTTGGTTGT
>Ga0137412_10000711_pt1 | contig 24488 bp, 22 predicted proteins | sample CZODoug2_1_16fun_FD_122160 | JGI IMG/M metagenome (GOLD analysis project Ga0137412, IMG submission 122160) | Vadose zone soil fungal communities from Angelo Coast Range Reserve, California, USA - CZODoug2_1_16fungal (Hybrid Assembly) | ecosystem: Environmental > Terrestrial > Soil > Vadose zone... | reverse complement strand
TGACAGTGCCACGGGGATGGAAAACCGGCGCTGCCGTAATCTTGAAATTTGACGGAGCGGGCGATCGTTATGCGCGATTGACAGTGACGCCGCCAGCCAAACTGGGAAAAGGGAACTTCAAGATCGCGGCGTACGCGGAACGCGGAGCAGACCGGGCGAGAGGGGAGAAGGCGGAAAAATTTACGACATCGCTGGAGCCTTTGCCGACGTTGCCGACGCAGCTTTGGAGCGAACCGGCCCAGTGCGCGGTGCACGCATTTGACGTGGTTGTTCCGGCGAATCTCCGGGTTGGCTACGTGACCGCGGAAAGCGAACCGGTCCCTGAATCGCTGCGGCGTTTGGGGATCCGCGTTGATCTGTTGGACGCCGGGGCCCTGGCCTTTGGCGATTTATCTCAATTCAATGCCATCGTGGTCGGGGTGCGCGCGTACGAACTTCGGCCGGAATTGGCGGGAGCGAATCAGCGGCTGCTGGACTATGTTTCCAAGGGTGGGACGCTCGTCGTGCAATACCAGCGGGAATTTGCCTGGGATAAATTCCAGTACGCGCCGTATCCCGCGCAGATCTCGCCGCCGCTTCCGCCGGCGAAGGAGGGCGCTCCTCAAACGCCGCGGCCTTTGCCGCGCATCACGGACGAGAATTCTCCCGTCGGATTCCTGAAGCCGGATGATGCCCTGCTGAATACCCCGAACAAGATCACGCCGGAGGACTTTAAGGGCTGGGTGCAGGAGCGCGGGCTGTATTTTTGGACGCAGTTCGATCCGAAATATACGGCGCTGCTGTCCATGAATGATCCTGGCGAGCCTGCCCTGAACGGCGGTCTCGTGTACGTGCATTCCGGTAAAGGCATTTACATTTATACCGGCCTCGCTTTTTTCCGGCAGTTGCCGGAAGGAGTGCCTGGGGCTTATCGGTTGTTTGTCAATTTGCTCAGCGCATCGGCGCGGCCGGCGGGGAAAAAACCTCACGCCTGAAAGCCTGAGCTGCAACTGCAGCAGAGTGGTAAACCAACTGGGCACATCGCTACCGGGTGCAAATCAGCGTGGTATTCTCTTCAACCGAGGGGTAAAACGCGAATGAGCGATCATCATGGAATTTGCATTGCCAGGAGAATCACTCGCAACATTCTTCTATTGCTGGCGGTACCCGCGCTGGTATTGACCTGCGTTTCTCCCGCCGCGGCACAGAAAAAGAAAAAGTCCGACCCTCCTCCGTCCACAGATAGTTCCAAGATGCTGGTTTCCCTGAGCGACGAACAGCAGATCGATTACACGCTTTCGGAAATGCTGGGAGCCTGGCAGCTCGGAGACGTTGAAAAGCTACACGGAGACTATGCGGACGATGTGGCCATCGTGAACGGCTCGTGGGCGCCGCCGATTCTCGGCTGGACCAATTATCGGGCGGTTTACGAACAGCAGCGCGCGCGCATGCAGCAGGTGCGCATGGATCGCACGAATACGTACATCAAAGTGAGCGGAACGGTGGGTTGGGCTTGCTATCAATGGGACTTCCAAGCAGTTGTGGACGGCCAACAGACGGTCTCCCAAGGCCAGACGACGGTGGTGTTACAGAAGCGCAACAATAAATGGGTGATCGTGCTCAATCACACAGCGCTCGCACAGAAGGTGCCATCGGCAGCTCCTGCCACCGCGCCAGCACCGCAACAACCCGCGAAGCCGAGCGCCCGATGAAACTTCCCGGCCAGGCGGCGATGGCGATGAGGAGTTAGAAGAGACCCTTGAGGCCTGGCCTGAGCAACATCCCGGCAATTACCAGAAGCAAAACTCCAGCAACGATGCCGGTTCCCATCAAGGGCCGCGAGAGCTTGTTGATTTTCACCACAAGTTCTCGTTGCTCTCTGGCCATGTGTTCTTCCGCCGCGTCAAGGAAGATCTGATCGTCCTCGTGGCTGGTCAGAACACTCCGCCAAATGAAGAGAACAATAAAGACAGCGGTGGCAATGCCCCATGCAACAACCATGTAAAGCATTGTCCCTGTTAGCAGCGTTTGTGGTTCCATGGTGACCTCCCATTGGACCGATCCGCGGTGCCGGGCTACGGCAAGGGGTAAGTAGGGGAATCTAGGGCGGAGTATAGCACTTTGGATTAAAAATTCTAGTGCTGTGAATAAGCGAGACCGATAGTTCGAGTGGGCTTGCTAATGCCGGGGTAGCCAGGCTCAGGTAACCTGGGATATGGCGGCAAGACTAACAAACTAAAGCGGATCGTTGTTACGCTGCGCCCCCTAGGCGCGGCGGATTTGGCGAAGTAATGGTCATCGCATTGCCGCACTTTCTGCCGCGGCGGCGCTCGCAGGCAGTCAGGCTCTGCATCCGTTGACAAAGCAGGAAGCGCCGGGCAAAATGAAAATGCTTGCTCTTAAGTGTGACCCTGACGGTACTGGTGTCAGCATGGCAAGCATCACCGCAAAACGGTGAGCCCTCATTTGTGCCCGAATGGCGGAATTGGCAGACGCGCTGCGTTCAGGTCGCAGTTCTCGCAAGGGAGTGGAGGTTCGAGTCCTCTTTCGGGCACCAATTTTCAGAAAAAAAAGAGCCGGTGCTTCTCTCCAACAGAGTTTCCCCTTGCACTTCTACAGGTGAAGCGGTACCTTTCCTGTAGAAGTAGCAGGGGAACAATCTGGGCGACCGTCGAATCGATCTTCCGCAAGGCACTTTGGATCTATTGATCCTGCGTACGCTTGCGCTTGAAGCGCTGCACGGCTGGGCGATTTCCGAGCGCATCCATCAGATTTCCAGCAAGGTTTTGTTCGTGCAACAGGGATCACTCTATCCAGCGCTTCACCGATTGGAGCGCAAGGGTTGGATCAAGGCGCGCTGGGGAACTTCTGAGAATAATCGAAGGGCAAAGTTTTATGCCCTGACAACGCAGGGGCGCAAACAACTGGAACTGGAAGAAAGCACGTGGCGCAAACTCGCCGCTGCAGTGGCCCAAATCCTCGAGACAACCTAGGAGGCACCAGTGCTGAATGACCTTCTACTTCGCTTGCGTTCCCTCTTCCGCAAGGAGACCGTGGAAACAGAATTGGATGAAGAACTCCGCTTCCACTTCGAGAACCAGGTTTCCAAGTTCATCCATTCCGGGATGACTCCGGAAGAGGCCAGGCGCCGAGCCCGGCTGGAATTCGGTGGAATGGAGCAGGTAAAAGAGGAACATCGCGAGGCCCGCGGCGTGAACCTCATCGAGACGCTATTCCTGGACATCCGTTATGGGTTCCGCATCCTCGGCCGCACCCCCGTCATCACGTTGGTAGCAATCCTCTCGTTAGCCCTGGGAATCGGGGCGAATACGGCGATCTTCAGTCTCATCGATACCGTAATGCTCCGAATGCTACCAGTGAACAAACCTGAGGAACTCATGCAGGTGCGGTTGCGTGATCAGCGATCGACAAGCGAAGAAGCAAATCCCACCTTCACGAATCCCCTCTGGGAGCAATTGCGGAACCGGCAGGACGTTTTTTCGGGTGTCTTTGCCTGGAGTACAAGCCGGTTCAATCTCGCTCGGGGCGGAGCCGTAAGCTACGCGAACGGGATCTTTGCCAGCGGCGAGTTTTTCTCGACGCTGGGGATACGGCCCGCGGCCGGGCGACTGATCGTTGCCTCCGACGATCAACGCGGATGTGCCGGCGTGACGGTGTTGAGCTACGGTTTCTGGCAGGATCACTTCGGCGGTGCGCAGACGGCCGTCGGCAGCACGCTTAGCCTCGATAACCACTCCTTCGAGATCGTTGGAGTGAGTGCCCCGGGGTTTTACGGCGTAGACGTGGGAAACAAATTCGATGTGGCGATCCCGGTTTGCGCGGCAGCGCTCTTTGACGGGAAGAGATCGCGGTTGGATCACCGGTCGTGGTGGTGGCTAATGATCATCGGCCGCCCGAAGACCGGAATTAGTGGAGATCAATTGAAGGCACGGCTCGAAGTGCTTTCGCCACAGGTATCGGCGGCGGCTTTGCCGCAAAACTGGAAACCAAAAGATCAGCAGGATTTCCTGAAGCGTACGTTCGTGACGACTCCGGTCGCGACGGGGACGTCTGATTTGCGGCGGGAGTTCAAACAACCGCTGAATATTTTGATGGCCATCGTGGGACTGGTGCTGCTGATTGCGTGCGCTAATATCGCGAGCCTGATGCTGGCACGGGCGGCGGCGAGACAGAAGGAAATCGCGGTGCGAAAGGCATTGGGCGCTTCACGCGCGCGGCTCATTCGCCAGTTGCTGACGGAATGTGTGCTGCTGTCTTCGGCTGGTGCGGTGCTGGGAATCTTGTTTGCCGAGTGGGGAAATGCCCTGTTGGTGCGATATCTCTCGACGGCACGAAACAAGGTGTTCCTCGATCTATCTCTCGATTGGCGGATTTTGAGCTTCACCGCGACAGTTGCTATTTTCACTGGCTTCCTTTTTGGGATCGTCCCCGCCTTTCGCTCTACGCGGGTGTCTCTGACATCGGCGATGAAAGGCAGCCAAACAGCGGAAGGAGAACGCCGCACGAAATTCCGCCCCGGTAAATGGATCGTGGCTTCACAAGTAGCGCTGTCGCTGGTCCTGCTGGTGGCCGCAGGACTATTCCTGCGGAGCTTGGCGAAACTAGCGACGCTGGACATTGGCTTCGACCGGAACAACGTGCTAATCGTGAGGGCGGATTTGAATGTTGCGAAGGTGCCAGAAGAACAGCAACCGGTGATGCTCGAACAGATCGAGAGGCAACTACAAGCTCTTCCGGGAGTGGTCTCTGTTGGGCGGTCGGTTCTGACGCCGATCAGCAATTTCATGTGGAACGACAACCTGCAAGTAGACTCCCCGGATGCGCCGACGGGAGAGAACGCAATCGCTTTCTTCAACTTCATCTCTCCGGGATATTTTCAAACCATGCGCACGCCTTTACTGGCGGGCCGCAACTTCAACGAGCGCGACACCAAGAGTTCGCCTCATGTTGCGGTAGTCAACGAAACTCTGGTGCGAAAATTCTTTCCCAAGGTGGACGCGGTGGGAAAGTATTTTCGGGTCGAACCGGAACCGGGGCAAACCGCGCCGCTGATCCAAATTGTGGGAATCACCAAAGATGCCAAATATCAATCGCTCCGCGAGGATACTTCGGCCACCGCGTTTTTCCCGCTTGCGCAGATCACGGAGCACACTGATTTCAATTCGATTGAGCTTCGAACGGCAACTCGGCCTTCTGTACTCGTTCCGGCGATTCAAGAAACGATTTCAGGACTAAACAGGGACATCCCGCTGGAGTTTCACACGCTGGCCGAACAGGTGGACGACTCTCTGGTTCAAGAACGGTTGCTCGCGACGCTTTCGATTTTCTTTGGCGGTCTCGCTCTGCTGTTGGCGATGATTGGCCTATATGGCGCGCTCAGTTACCTGGTGACACTGAGACGGGCGGAATTCGGTATCCGCTTGGCGCTCGGAGCATTGCCTGGCTCCATCTTGAGCTTGGTCATGAGAGATGTGGCGGTGGTCGTCGTCGGTGGGCTGGCTGGCGGTGCTTTGCTGTCATTCCTCGCTGTTCGTCTTCTCCAGAAATTGCTTTTTGGGCTGAGCCCTCACGATCCGCTCACGATTGGTACTGCCATTGGGCTGCTCGCGGCAGTTGCGCTACTGGCGGGTTATCTTCCGGCGCGCAGGGCGATGCGCGTCGATCCAATGGTGGCACTGCGCTATGAGTAACATTTAAGCGCAAAAATTCAGCACCGCCGCATTCGTGCCGATTGCTTGATTGACGTTCCCGTCCGCAATCCAGTACGGTGTCCCCGGACCAATTCACACCACAATCGAGGTGCGCCCATGATTTGCTATCTCTGGTTGCTTTCCTTTCCTGAATGGCAGCCGCACTTTTCGCTCCTGGATACTCCGAACGCCAACGAAATGATGGCGCTGCGCTGGCTCCATCTCGTGTTTGGGATCATCTGGATCGGGCTGCTGTATTTTTTCAATCTGGTGCTGACACCCGCGATGAAAAAGTGCGATCCCCAGTTGCGGAACAGGATCTATCCGGAGCTGATGCCGGGGGCGATGGGCTGGTTTCGCTGGTCGGCGTTAGTGACGGTGTTCGTCGGCATGCGCTACTACGCGATCCATCTGGCGTCCGATGCGAAACTTGCGGGCAGCCCGAAGCTCGTTGGCAAATGGTTCGGGTCGTGGTTCCTTGTATGGCTGATCGCGTATGTATTTATTTACGCGCTGCAGCTTCCCGCAAAAGGAATTCTCGATAGCGTGTGGGTGCGTGTAATTGGCATTTCCGTGGTGGTGATCGCCGCGTCGTGGCTGGTCCTGTCGCTGAATGGCGGCCCCAATGTTTCGAATGCCCATCTGGCCATCAGCGTCGGCGGCGGACTCGGCCTCATCATGCTGCTGAATACTTGGGGGGTGGTCTGGCGCGTGCAAAAGAAGTTGATTGCCTGGACGCGAACCGCTGCCGAGCAGGGTGCAGCCATGCCGCCCGAGACGGAACGCCTGATGCGCTGGAACTATCTCACTGCTCGCACGTCGTTCTGGCTTTCCTTCCCGATGCTTTTTTTCATGGGAGCCGCCGGCCATTACCCGTTCCTGAGCACCATCGCCAGGTAGTTCTGGTAATCCTCCACCATGCCCGATGACAAGAATTACAATCTATTGACGACCGAAGCGGGCGCGCTGATCAAGGCGTGGACGAAGGGAGTTCAGCTCGAAGATCAGGCGCGCAAGCAGCTCCTGAACGTGGCGCAGCTTCCGTTCATCTTCAAGTGGGTTGCCGCCATGCCGGACGTCCACTGGGGCGTCGGCGCGACGGTGGGCAGCGTGATTCCCACGAAGGGCGCGATCATTCCGGCGGCGGTGGGAGTAGACATCGGTTGCGGGATGATGGCGGTCCAGACGGACCTCACCGCGCGCGATCTTCCCGACAATCTGAAGGGCATTCGCAGCGCCATCGAGCAGGCGGTGCCGCACGGGCGCACGAATCACGGTGGCCGTGGCGACGTGGGCGCTTGGCGGGAGATTCCTTCTCACAACAGCGAAGTCTGGGGAACGCTGAAGCCGCGCTACGACGCGATTCTCGAGAAGCACCCGAAGCTCGACCGCGGGAACCACTCCAATCATCTCGGCACGCTGGGCACCGGCAACCACTTCATCGAAGTTTGCCTCGATGAGGCGGAAAACGTGTGGTTCATGCTGCACAGCGGTTCGCGCGGTGTCGGCAACCGCATGGGCAGCTACTTCATCGAAGTGGCGCGCAAGGACATGCAGAAGTTTTTCATCAACTTGCCGGACAAGGACCTGGCGTATTTCTCGGAAGGCACCGAGCATTTCGACGATTACGTCGAAGCCGTGGAATGGGCGCAGGATTTTGCCCGCTTCAACCGCGACTTGATGATGGAGCAGGTTGTGGGCGCGGTGCGGAATTCGGGCGAGGTGCGCCCGTTCGTCGCGGAAGTGAAGGCCATCAACTGCCACCACAACTACGTGGCGCGCGAACGCCACTACGGCCAGAACATTTTGGTCACGCGCAAGGGCGCGGTGCGCGCCCGCGAAGGCGACATGGGAATCATTCCCGGAAGCATGGGAGCGCGTTCCTACATCGTTCGTGGCAAGGGCAACATGGAAAGTTTCATGAGCTGCAGCCACGGCGCGGGTCGCGCGATGTCCCGAGCGGAAGCGAAGCGCCGCTTCTCGATTGAAGACCATAAGCGCATGACGGAAGGCGTGGAGTGCCGCAAGGATGCCGATGTGATCGACGAAACGCCGGCGGCTTACAAACCGATTGAAGCAGTGATGGCCGCGCAGAGCGATCTCGTGGAAATAGTTCACACGCTGCGCCAGGTCGTTTGTGTGAAAGGGTGACTAGCGAATGACACCGACTAGTCTAATTTAGACTAGTTCTAGCTAGTCTAAATTAGACTAGTTTTGAAATGAAAAGGGAGGCGGGCCAGGTCGTCCCGCCTCCCTGCTATCCCCTCTCGGGGAATCCGGCCAGTCTGACGGAAGGCGACCAGCCGGTCGTGTGTTGGCCTGCCTATATAATCCCGGAATCTCAAAAAAAGTTCCTGTGAAAGCCGAAAAAAGTGACTAAAATTACAGGCGAAATCAGCGCCTGCGATTTGGCGCAACGCCCAATGCCACGCCCTTCACATTTAAGCCCCGATAACATATTGCGTTTTCTGCAACTTAGGAGCGGGCCTGCATCCACGCGCGAAATCTCACAGGGACTGCAGCTAAACAAAACCGATAACCGCCCTCTTTTCAAGATGCTCTCCAAACTGAAAAAGCGCCGCGCCATCGAGGAACTGCCTGGCGGACGGTACCGGCTGCCTAGCCGCAAGTCTGAAGCAGGGGACTCCGGCCAAAAACCGACGCAGGACGCGGCACGGCGTCCGCAACCTCCCGAGCTTGCATCTCGAGACGAAGTGAAAGGACGATTGGTTCTCCACCACGACGGCTATGGCTTCGTGGTGCCCGATGCGCCGATGCCGCAACTCGACGGCGATGTTTTCATTCCGCGCGACGCCATTCAGGACGCCATGCACGGCGACCACGTCCTGGCTAAGATTCAACGGTTGGGCGGAGTCACGGGCGCACAGCGCGCGGAGGGCCGCATCCTTCGAATCCTGGGCAGGGCACACCCGACAGTCGTGGGATTATTTCGTTACGGCACGCAACAGAATGCGGTGCTTCCTTACGACGTTCGGATCCAACACGAAGTGGAGATTCCGCGCGGGAAGGAACTGACGCCTGGGCTATGGAAAAAGCTGGGCTTCAGCGGCGCGGATGAAACCAGTATCCGGTTGAGGCGCATCCCGCGCTTGGATGAACTGGACGGGGCCGTGGTGAATGTGGAGTTGCTGCGTTACCCGCAGGGAGGCGCAGCGGCGACCGGCCGGGTCATCGAAATCCTTGGCCGCCCCGGCGAACTGGGCGTCGACACCGAGATCATCATCCGCAAGCATCACCTTCCGCATTCTTTTTCGGCTGAAGTTTTGGAGGAAGCGGAACGTGGCGCGAAACCGGTCAGCGAAGCGCAGCGCGCCGGCCGCGAGGATTTCCGCCACTTGCCGATCGTCACCATCGACGGAGAGACGGCGCGCGATTTCGATGACGCGGTATTTGTTGAGCATCGCGCGGATGGCGGCTGGCACCTGCAAGTTCACATTGCTGATGTAGCGCATTACGTTCGAACGGGGAGTGCGCTTGACAGGGAGGCGCGCGTGCGAGGCACCTCGGTTTATTTTCCCGATCGCGCCGTGCCGATGCTTCCGGAAGCGCTGTCCAATGGCATGTGCTCGCTGAAGCCGCACGAGGAGCGGCTGGTCATGAGCGCGCTTATGGAATTCAATGCCGCCGGCCACATGAAATCCTCGCGCATGACGAGCGGCGTGATTCGCTCCGCCGAGCGCATGACGTACACCAACGTGAACAAAGTCCTGGAAGGCGACGCCGAAATGACGGAGCGTTACGCCACGCTAGCGTCCCGCTTCCGCGAGATGAAAGAACTGGCGCTGCTCTTGAATGCCCGCCGCAACGAATACGGCTCCATCGACTTCGATCTTCCCGAACCGGTGATCGAGTTCGACGAAGAGCAGCGCATGACGAACATCACGCGCAGCGAACGCAACATTGCGCACCGGCTCATTGAAGAGTTCATGCTGTCCGCCAATCGCGCCGTCGACTCGTATCTCCTGCAGCGGGGCATCGAATCGCTGCATCGCGTTCACGAAAAGCCGGACGCTCGCAAAGTCCTGGAGTTCGAAGAATTGGCTCGCGCCTTCGGTTACTCTCTGGGCGTCGAGAATTTGCACCAGCGCGAGGTCGCTGTTCGCCATGGCCGCGTTCCAGCGCCGGCAAAGGCCGGTCGCCCCGACTCTTACGGCCATGGCCGTGAACGCGGGATGAAAGTGGCGCTCCCGGGCGGCGAACTGCGCATCACGCCGCAGCATTATCAGCGCCTGATTCGAAAAGTTATCGGCAAGCCGGAAGAACGGATTGTTTCCTATCTCATGCTGCGTTCTTTGAAGCAGGCGCGCTACGCCGCTGAGCCGCTCGGCCATTTTGCGCTGGGATTCGACGAATACACGCATTTCACTTCGCCCATCCGGCGGTATCCAGACCTCATCGTGCATCGCATTCTGAAGTGGGCTCTCGAGCATCCAAAAGAGGCCCCGGCCTCCGCAAAAAACCATATTGCCGCATTGTCAGGAGCGGAGGCGACGCTCTATTCGCACAAGAATCTTGAAGAAATCGCTTCCGAAACGTCCGAGGCGGAACGCCGCGCTAATGGCGCCGAGCGCGAACTGATGGACTGGAAGACGGCTCAATTCATGGAGGAGCACCTCGGCGAAGAATACGATGGGTTAATCATTTCCGTGCAGAAGTACGGCTGTTTTGTGGAACTTTTCGAGGTCTTCGTGGAAGGCCTGCTGCCCATCGGGGCGCTCGAGGAATTCGCGGGCGCGCGATGTGCTATTCGTGAACGAGATCACGCCATCGTGGCCTTGCAGGGTGGCGGCGGCCGCGGAGCCCCCGGGACGCGCCGAAGCCGCGGCGGAAAGCCCCGCCAACTCGAATGGCACCTTGGCGACAAAGTTCGCGTACGCGCGGAACGGATCGACCCAATGCGGAAACGCGTCGAGTTTGCACTGGTAGAGAAGAATTAGAGAAGGAAGCCCGAGAATTTAGCGTACTGCAGCATTAGAAGCGTGAAGCGCGTTCATCATCCGCCGCACGGGCCGCGTCACCACGGCAGCAAATTTTGCCAGCGGATACCAAAAACGGCTGTGCAGCGAGAGCTGGGAGATGAAAAGTCCGAGAGCAAGCTGGCGCGGCGCATCAAGATCAATTCGCCGGCCACCCCGGTAGATGCGCATCACTCGGCCCAAGAGTTCCTGCTCCTGGACGACGCCATCGGAGGTCGGGTGGGCGTCGCCTTTGGAGAAAAGTTGGGAAGCATTCAGCGACCCGCGCTTCTTGACAATGCGGTGAACTAAGAGGCGATTTTGGCGGCGGAACAACACGACGTCGCCGCAGCGCACATTTTCAATGGAGATTTGCCGGATCATGGCAATATCTTTGGGCCGCACCCAGGGCTGCATGCTGGTACCGTGAACCCGCAGGGAAATCCGGCCACGCCGCTTCAAAGCGCCAGCAATGCACGGCACATCGTCGGCACGGCGTTCTCCGCCGATCCGATAGGTCTTTGTTCCCTGGTCTTTCCGATTCTTCATCAAACCTCACTGCTTGAAATCCGCCGAATATGCCTGTATGTTTCGAACTTCCAGAGAGACGCAAAAACACACGAGCGTCAAATGCAAGCACGCCTCTTGCAGGCCCGTCCCGAACTAGATAAATCCCGGAGATGTCGTTCGAGGTTAAGACTGTTCCAACTTATGGTAACAGGTTGGCCTCTATGCGGAGAATGGTCAATGGGCTGCAAGTACTTGCTTGTCCAAAGCTACAGTGCTCAATCAAAACAGTTTAAGGAAGGTTAGCGCGTTCACGAAAGGAACAACAACCAACAGGAGGGAGCCCGGTCGTTCGGCGCTGGGCAACGCCGGTGCTCCTAGTTTGCCTCCAACTGGAATTTCTGTAACCCAACCACCGCACCATCCAGTGAAACTTGTACCGTCCACTCCCCGGCAAGCTGCCTCTGAGTGATAAAGGTTCCGGCCACCGGCATGGTATCGATGACAGTTGGCGAACCCAGTGTGCTCTCGGGTACTCCAAATCCTTGTGAAATTGTTTGGTAAACCACTCCGTTGGGGAGGAGGACCGCTAGCTGTTGTGTGTGTGTCCCACCAGGAACATTTTGCCAGTCCACGTTCACGGTCAAATCCCGCATGGATGCGAGACTGAAATTGGTAGTATTAACACAGCCAAGAGCAGCGCTGTCGCATAGTCGAACGGCCATGGCGAGAGGCGCAGGTTGTGGCGCCACAATCATGATTGGAGAGTTCATCGCGCAACCGCCGATGGCAATCATGATGCTTCCCAGAACCGGTAAGAACAGCGATGGAAGCCGAAGTTGTCTTTTCATTGAACTCATTTCATTGCCTGCTTAGAACGGAATCGCAAAGGCGTAACACCGGCCGTCCGATGCCGACGCCAACGCCAGCGACAGGAGGGTATCAATTCCCACATCGCCGACCGTAACGCTGGTATTTAACAAACGCTGTTTTGCATCGACGCCAGTTGCCAAATCCAGTTCGTGAATCTTTCCATCGCCGCCGCCGACATAAACTTTGGTCAATCCTGAATAAGTCAGTGGCGCCGAAGGATTATTAATCGCTGTTCCGCCCCAGAACTTCGTGAATGTTCCTCCGCCTGGCAGGCAAGGATTGGTCAGACAAGAAAACTGGTAAGACCACACTTGCGAGTTTGTAGTGAGGACCACGGTGTAGGGCATGGAAGCCGTAGCCACGGCGGGGGAATTCTTTACGCCGCCATCGCCAGGATTGATGGAGCCCAGCGTGCTGCCGGTGACCGGGTCGATAGCCGTCAGCGCACCACCGTTAACCGAAACAAACAAGACATCGGATTGCGGCGAGAGCGTGGGGCTGTAGTCAATGGGACCGAGCTTCGCGGAAAAAAGGACCACGCCGGTATTAGGGTTCAGCTTCCAGAGACTCGGCTGAGAAGTTCCACCGTTGCTGCGGCTGGTCACCCAGATGGCGCCGTGCACATAGTCCACCGAGGGCGCGGAACTGATGATGTCGAGACTGGGGTTGAGGCCACCTCCCGTGAAAGTCCACACCGTGGCTCCAGAGTTTCCATTCAAACCAAAAATCTGATTGGCGCTGGTAGAACCGGCGTTGTGTGTGCCCACTACAACGAGATCCTGTGCCAATATATAGCTCGCGCCGCTGAAGAGTTTTGCCTGGATTCCGGCGCTGGCAACAAAAGGGACGCTGCTGGGACTCACGACCCAATCTAGGGAGCCCGTATCCGTATTTGCGGCGTAGACGAAATTGTCTTGCGCTGGAACGTAAGCGACGTTGTGTCCGATGGAGTCGTCGGGACCATCGATCAGCACCGGCCGGCCCGCGACTGCCCCTCCGATGCCAATAGGCGGAGCCACCGGCGCGCCGGTTTGAGGATTGAGATCAAACATTAGCGCATTGCTGGCAGTCACCACGCTTGCTCCCGGATCCACGCCCGGAGAAGAGAGCGAGCCTGCCAACGTGTTGAAAACCCAGGCAGCATGGTAAGGCGCAGTGGCGCTTGGAACGGCCGTCACCTCAGGCACGATCGCGGACCCGTTTGCCGAGCACGCCCCCGTACCGCTGGTCGCCGTCCCGCATTCGGTCGAGTAATTTGTCGCGGCGTCCAGCGCAAAAACTTTATAGAAATAAAGATGGTCGTTGGTCAGGCCGCCGCACACGCCGCTATCGGTAAATGTGGTCGCGCTGGAAGTGCTTACAAATACGACCACGTCGTTGTTGCTGCCGATCGTGCTGCACTGGCTATAGGTGGTTCCGTCGGCAGGGACAGAGGCAGCCGCCACGGCCTTATCCTGCTGGCGCAAAATGAGCACGCCCGTATAAGCTTCCAGAACCGTTGACCCGCTAATCGGTGTTGGATTTGTCCACGAGAGTGCCACGCTGCCGTTGCCCGCCGCAGCATTTAAGCTCGAAATTTGCTGGAGGAACGTCAAGGCAATCTGTGGATTGTTCGTTGCAGCTTCACGAGAGTTGATGTTGATGCCTGTCGCATCGTTACCGTGTGTCTGGTTCTGCAAGAAAAGGTGTCCAAAATTCTGTGTCCCGCTGTACCAGCTCTGCGCATCCGCCGTGATGTCCCACGCATGGTAAATTCCAACGTCAGTTGTATTGTTCGGTGTCAGTGAAGACGATGCTGTCGCATTGTAGACGCCGCCTGCTGTAGCCCATGCTGTCGTCGCCAGCCGATTAGCCCAAGTCGCGCCGGACTCTGTCCACAAGCTGGTCAGTAGGTGCGCTTCATAAATGAACCCGGCCTTATTGATCGAAGAAACAAAAAGATTTATCTTCGCTTGTTTTACGCCGATGCTCGGCAACGAAGTCAAGTCAAATTGGATCAGTGCTCTGACCGGATTTGCACCAGAGTTTTTTCCAGCAACGTTTAGGTTTGTGGCGGTCCCAAAATTGGACGTTGTGGCGCTTGAGTCTATGTAGGTGTCCCCACCGCGCGTTGCCGCCGTCGTCAGTGTCAGAGTTTTCTGCTCTCGTGCCGCCACAGGACTGCAATCCCAGGCCGCACTCAACAGCAGGGCGAGGAGCAGTCTCTTTTTCAATTTATCGCTAACTTTCATGACCAATCTTTCCTTGCGACTATGGTGCCTAAATGGGAAGGGATGGCAGTTCCAATCGGGAACAGGCGTGCTGTATCGGCACTGTTTCAAGCGTAGTCTGTTTCACTGTGGGATGGTCAATGGAACCTTCGGCCTACTTGTCCAATTGCATAGCTGGAGTGGACTTTCTCGAGAACTAGTCTATTAACCAAGAGCTACTTCGTCGTCGCCCTTGGGTCAGTTTCAAGACCGGCGCGGAGCACCGTTGCAGACGCCGCCCTGACCCGGCAATTTGCCGCAGGCCAACGCCAGCGTTTCGTAAATCGGTTCCGACACCACGCTCGGTTTCGTGTACGGCTTCTTTCCGCCGGACGCTTGGGGAGAGTTCTTATTGTCTTCAGGCATTCTGTGTTCCCTTAGTCTGAACTAGAATCCGCAGCAATAGAAGCAAATTCGCCCTCGGTTGCAGCCTGAACCGATGCAGCGGCTTGTTTTAGATGAAGCGCGCTAACGGGATCGTCTACACCTGCCAGTCTCGCTTTCTCTTCTGCGAGAGCACAGGCGCGCTCGTAAGCCCCAAGCATATCTCCGCCTTCCATCAGCGCCAGGCCGGGGCACCGTTCGCAGTAACTGCGTATTTCGCATTGCGAACAGATGGGAAGCTGGCTCTCGCGAATACTGCGCAGACGTTCGAGCTGCGGCGCGTGGTACCAGATATCCTCGAATTTTTCTTGCCGCAGATTTCCGGCTGCCTGGGGCAATTGCACGCAGGGAAACACATCACCGTAAGGTGAAATGTAACAACTATTGTGGCCCGCGCTGCACGGCAGGTCTTCGTAAGCCGCGCTCTCGATGCCACTCGATACGGCGCTGCCGAACGTGGAGGGCGATGCGCTTATGGCGCTGGATGCTTGCGCGGTAGGTTGCGGCCTGCAGGCGTTGAGCACAGGATCTCGTAACACCGGTAGAAGTGAGGAGACCGATGCGCGGTGCTCCAACGGCCCGCTTGAGCCATCCATCATCGGCGTGATAGTCAGATCCAGAATGTAGGGAACACCCAGTTTCTCCGCGAGGTCCATCACGCCGCGGTAAGCCATCAAGTTTTGCGGCATCAGGGGGCAGGCGAGCTTCACCTGCAAGCCGTGCTCGAGCAGAATGGGAATCGCGGCCAAGGTTCTTTCGAGCGATCCCGGCACTTTTGTGATGGCGTCGTGGATCGCGGGAATGTCGCTATAAACGCTGATTTGCACGCGCCGCACGCCAAATTCGCGCAACTTCGCGGCACGTCCAGCCGTAACGAGCAACGCATTGGACTTCAGGCTGATGTCGAAATGCAGCCGCCGCGCGGCGGCCAGAATTTCGTAAAGATCCGGGCGCAGGAAGATTTCGCCGCCGCTGAAGGTCAGAAAAAGAGTTCCCGAGCGCGCCAGATCATCCAGCACCTTCAAACACTCGGCGGTGGTCAGTTCCCCATGATCGTCGTGATCCAGATAGCAGTGCACGCAGCGCTCGTTACAGCGGTAAGTCAAATCAAAATGCACGCTGAGCGGCCGGTGCTTTTGCACCGTGCGGGAGATCAGACGATCCATTACAGGGGTGGCGACTGGCGATGGAGTCATGGTCAAGGCGACACTCCTCCTGCCGCCGGGACGGTTACCACCAATTTCCGGGAAGACATCTCTTCTAAAAGAGCCTGGGTGTCGGATAACGCCATGTCTGGAGTGACTTGGTAGTTTTCAGCCAGGAGTTCTGCCAGCTCCGCCGCGGATTTTTTGCCGTCAATGTTCTTCCAAAGAAAACTCCCGGTGTCGTTGAGTTCATGCATCACGCTGTCATTCGGGGAGATGATGACGGTTTCGTCGTCGATTTCTCGCCAGGCCAGGGCGGGATTCTTTTGCCAGGTTACTGAGGCTGGGGTACTCATGCCGGAAGGACCTCCCAGAACGTCGCATTCTTGCGGAAGGACAAGTTATAGCCGTCGAGTTCGGTTGCGGCACGGCTTATGATCTCAAGAAGCTGGCGGTTGGCTTCCGCTTCTGCGGAGAAGAAAAGTACATTGGGCAGAAGTGTGCGCAGAATCGCCATCGGGCGGATGGGCACCACTCGGTTTTCCGCCGCCTGCAACAGTCGAAATATTCCCGCGACCGGAGCACTCGAATTTGATCCGGCGGCCTTGAATTCACCCCAGAACGGCGTACCGTAAGCCCGCCAAACTCCTTGTTCCCTGCGAAGGAGGGAAATCTCGTCCGTGAGGACGCTTCCCTGCGGCGACAAGGTGGCCACGGTACTTTTCCCGGCTCCCGACCTGCCGGTGAATATGTAAGCTTTTCCGTTCCGGATAACGGTGGCCGCGTGCAGCAAAAATCCCTGGTATTCGAGAAGCTTCCAACTCAGGAAAATCCGAAGCAGGGAATCGAGTGCATATTGGTTTTTGACGCCATCGAAACGAATGCCACTCGAAAAAGCGCGTAGTACCGCACCTTCGAACTCGCACCCAAAGTCGGTAGGTTCGCGCTCTGGAAGTGCCGCGTCGTTCAGTGCAATCGCAATCGGGTGTTCGTGCACATCGGTAAACGCGGCGTAGCGCCGCGAGGCCGCACCCAAAAGCTGTGAGTCAGAGATTTGAAGACGGAGGGGCACGCAGCCGATCGATAGCTCGAACTGCTGCTGTAAACCGCGCCCTGAAGTGGCGAGCGGTGCGTTCAATCTGCTCCTTAATTGTGCAGCGAGCGCGCCAGTGCGGGGAGAGGAGGCGCAATCCCGCTTTTTTCAAGCCCCTGGGGGAAGGAAGCTCTATTAGTTTTGCTTGCGGACACCCCACTTAGTCAAGAGGACTTTGCTCAATTTCTCACCTGCGTGCAGGCAGGTACTAACTTCGCAGAGTTCCTGTTACTTGGCGCCTTAGCTACCTAGCGTTTTCTGCGGCGCGATTTTTCCACGGAACAGGCCGCCATTCGGGGGCCTCGGCGATTTCTGTTATTCTTGAATGGCAAGTTTGTAGCATTCCCACGCCAATGCTGCGCGGCCATTCTTGATCAGAGAGGATTTCCCGTCGTGACTTCGTCAACGCTTTCCGCACGAACCGCCAAGCGCGCTTTCAATTTCAATGCCGGTCCTGGGGCGCTTCCCCTTCCGGTCCTCGAGCGCATCCGCGAGGAACTCCTCGACTGGCGCGGCAGCGGCATGTCAGTCATGGAAATGAGCCACCGCTCGCCTGAGTTTGAGAGCATCAACGCGAACGCCGAAGGCAAGCTCCGCGAACTACTTGGGATTTCAGATGACTACGCGGTCATCTTCGTCCAGGGCGGCGGAAGCATGCAGTTCACCATGGCGCCGATGAACCTGTGCCTGCCTGGAAAACCTGTGGACGTCCTGCACACCGGAACTTGGACCGCCAAAGCCATCGGTGAATTGAAAAAAGGAATTCTGCACAACATTGCCGCTTCGACCGAGTCGGAAAAATTCACGCGCCTTCCCCGCCGCGAGGAAATGAGATTTTCCCCGGACGCTTCCTACGTCCACATGTGTACGAACAACACCATCGAAGGCACGCAGTGGACTTCGCTGCCGGAAACGGGCGGAACGCCGCTGGTCGCCGACATGTCTTCGGATATCGCTTCGCGCGCCATCGATGTGAACAAGTACGGTGTCGTCTTCGCCGGCGCGCAGAAAAATCTGGGGCCCTCGGGCGTGACGATCGTGATCATTCGAAAGGATCTCGCGGAGCGCGCCGACAAGAATCTCCCCACGCTTCTTCAATACCGCACGCACATCAAGGAGAAGTCGCTTTACCACACGCCACCGACTTTCGCGGTGTACATCGTCGGGCTGGTGCTGGAATGGATCGAATCCGAAGGCGGAGTTCCTGGGATGGAAAAACGGAATAACGCTAAGGCCGGGCTGCTTTACGACGCCATCGAATCAAGCGGCGGCTTCTATTCCTGCCCCGTCGAAGAATCCTCGCGCTCCAGGATGAACGTGGTCTTCCGCGTAGCCGGGGGAGACGACGCCATCGAAAAGAAGTTTGCCGTTGAAGCTGCCGCGGCCGGCCTGGTCGGCACGCCCGGCCATCGCTCGGTCGGAGGCATGCGCGTCTCTCTGTATAACGCGGTGACGCCCGAAGCCGTCGAAGCCCTCACCAGCTTCATGCGCGAATTCCGCCGCGCCCGCGGTTGAAAACAATCGCTCAAAAAAACTTAGCGCGCAGAAGGAGTATCCTGCTACGCGCCTTGTTGGTAGTTCATTCTTACGCCAAGTCAAAGAGCAGCACCTCAGCGTCTTTCACGCCAGTGAGCTCCACGGCCTTTTCGGCGGAGATGGCGGCGCCATCTCCCGTTTCAAGCGGTGTGCCGTTCAGCTTGACGCTGCCGCGCGCCACCTGCACGTAGGCGTGGCGATCCTTCTTCAGCTCATGCTTCACCGTCTCGCCGGTACTGAGCAACGTTGCGTACAGCTCATTGTTCTGGCGGATCTTTACGGAGCCATCACGCCCATCCGGCGAAGCCACCAGCCGCAGCTTCCCGCGCTTTTCGCTTTCGCTGAAGTTCTTTTGGTCGTAGGCCGGCTTCAGCCCCTGCTTTTCGGGCAACATCCAAATTTGATACAGGTGTACAGGCTCCGTCTTTGAAGCGTTGAACTCGCTGTGGGCCACGCCTGTTCCCGCGCTCATGTACTGCACGTCTCCTGGCTTGATCACCGAACCGTTGCCCATGCTGTCCTTGTGCTCCAGCGCGCCTTCCAGCACGTAGGTCACGATTTCCATATCGCGATGGGGATGCTTCGGAAAACCGCCGCCCCCCGCGACGTGGTCGTCGTTCATCACCCGCAGCGTGCGGAATTGCACATGCTTGGGATCAAAATAATCTGCGAACGAAAATGAAAAACGCGAATCCAGCCAGCCGTGGTTCGCGTGCCCGCGTTCATCGCTTTTAAGAATATCCATCAAGGCCCACCTCCTGGGTCGTGCAAACACATAATATTCGTTATAACGACAATTGTCAAGAGGCTGATTTGTAGCCACCTCCTTCTCCTCCACCCTGTCGCCAACTCTTTCTATTTGTGCACTTTCCACCGCCCCTTCGGCCAGTTCCCGGCGGTAGCCCCTTTGGTGTACAGTGATATTGAAAGCGCGGCACAGCGCCGCGGCCTCTGAGGATTTTTCAATGGATTCCCCACTCTCCGCAACGACGACGAGAAAGCTAGAGGGCTCCTCCACGCCCCGCCAAACCCTCACCATCACCGACAATCGCACCGGCAAGAGCTACGAGATCCCCATCACCCACGACACCATCCGTGCCGCCGACCTCCGCCAGATCAAAGTCGACCCCAAAGAATTCGGCATGATGAGTTACGATCCGGCCTTCAACAACACCGCCTCGTGCATCAGCAAAATCACTTACATTGATGGCGACGCGGGCATCCTCCGCCACCGCGGCTATCCGATTGAGGACCTCGCGGAAAAAAGCACCTATCTCGAAACGGCCTACCTGTTGTTGAACGGCGAACTCCCGACGGCCGCGCAACTGAAGGAATGGACTTACAACGTCACGCACCACACCTACATCCACGAGAGCATCAAAAAATTCCTCGATGGATTCCATTACGACGCCCACCCCATGGGCATGACGATTTCCACGATCGCGGCGCTCTCGACTTTCTATCACGACGCCAAAGATATTTTCAGCGCCGAGTCTCGCAAGAAGCAGACTTATCGGCTCATCGGCAAGATGCCGACGATCGCCGCGTTTTCTTACCGGCACACTTTGGGGATGCCTTTCGTCTATCCGGACAATGACCTGAGCTATCCCGGCAATTTCCTGAACATGCTTTTCCGCACTTCCGAAGCCAAGTACCGGCCGAATCCCACGTTGGAGCGCGCGCTCGACGTTCTCTTCATCCTCCACGCCGATCACGAACAAAATTGCTCGACCAATACGATTCGTGGCGTCGGCAGCTCCCACGTGGATCCTTACTCGGCGACTTCCGCCGCCATTGCCGCGCTCTATGGTCCGCTGCACGGCGGCGCCAACGAAGAAGTGCTGCACATGCTGAAGGAAATCGGCTCCATCCAGAAGGTTCCGGAGTTCATCAAGCGCGTCAAGGCCGGCGAAGTCAAACTCATGGGATTCGGCCACCGTGTCTACAAGAATTACGATCCGCGCGCGCGCATCATCAAAGGTATTGCCTACGAAGTATTCGATCTGATGGGCAAGAACCCGCTTCTCGAGATCGCTCTCGAATGCGAGCGCATCGCCCTCGAAGATGAATATTTTGTGAAGCGTAAGCTCTATCCCAACGTGGACTTCTACACCGGCCTCATCTACCAATCGATGGGATTCCCCATGACCATGTTCCCTGTTCTGTTCGCGATTCCGCGCACTTCCGGTTGGATCGCGCAGTGGGAGGAGATGCTCCTCGATCCCGAACAAAAAATTGCCCGCCCGCGGCAAGTCTACCTGGGCCACGATACGCGCCATTACATTCCGATCGAAGAGCGCAGTTAGAGAACCTAGTTTCAAAGTTGAATACGCCCTCCCGGGATACGCTCGACAATTCCCTTCCGCCCGGTATAGTTAATTTAGAGAGAGGTGACATGGCTGAAGTCCCGCATACTCCTGTGCACGCTGGCGCCCGGCGCCGCAGTCAGCGCGTGCTGATGCAAGTGGGCATACGCATGCGCGGCAAGGACGCTCAAGGCAAGGATTTCGAGGAATTCACAGAGACTCTCGCGATCAACGCCCACGGCGCACTGGTTCTGCTCGCCGCGCGTGTGACCAGCGGCGGCGTGGTGTTCATGCGGCACAACAAGACGGAGGAAGAACAAGAGTGCCACGTCGCATTCCTCGGTCCGGTGCGAAGCGGCAAAGCCGAAATTGGTTTGGAGTTTACCGCGCCCCGCCCTACCTTCTGGCGTGTGGCGTTCCCTCCCGAAGACTGGACCCCCAGGAGTCCCGAAGCCCGCACGCTTTCCACCAATCGCACAGTGAAGTAACCGCGAATTCAGTCATGAGATGCCTTTTTTCCCATCATGGACGCCAGCAGCCATTTCCTCAGGACCATCAGGTAATAGGGTTTGGTCTCTCGAAACATCAGGCCCATCCCCAGGTCCGGCTGGCAATATATGACACTGGCTTGCGCTTCAAAAAATTCTGTCTCGGTATAAAGTTTTATCGCCAGGGACGTGCCCATCGGATAAGGGACGTCCATATCCACATAACAACCGTTCAGGCTAAGTTCTTTGACGCGCGCCGTCCTCTTGTCTTCCGAGGTGCCTTCGCGCATTTCGATGGATCCAACGAACGGATACCGGGGGCTTCGGCGCCGATCTTGCTCCATGGGACTCCTGGGAAAGAAGCCCACAGATTCTACTCCGGCCCGTCCGGATAACAGCATTAAATTTCTCTTGGATTGCGAAACTTGTCAGGACTTACCTGCCTGATGATTTGATAAACTCGCTGGCCCGACGGTCTCCTCGGCTCAATCTCCGCAGGCGAACTCTGCAAACGCCGTGAGTGGCACTCTCCGTTCGGGTTTGCATTCTACTCGGCTTCGGTTCGTCTGCGCCGCGGCCACCAGCACTTGCCGCTGTTTCGCCGGGTTCAGCGCCATACTCAGTTTTTCCCGAAGTCTCCGGTGCGCTCGGAATAATCTCAGGCGCACGGCCATCGCCGAAATCCCCAGCCGATCGGCGACTTCCTGAGTCGAGTACTGCAATACGTCTCTCAGCAAGCATACCTGCCGCAGTTCCGGAGCAAGCTGCGTAATCGCGTTCGCCATCAGCTTGCGCATTTCCCGCCGCGCAAACCGTTCTTCGGGGTTGTCTTCGCGCGCCGTCGCATTAGTCCCGAGCGTTTCATCGCCCTCGCCGGTGGGCTCTTCGAGCGAAAAAAGCTTGCCGTCGCGCCGCTTGCGAAGCACGTCGATCGACGCATTCGCTGCGATCCGCGAAACCCACGCGTGCAGATCGTCCCTGTTCTCATCCCGCATGCCAGAGAATTGTTCGAGGCGGGTCATCACTTTGAGAAACGCATCTTGGCGAACGTCTTCCGCATCCGCGGGATTTCGCGTCAGCCGCAACGCTCCCAGGTACATACCAGGTGCGTAGGGCAGGATCAATTTGGCCAGCGATTCGCGGTCGCCCTTACGCGCTTGCAGGAGCAGCCCGGAACGCGTCGCGCCATCGATAGCTAGGGAGGTACTGCACATGATGCGGTAACAATTGGCAGGCCAATCGCCACCGCGCTTTGAGGTCTAAATCGCGGAAAACAAAGAACTAACCGTACTAGCCCGGGAGACGACGGTAAAAAAGAGTGACCGCTTCTGGGACGCAACGTGGCGATTCCGGTCACCATTCCACCCACACTAGTCGCCTTCCCGCATTCTAAATCTCGTGTAAACTGTCGCCCGACTAGAAAGGGGTATGTTCGCTCATGAAGGCTTGTCTCCGATTATTTCTCTGCACCTGCCTGTTGTTCCTCGCCAAAGACTTGCGCGCCCAGGACAACGATAAACCGCAGGACGCGGAAGGCTGCAAAGATTCTCCGCTGGTTACGCGCTTCCCCGGCGGCATCATCAATTCCTGCGAGAACAAGGAATTCGACCAAGCTGACTTTCCGCTGGGTAACGATAAAAACGGCAACCCCCTTACGAAACACCTCGAAGGCGAGTTTCACTCCTGGGATATCGCCACGCATGAGGGTGTCAGTGAGATTCAAGTGCTCCGCAATTTTCAAAATGCGCTTAAAATCGGAGGCTTCGTCATCGACTATGTGATCTCACCCGATGTGATTGTCGCTCACAAAGGAAACACCTGGATCCAGATTGAGAGTAAGGGAACGTTTTATTACCAGACCATCGTCGCAGTGAAGGACATGCAACAGGAGGTTACCGCGGACGCCTCGAGTCTTTCCGACGAAATCAAGAAGAGCGGACACGTCGCGGTGTACGGCATTCATTTCGATACTGGCAAGTCCGTGATTCTCCCTGACTCGGGTCAGATCCTCGGCGAAATCGTAAAGTTATTGCAGCAGAATCCCGAGCTGAAATTACGCGTCGAAGGACACACGGACAATCAGGGGAACGCCGCAGCCAATCAAGCGCTCTCGGAAAAACGCGCCCAGGCCGTAGTGGTTTGGCTAACGACGCACGGAATTCCCGCTGCAAGCCTCACCGCCAAAGGCTTCGGGCAGGCCCAGCCGGTCGCTGACAACGCAACTGAAGACGGCCGCGCGAAAAATCGTCGGGTCGAACTCGCCAAACAATAAATTTTCTCGATGCTATTCCTGCGCTTTGGATTGGATCGCCGCGCCCGTTCTATTCGGCGATTTGAAGTTTGTCGCCTTGTATTTCCCATTCGATGCGCACCAGAAAATCGAAATGCATTCCTTCGGTTTTCAGCCATGCTTCCAAGTCTTCGCGGGAATTGGCGCGGAACTCCACAAACATTTTTCCTTCCAGCATGTTGACCAGAACGCGTTCCGCATGAGCGAGGCCCCCGGCTTGCATGCGCCGTGCTAAAGCCTCGGCCCCCTGCCGCGTAAGGCAAGCGAGTGTGTGCTGCGTGAGGTAGCGTGGCATCGGAACTCCTGAGAGCAGTCTGGAGCTCAAGTATTTCATGAAAGGCGCTTCGCGTGTGCGACCGCGAGAGCCAGTACGGGTGGCAAGAACTTGATTTGGAAAATAAAGCTGGAGAAGCGGACAACGCGAGCGAAGTCACGCGCATCTCGATTGACAAGTGCGTTATTCATGCGGGACGGGGGTGGTTTATGAGACGGGTCCTACCAGTACTGTATCTCTTCGTGTGTTGCAGTGCGAGCCCGGCGCAACAAAAAACTAGTCCAGGCACAAATCCCAAATTGGCGGAAACTCCGGTGGAGCCGCGTGAAACCCCGAGTTCGACGGCGGCGAAGCTGCCTGTACGACGCGTGGTGTTGTACAAAAATGGCGTGGGATATTTTGAGCACCTCGGCCACGTTCGCGGCAGCCAGGATGTGCATGTGGACTTTACCAGCGCACAATTGAATGACGTACTGAAGTCATTGACGGTCCTGGATCTCTCCGGCGGCCGAATCACCGGAGTAGATTACAACTCGGAAGCGCCGCTGGCACGGAGGCTGGCGACTCTGCGATTGTCTCTGGGAGAGCGGCCCACGGCGGCAGAATTTCTCGGAGCTCTGCGCGGGGCAAAATTGGAAGTGCGCAGCGGAAATGGGCCACTGCTGACGGGCAAGCTA
>Ga0137412_10000710_pt1 | contig 24520 bp, 22 predicted proteins | sample CZODoug2_1_16fun_FD_122160 | JGI IMG/M metagenome (GOLD analysis project Ga0137412, IMG submission 122160) | Vadose zone soil fungal communities from Angelo Coast Range Reserve, California, USA - CZODoug2_1_16fungal (Hybrid Assembly) | ecosystem: Environmental > Terrestrial > Soil > Vadose zone... | reverse complement strand
TCGTCGAGCACAAGGATTTCGTCTGGGGCCTGATCGCCTCGATGTATCTCGGCAATGTCGTCGGCCTCGTGCTGGTGCTGACGACGGTGCCGATCTTCGCCTCGATCCTGCGGGTGCCGTTCGCAGCGGTGGCGCCGATGATCGTGGTGTCCTGCGCGATCGGTGCCTATGCGATCCAGAACGCGATGTTCGATATCTGGCTGATGCTGGGCTTCGGCGTGGTCGGCTATGTCTTCAAGAAGATCGACATCCCGCTCGCGCCGTTCACCTTGGCGCTGGTGCTCGGCAGCCGCGCCGAGGACGCGTTCCGCCTGTCGATGATCGGCTCCGGCGGCGACATGAAGGTGTTCTGGTCGAACGGCCTGGTCGGCTCGATCACCACCCTGTCGATCGTGCTGCTGTTCTGGCCGGTGATCGGCAAGGCCCTGGACGGCGCGGGGCGGCTGTGGCGGCCGGCGGCCAAAGCATCGGGCTGAAGGCGTTAAAGCGAATCAGCGCCGGGCTCGCGCGTCATCTGATCAGATGACGCGATGGCGCTGAGCCGCGCGAGCGGTAAAACCGCCTGCACTGATAAGTAGAACAACCGGATTTCTGTCTTGCAAACAGCATCGACCGAAAGGTTGATGCCGGGTCACGATTTGTCGATCCGTGCAGGCGGACGAGTCAGAAAACACTGCAATAGCAGCACCAATTGGTTTTTCGAAAAACGGCTTGTGGCGAAAGGCCGTCCTTGTGGCCTGGCCGCGACAGACACTGCCTGGGTGCGCCGCTAGGTAGCTCTCCGTTGTCGTCGACGGTTCGGCACCGTGCGCGGGCGTGTCGGCACGACGATCACGCCGAGGGTGCTGGTCTATGCGACCGGCGGTTTGGCGTATGGCGAGGTCAACGCAACCGACACCGTGAGCGGCACCAACATCATAGGGCCTGGCGGCATGAACAGCGAGACGCGAACGGCTATCACCTCTACCTCCAGCGCGCGGCTTGGAGCCGAAGGGGCAGGGCGGGAGCGCCTTGCGGCTACACGACCTTTGCCTGCCGCAACGTCGCAATCTCGTCCGCGCCAAAACCGAACTCTGCCAGCACCTCCTCGGTCTGCTCGCCGAACTCCGGCGGGCGCGCCGCCATCCTGCTTGGCGTGCGCGACAGCGTGACGGGCTGGGCGACGAGACGGATGTCGCGGTCGTCCTCGTTCGGCACGTCCTGGGCGATGCCGAGATGCTTGACCTGGGCGTCCTCGAACATCTGGTCGATCGCATAGATCGGCCCGCAGGGCACGCCGGCGGCATTGAGCTCGTTGACCCAGGTCTCGGTGGATTTTGTTTCGGTCAGCTTGGTGATCGCGGCGTTGAGCGCGTCGCGGTTCTTCGAGCGCGCCGGCGCCGTCGCGTAGTTGGGGTCGGTAATGAACTCGGGCGCGCCGAGCGTCTGCGCGCAGCGCTCCCAGATCCGGCCGCCGGCGGTGGCGATATTGATGTAGCCGTCGGAGGTCTTGAACGCGCCGGTCGGGATGCTGGTCGGGTGGTTGTTGCCGGCCTGCTTCGCGACGTCCTTTTCCATCAGCCAGCGCGCGGCCTGGAAATCCAGCATGAAGATCTGCGCCTGCAACAGCGAGGTCTGCACCCACTGGCCCTCGCCGGACACCTCGCGCTCCAGCAGCGCGGTCAGGATGCCCATCGCGCAGAACAGGCCGGCGGTGAGGTCGGCGACGGGAATGCCGACCCGCATCGGGCCTTCGCCCGGCGCGCCGGTGACCGACATCAGCCCGCCCATGCCCTGGGCGATCTGATCGAAGCCGGGGCGCTTGTGATAGGGGCCGTCCTGGCCGAAGCCGGAGATGCTGCCATAGACGATGCGCGGATTGACCTTGCGCACGCTCTCATAATCGATGCCGAGCTTGGATTTGACGTCGGGCCGGAAGTTCTCGACCACCACATCGGCCTTCTTCGCCAGCCGCATGAAGACGTCGAGCCCCTTGGGGTCCTTCAGATTGAGCGACATGGCCCGCTTGTTGCGGTGCAAGTTCTGGAAGTCGGAACCGCGGCGCGGGCCCCCCATCTGTTCCTCGCCGCCTTCCAGGATCGCATCGATCTTGATGACATCGGCGCCCCAATCGGCAAGCTGCCGCACGCAGGTCGGCCCGGAGCGGACGCGGGTGAGATCGAGCACGGTAAAGCGGGACAGGGCTTGCGAGGCACGCGGGAAAGCCATTCGACGAACTCCAGGCGGAAACGGGCGGGTCGATACGCTGTTTGATGGGTCAAATCCGCCGTGAATTCAATATCAGATTACGGGTGTCACCGCGGGTGTGGCCTGCGAGAATAGGCCAGGAACGGACCCACGTTCGCGCCGCGCGGGAGGGGTCCTCAACGTGCAATTTGCCGCGTCCATGACGGTGTCACCCGATCCATACGCGCCTCGTTCGCGGCGCGTTCGTATCAGGCCTTCACGGTCAGAGCCCATTGCTCGAAAAATGGCGGGCGTGAGGGGCGAGCTCCAGCGCGCGCCAATGCTCGTCCACCCGCGTTTCTCGATCGACCTGAGCGATTGGCTGCTCGAAGCGGCCCTAGGTGAATACAGCGACCGTTCGCCATTCTACGCGGTTGGCGGTCTTGAGGTGGCTCACAGTTGTGCCAATGCTGTTGCACATATTGCGCGCTGCCGAACATCACATATTCATCGCATCGTCCGATCAGGTCGAAGAAGCCTCTATATCACGAAGCAGCGGTACTGGTCAGTACGTCGGTCACCATCGATCGTGTACCCCCGTAGATATTCCATGCGCGCCAGTCTAGCCTCGCAGGAACTAACGGCAACCTAGCGATGCATTGTGGATTTCTCGATCCCTTGGGGCTAAAGTGCAGACTGTTTCCGTGGAGCCGACGGTCGAGCGATGAGTGATAGTCGCAGCATCATTCCGTGGTCACGCTTCGTACGGCATCAGCCTTTTGCGATACGTCCACGCAGATTTTTTTCTTTCAGTCTCGCCGCCGTGCTCCTACTTTCCACCCCGTCCCCCGCCGCCGCCTCATCCCTCCGCCAGGGCGTCGCAGCCTTCGACCGGCAGAACTACGTCCGGGCGTCGCGGGTTTTCATTCCGCTGGCGGAGCGGGGCGATGCGGCGGCGCAGGCTTATCTGGGGTTCATGTTCGAGACCGGGCGCGGGGTGCCGCAGAATTATACGGAAGCCGCGATGTGGTATCACCGGGCGGCCGAGCAGGGCGACAGCCTCGCGCAATATTCACTCGGCCTGCTCTATGACAAAGGGCAGGGCGTGCCGCGCGATATCGTCGAGGCCGGCAAATGGCTCAACCTCGCGACCGCCGCGGCGCCGCCCCGCGCGCGCGACGCGCGGGCGCGCATCCGCGATGCCGTCACCACCAAGATGACGCGCGGCGAACTTGCGCAATCGCGCTACCGGGCCTTGGAATGGGCGCCGGCTCGGGAGCGATAGGCGGCCCGCGCCAACAAACTCCTTCATGCCAAGTGCTCAGCTTCCAGTGGTCGGCTTCCCGCGCTCAGCGCACTGTCTTCGGCGGCTGGACTTCCACCACGGGGTTGCTGGTTCCGACCAGCCGGCCGTTCATCTTGCTGCGCATCTCCTCGGCGATGACGCGGGCGTCGAGGGCATCCTTGATCACCGTGGGTCGGATGAACAGGATCAGCTCGGTGCGCGCGCGCCCGGTGATCTGGTGCGAGAACGCGTCGCCCATGCCGGGGATCTGGTCCAATAGCGGGATGCCCTGTCTCCCTTTGTTCTCGGTCTCGCTGATCAGGCCCGCGAGCAGCACGGTCTGGCCGCTATTGACCGCGACCGAGCTCTTGACGCGCCGCTGCGAGATCGTCGGCGTCAGCGAACCCGCGCTTCCGGGCGCGACGCTGCTGATCTCCTGCTCGATGTCGAGCACGATGTGGCCGTTGGCATTGGCGCGCGGCAGCACGCGCAGGATGATGCCGGTGTTCTTGTAGTCGATGGTGCTGACGACGGTGTTGTTGGCGGTCAACACGGTGGCGGAACCGGTTGAAAACGGCACCTGGTCGCCGACCTGCAACGTCGCCGCCTGGTTGTCGAGCACGATCAGCGAGGGGTTCGACAACATCTTGACGTCGGTGATGTTGTGCAGCGCGTCGAGAATGACCCGCGGCGAATTTTCCGAGCCGATCAGGAGATTGAAGCCCGGTATCGCGCGCCCGAGCAGGGCGCCTGCCGCGGCATTCACGGCGTTGCTCGCCGGCTCGATGGTGGTGATCGGCGCGCCCGGCGCCGTCGCGACCGTGTTGACGGCCGAACCCTTCTGGCTCGCGAGGAAGAACTGCACGCCGTAATTCAATTGATCGTTCAGCGTCACCTCGGCAATCGTCGCCTCGATCGCGATCTGGCGTTGCGGCCGGTCGATCTGGCGGATGGTCTGCTCGACGACGCGCTGGGCTTCCAGATTGGCGTAGACCAGCACCGCGTTGTTGGTGACGTCTGCGGTGATCCGGACATTCGCGATGATGGCGCCGTTGGCGCCGGGCCGCGCCGGCGCGCCGAGCAGGCCGCCGGAGGAGTTGTCCTGCGCAGTGGTGGTGGTGCTGTTGGCGCTGCCGGAGGGCCGGGCGTTCAGCGGCGCGCCGGAAAGGCCCGTCACCTGCGTCGCGGCGCCCGAGGACGCGGTCGGCACCGCGCTCAAGGACGCAATCGGCCCGCCGCCGCTGCCGCCAAAGGAAGAGGAAGAGTAAGGCGAAGATGACGATGATGACATCGTGACGCCCGAGCCCGGCGAAATCTGGCTGGAGTCGCTGTCGAGGCTCGTACTGCCGCGGCCGAACAGCATGTCGTTGAGCATGGCGACGACCTGTTTCGCATTGCCGTAGCGCAGCGGGTAGGCCTTCATGTTGACGCCTTCGGTGTCCGAGCGGTCGAGCCGCGCGATCCAGCTCGCCGCGCGTTTGAGGTATTCGGGCTTCTGGCTCACCACCAGAATGGCATTGAGCCGCGCGATCGGCTGGAACTTGATCACGTTCTGGCTGAGCCCGCCGTCGCCGGAATCCATGATCTTCTCGAGCTCGGCCATCAAGGGCTCGGGCGAGGAGTTCTGCACCGGGAAAATCCCGACCGACTGGCCGCGCATCCAGTCGGCATCGAACGACAGGATGGTGTCGACCGCGGCCGCCCGGTCGGTCCCGCTGCCGGAGATCAGCAGCGTGTTGCGGCCAGTGTCCGCGCGCATGGTGCCGGCCCTGACGCCGAACGCGTCCAGGATCTTGAAGATGGTTTGTGCCGAAACATAGCGCAGCGGCACGACGCTGACGCCTTGGCCCGCCTCGGCGGCGGTCCGGTCGATGCCGCCCGGCCCTGCGTCGGGTATCGGGAGCAGGCGATAGCTGCCGCCGCGGTCGTGCAGCAATGCGACGCCGGACATTCGAAGCGCGTTTTCGAGCACATAGAGCGCGTCGGCCTTCGGCACCGGGCGCACCGAGGCCAGCGTTACCGTGCCCTGCACCCGGGGATCGATGGTGTAGCCGACGCCAAGTACGTCACCAAGGATGACCTTTGCCACCGTCGCGACCGGGGCGTTCTCGAAATTCAGATCATAGCCGCCGGTTCCATTGTCGTCGCGTTCGGCCGGCCGCGCGCTCGGCGGTGTCGTGCCGTCGGAAAGATAGATCGCGGGCCGCGAGGAGCTCTGCTGTTTGATCGAGCCGGTCGCGCTGTCTGTGGTCTGACGCGGCAACAGATCGATCGACTTGATCTTGTCGACGATGTCCTGCGCGCGCGGGTCCTTGGGATTGCTCTCGACGGATTGATCCGCCGTCACGATGCAGGCGGAGAGCAACAATGCCGGCAACAGCGGTGCGAGCGCTGCGATGAACACCGAGCGCGGGCGCGGAAGCGGATCAACCACCTTGGACAAAATGTGCCCACCACGCAGAAGGAAAAACACAGCCCGGCGTTTCGGTTCGGACTTTCGAATTTGCTCCGCGATTATGTTTTTGCTAGTAAACATGTCAAGTGTAAAGGACTGACGTCACCCGTTTCAGTTGTTGCTTTAAGGTAACAAGGTTTTGCCGGTAACGAAGTTGCCGGCAACAAGGTTGGTGCGGTGCTTTGATGCAAGACCTCTCGGCGGAGACGTTCCGGCGGCATCTTCTGGAGAAATATTCGCTGCCGCTCCGGGCGCGCGCGCATATCGAAAAGCTGGCGAGTTCGACGTTGGCCCGGCCGCTTCGCGAATTGTGGGAGGCCACCGACCTGTCGGCGTCCGATTTCGCCGACGAGGTCGCCGGCCATTGGAGCCTCGCCAGGCTCAGCCTGCCGCAATTGCTCTCCTCGACGCCGTGCCTCGATGGATTTTCCCGCCGCTTCCTGCGCGAATCCACGATCTTTCCGGTACGCGCGCCCGACGGCGGCTATCGCCTGGCGATCGCCGATCCCTCCGATACCGCAGCGATCCGTGCCGCCGAAATCGTGTTCGCCGCGCCGGTCGAGATCGCGGTGGGATCGTTCGAGGACATCACGACTGCGCTGGATCAGCGGACCCAGGCGGATGGCGCGGTGGCCGACGACGCCGCGCGGGGATCGGCCCAGCAATCCGACGACGATATCGAAAGCCTGCGCGATCTCGCCAGCGGTGCGCCGGTGGTGCGCGCGCTCAACGATCTGCTCGAGCGCGCGGTCGAGCTTCGCGCCAGCGACATCCATATCGAGCCGTTTCGCACCGGCCTTGTGGTGCGCATGCGGGTCGACGGCCTGTTGCGGGCGATGGCGTCGCCCTCCGGCGTTCCGCCGCAGGCGTTGATCTCGCGGGTCAAGATTCTCGCCGGCCTCAACATCGCGGAAAGGCGCCTGCCGCAGGACGGCGCCGCGCGGGTGCGCGTCAGCCGCTCCGAGCTCGATGTTCGTGTAGCCACCATGCCGACGCAGCACGGCGAAAGTGCCGTCATCCGGCTGTTGCCGCGCGATCGCGGCCTGTTGGAAATGAGCAAGCTCGGGCTGTCCGCCCGCGACGAAGGGATCATGAGCCGGCTGCTCGCGCTGCCGCATGGCATGATCGTGATCACGGGGCCGACCGGCAGCGGCAAGACCACGACGCTTGCGACCATGCTGTCGATCCTCAACGAGCCGTCGCGCAAGATCCTGACCATCGAGGACCCGGTCGAGTACGAGATTCCCGGTATCAACCAGTCCCAGGTCAAGCCGTCGATCGGCCTGACCTTCGCCTCGGCGATGCGCGCCTTCGTGCGGCAGGACCCCGACGTGATCATGGTCGGCGAGGTGCGCGACGCCGAAACCGCGCATATCGCGATTCACGCGGCGCTGACCGGCCACCTTGTGCTGACGACCTTGCACACCGAGACCGCAGCCGCGGCGGTGCCGCGCCTGATCGATCTCGGCATCGAGGGCTTTCTGCTGAAATCGACATTGCGCGCGGTCGTTGCCCAACGGCTGGTGCGCGTGTTGTGCGACCGCTGCAAGGTGCCGCACCGGCTGACGGCGGCCGATATCGACAAGGACCCGCGCTTTGCCGTGATCGGCTTTCAGGCCGGCGAGACCGTGCATGGGGCCGGCGGCTGCGAGCGTTGCGGCGGCACCGGCTATCGCGGCCGCAACGGCGTGTTCGAGATTCTCGAAATGTCCGATACGGTGCGCAAGCTGATCGGCGCGCAGACCGACTCGCATGTCATCGACGAAGCAGCGATCGGTGGCGGCATGACCACGATGCTGGCGGATGCCGTCGCGAAATGCCGGGCCGGGATGACGACGGTCCCCGAAGTCTTCCGCGTCACGACGATCAGATAGGCGGGTGATCCGATGCCAAGCTACCGGTATCGCGCGCTCAACGGTCAAGGCGAACTGGTGTCGGGCGCGATCGCGGCCTCGGCGCCGGATGACGTCGCGCAGCGCATCGAGCGGCTCGGCCTCGTGCTGGTCGACAATGTCACGCTGGAGGAGGGCGGCGCTGCGCGGCGCACGTTCAGCCTGTTCAACCGGCCGAAAGCCGAGGACGTCACGGTCTTCACGCGCGACCTGGCGCTGCTGTTGCGCGCGGGCGCGCGGATCAATGACGGCCTTGAGCTGTTGGCCAGCGATCCGGATTTCGGCCGCTTGCGGCCGGTGGTCGCCGATATCAGGTCGCGGGTCGTGTCCGGCGAGAGTTTCGCCGAAGCCCTGTCGCGGTACGAGGTGCTGTTCCCGCCGATGTATGTGGCGCTGATCCGTGTCGGCGAGGCCTCCGGCTCGCTCGACCAGGTGCTGGAGGTGCTCGCCGCCGAACGCAGCCGCACCGAGGCGCTGAAGCGCCGGCTCGGCGACGCCATCCGCTATCCCCTGTTCGTGCTCGGCTCCGCGTCCTGCGTGCTGTTGTTCTTTCTCACGTTCGTGCTGCCGCAGTTCGCCAACGTGTTGCGGGATTTCAACGCCAAGGTCGATCCCATCATCGTTACCTTCCTTGCGATCTCGACCTTCCTGCGGGGCAATGCCGATGCCGTGATGGCGCTGGTCGCATCGATGATCGCGGCAGGCTGGCTGCTGCTGCGCCAGGATCGCATTCGCCACGTCCTTTTCGATGCCATGACGCGCCTGCCGGCGATCCGCCATGTCGTCACGACATACCGCACCTCGCTGTTCTGCCGTAACCTCGGCGTGTTGCTCGGCAGCGGCGTCAATCTCACGACCACGCTTCGTATCCTGGTCGACATGATGCAGGCTTTGGGATCGTCCGAGGTCTGGTCTGATGCGGCCGACCGGGTGCGCCACGGCGCCAAGCTGTCCGACGCGCTGTCCGATACCAAGGCGCTGCCGTCGATGGCGGTGCGGATGCTGCGGCTTGGTGACGAAACCGGCCAATTGCCGATGCTGGCCGGCCGTGTCGCCGAGTTCTACGAAGCGAAACTGCAACGGACGCTCGATCGGATCGTCGGCATCGCGGGACCCGCGGCGATCATCGCGATCAGCCTGGTCGTCGGCGGATTGATCGTGTCGGTGATGACGGCGCTGATGTCGGTCAGCCAGATCATCGGTTGAGGTAACGAGAAGGAGGAGGCGATGCGTCGAAGCTTGACGGTCCGAACGGCGGGACGCCGGCACAGCGAGGCCGGGTTCACGCTGGTGGAAATGCTGGTCGTGATCACGATCATCGGATTGATCATGGCGCTGGTCGGTCCGCGGGTGCTGACCTATCTCAGCGATTCCAAGGCGAAGGCCGCAAAGATCCAGATCGAGAGCTTCTCCAGCGCGCTCGATCTGTATTTTCTCGATCTCGGCCGTTATCCGACCAGCAATGAAGGGCTGGCCGCGCTGACCCAGAGCAACAACGCACAAGGCTGGAACGGGCCTTATCTGCGGGGCGGTGTGGTGCCGAGCGATCCCTGGGGCCATGGCTACGTGTATCGCTCGCCGGGCGGGCGCGCGCCGTTCGAGATCATCTCGCTGGGCTCGGACGGACAGGAAGGCGGCAGCGGAACCGCGGCCGATATCGGCAGTGGCGCGCACTGAGCCCGCCAGCAGCGAACACGGGTTTGCGCTGATCGAGATCCTGTGCGTGCTCGCCATTATCGGGTTGCTGGCGGCGATCATCCTGCCGGCGATTCCGCACAGTACCACACGCGCCAAGCTGGAGAGCTATGCGGTCGAAACCGCGGCCCTCCTGAAGGAAGATCGCAATGCCGCGCTGCGCCGGCGGGTTCAGGTCGCGACGCAGGTCAGCGCGGAAGCGCGATCGGTTCGTTCCGGCGCCAGCGGCCGCGTCGTCCGCCTGCCCGCCGATGTGACGTTTCGGGCCATGCTGGCCTCGCGCTGCGCGGACCGCGGCGCCGGCCGCTCGATCGATTTCTTTCCGTCGGGCATGTCGTGCGGCGGCGTTATCGCGCTGGCGCGGCCGGGTATGGCCTACGAGATTCGCGTCAACTGGCTGACGGGAGGGGTCGATATTGTCCCGCAAAAGCTGCTCTGACGGCGTCGTAGATTCCAGGTTGGCCGGCTTCACTCTGATCGAGGCGCTGGTGGCGCTCGCGATCGTGGCCGTCGTACTGTCGTCGATCGGCACGGTGATCGCGACCACGGTGAAGGGGACGCGCGCGATCGACCAGCGCCTCGCCTTGACCGGCGCCGCCGAGACCCTGCTGGCCGAATTGCCGGCGCGCAATCTCCTCAAGGTCGGACGGCAGTCCGGCGAACTGGCCGGCCACCGCTGGCGCATCGATGTCACAGCGATGGATGCGGCGGTCGATACCAGCGAAGAGGCGGAGACGCGCTTCATTCCGCTGGCCGTCAACATGCGCCTGGTGGCGCCCGGCGGCGGCGCGCTGCAGATCACCACCGTGCGGCTGGTCCCGAGGGTCGCAGAATGAACGCGCATCTGCGTCGCGGAAGTGCGCGTGCCGGCGAGGCCGGCTTCACGCTGATCGAGGTGCTGCTCGCGACGTTGCTGATGACCGTCATCCTCGCCGCGTTGGCGACGGTGACCGCGCAATGGCTGCCGAACTGGAATCGGGGCATGGCGCATGTGCAGCGCGCCGAGCGGCTCGCGATCGGGCTCGATCGCATCGTCGCGGACCTTGCGGTCGCGGAGATGGCGCCGATGAATGCCGATACCAAACGGCCGCTGTTCGAGGGCTCTGAACTCGCCGTCACCTTCGTGCGAACCGCGGTGGGACCCAGCACACAGCCCGGTCTCGAAATCATCCGGTTCGCGGAGAAGGCCGATGACCAGGGCTTGGCCATGGTGCGCGAACGCACAGCGTTCGTGCCGATGCCGAGCGATGCCCAGATCCGTTTCAAAGATCAGGTGGTGCTGATCCGCGCACCGTTCCGCGTGATGTTTTCCTATGCCGGCCCCGACCAGGTCTGGCAGCGCGACTGGCGCGGCCAGAAGCAGCTTCCCGACAAGATCCGCGTCGCGGTGCGCGACAGCATGACCGGGCAGATGCTGGCGGTCTCCAGCGCCGCCATCCTTCACGTCAACGCGTCCGCGGAATGCGTGCGCGCCAAGAACGCCGCGGCATGCCTGGACGCGCAGGTGAAGCCGGACGTCCCCAAGAGAGAGGACCAGCTCTGACGGGCTGAGCGTGATCGGATGAGCGTTGATTTCGCCGGCAGGCGGCGGCAGGAGCAAGACTTCAAGCAAAAAGGCTTCATCGTCGTCGCGGTGTTGTGGATCCTGGCCGCGCTGTCGGCGCTGGTGCTGATCTATCTGACCTATGTCACCAACACCGCCGTCACCGTCGCCGTCAGCACCGGCCGGGCGCAGTCGGATGCGCTGGTCATGGCCGGCCTGGAGCTCGCAGCCTATCGGCTCACGGCCGCCCGCCCGGACGCCCGGCCGACCAGCGGCAGCTTCGATGCCCGGGTCGGTAGCGGCAGGATCAACGTGACGTTTCGCTCGGAGGCCGCGCGGATCGACCTCAATGCCGCGCCGAAAGGCCTGCTCGCGGGCCTGATGACGGGCCTCGGCGCAGCGCCTTCGGATGCTGCCGGCTACGCCGACCGTATCCTGGCCTGGCGCGCCGCCACCGAACTTGGCGACAACGATCCGGAGAACTCGTTCTACCGCACCTCCGGCGCCGCCTATATCCCGCGCCACGCGCCGTTCCCGGAAGCCGAGGAGCTCTGGCTGGTGCGGGGCATTCCGCCGCCGATCATCGAGCAGATGCTGCCCTTCGTGACCGTGTTCAGCAATATGGCTTCGATCAATGTCGTCGATGCCGCGCCACAGGTGCTGGCCGCGCTACCGCGCATGTCGCCGGAGAATCTGCAGGAGCTGCTGGCGGAGCGCCGTGATCCAACCGTCAGTCGCCAGTCGCTGCTGGGGCTGTCGGGTGGCGAGGGCGCGACGCTGGACGGCGCGAAATCCTATCGGATGAATGTGGTGGCGGATCTCGGCGGCGGGCGGCGGACCTCGGCCGACATCGTGATCCTGCTTCTCGACGGCAGCGAGCCCTATCGGGTGCTGTCGTGGCATAATTCTTCGGATGGTTCAGCAGGAAAGCCGCTTTAGCGATGAATCCAGCCAAGAATCCAAACGTGAATCCAGCCATGAATCCGGCGATGACTCCTACGACTGGGCGGGAGACGATCGCCACGATCTTCACCACCTGGACCGGCAGCGTGGCGGGCGCGATCATCGCCGGTCTCGATCGCGTGGCGTCGCCGCGCGTGGTCCGGCTGATCGAGGATGAAGCGGGCGGTTTCGCCGTGGAGGCGCCGCCGAAAGCAGAGACGGCGCCGGCGCGGCTCAGCTTCGTCAACGGCGCGTTCTCGCCTGCGAATCTCACGGCGGGCTTCAAGGGCAGCCGGGTCGAGATCGTCCTGCAGCCGAAGCGTTTCCTGTTTCGGCCGCTGGAATTGCCGGCGCGCGCGGCGGCTTTCGTCGAAGGCATCGTGCGCGCGCAGATCGACCGCCTGACGCCGTGGAGCGCCAGCGAGGCCGTGTTCGGATGCACGGCGCCGGCCGAAAGCGGCACTGAGGGCGTCACCACCGTGATCGCGGCGACCACGCGCAAGGTGGCGATGGCTTACGTACAGGCGGCCTCGGTCTTCCATCCCGCGGCGGTCGCGATCTGCACCGACGTTGGCGAGCACAACGCCGGCCGGGTCAAGGTCTTCGAGCAGAAAGCCCGGGGCAGCCTCGACCCGGCGCGGCTCGGCCGCACGCTGCTGATTGCGCTCGGCGTCCTGGCCGGCGTCGCAGTGCTGTCGGTGGCGTTCTCGGCCTATGAGGCGGATCATCTCGGCACGCAAGAGAGTGAACTGGCCAGCCAGATCTCGCAGCGCCGCGCCGCCATTCGTGCCGCGGCCGATGGCGGCGAGCGGTCGCCGGCCGCGGCGCTGGAGCGGCGCAAATTCGAGACGCCGGCAAGCGTCGTGGTGCTGGATGCGCTGACCCAGGTTCTCCCCGACCACACCTATGTCAACGAGTTGCATCTGGCCGGCGGCAAGCTGCAGATTTCGGGCATCACGCGCGACGCGCCGTCGCTGATCCCGCTGATGGAGCAGTCGGCGCATTTCAGCCGCGCCACCTTCTATGCGCCGACCACGCGCGCGCCGTCCGATCCCGGCGAGCGCTTTCACATCGAGGCGCGCGTGCAGCCGGTCAACCGGGCGGTCCCATGAATTTGAAAAATATGAGCTCAACAATAAGAGTTTGACAGCATGAGCGCAGCCCGCACGATCACCCGCAGTTTGACCAGATCGCCGCTGATCGCGGTCGTGCTCTATCTCGCGGTGGCCTTCGGCCTGCTCGCGGCCGCCGGGACGGCGATTTCCGATATCCTCGTGCACCGCGCCGCGCTGGCGCAGACCGCCGATCTCCTGGAGCAGTTGCAGGGACGCAAAGGCCGCAGCGCCCAACCGCTCTCCGCCGAGCATGCGGGCTCGCCATTCCTGGAAGGGCCGACGGTGACGGTTGCCGGCGCATCGCTGCTGCAGCGCGTGGCGGCCGCGGTCGGCAATGCCGGCGGCACCATCCAGTCATCGCAGGTGGATGTCACCGGCGGCCAGGCCAAGGACGGCGTCGTGGGGCTCGTGGTGAGCTGCGAGATGGAGCAGCCCGCGCTGCAGCAGGTGCTCTACGATCTGGAGTCGGGCATGCCGTTTTTGTTCATCGATCAGCTCGACGTGCAGGTCCCACAGACCACGGCGGTCGGTGAAGGCACGACCGGCCGGATCAGGGTCGTGCTCGGCCTGTCCGGACAATGGCAGGGAAGCAAATAACGACGCCGCTACCAGCTATATTTCGCGACCGCCTTGCCGGCATAGCTCGTGACATTGCCGGAGAACTCGCCCTCGAAGGTGCCGGCCAGCGAGAAACCGTTCAGCCATTTCATTTCGGCGCCGGCGCTGGCCAGCGCGGAATCGGCGTCGGGCCGCGCGCCATTGACCACGAAGCTTCGCCGTTATTTGTCGATGGTCGAGGTGGCGGCGGTGACTGTGTTGTTGAAGGTCAGGACGCCGGTGTTGGTGATGGTCGCGCCGCCGGCCGAGGAGGCATTGAAGAAATCAGTCTCGACGGTGGTCGCGATATTGGCGGTGCCGGCGGTGCTGGAATCGTTGAACTGCAGAATGCTGTCGTTTTGGATCGACGCAGTGCCGGCTGTGCTGCTGTTCTGAAAGACCATGAAGCCGCCGTTCTGGTTGTTGATCTGCACCGTCCCCGTGCCGGCGCTGGCCGAACTGCCGTTCTGGAACACCAGCGAATTGCCCGAGGTGACGTTGAAGGTCTGCGTGTTGGTCGAGTTGTTGACGATTCCGGCGGCGTTGACGATGAAGGGGTTGTCGATATTGATCGTGTAGGCCTGTGCGTCCGGCGTGCCGGTGAAAAACACTTCGCCGATCACGACCATGCCGTTGTCGTTGGCGACCGTCGTGACCCCGGTATTGGAGAAGGTGGCCACGCCGTCCGGCACCGTTGCCGGCGTCCAGTTGTTCGGCTCGACCCATTCGTTGGGGTCGCCGCCATTGCCGCCAACCCATGTCGCATCCACCGCATGGGCTGCCACGACGCCCAGGGCGGTCGAGGCCAGCAGGATGGCCAGCGAATGGCGCCCGATCGACTGCAAGCCTGCACCGCGCCTCGCCAACCGACAGTCCGGACCTGTCATAATGCCCCTCAGAACTCGCAGCGAAAGGTGGGCTCAATTCGAGCGTGTGGAGGATGGCGTGCGCGCGCCTTGTTGGCCGGACTTTCCATTCCACGCGATCGAACCGTCGCTTCGGAAGACCTCCGACCGGTTAATGTGCCCGTTTGGCGATTGATAATATCGGTTCAACCGGACCGTGCAATCGAGAGGCAGTTTCGCGGCGGAACCGTGGTTAGCCGGTCCCATATTTTGGCGGGCGTGCTTCTTCAGCAACAATTTTGGCCTTGGGTTCCATGAACGCCCAAGAGAACGCCCGAGATCGGCGGCGGCCGGCGCGATTTCATTTCACCCGCAATGTTGCCGCGGGACGCGGTTGTGGTTACGCTCAAGTACAGCCTCAAAGCCGGATCCCGGTGGCGGCCCGCCTGGCGCAGGAAGCAAATGATTGCGTGGCAGAAAGTCATTGGATGGACGCTGCTTTTGGGCGTGGCCGCGATGGTCGATTCGAGGTCCATTCCGGCTGCGACGTCGGCCAGTCTCGATATCTTTTCCAATGACGGGGCCAATGAATCAGCCGGCGCCGTGGAGTTGGGCCGGCTGAAGCCGGTCGCGGAGCCGAATCAATTCGAGAAGCCGGCTCCCAGGGGAAACCCGCTGTGGTCGATCCCGCTTTCGGCGCTTTCGGCCACGCGGGAGCGGCCGGTCTTTTCCGCCTCACGGCGTCCGCCGCAGGCCGCGGTGGTGGCTCCCATGGCGCAGGTGACTGCGCCCGCGCCTCCAAAGGCCGCGCCGCAACGCCCGCCGCTGGCCCTGATCGGCGCCGTCGTCGGCGAGGGTGATGCCATTGCCATCTTCCTCGACCAAACCAGCCAGAAGGTGATCCGCCTGCGTCAGGGTGAAAGCCTCGCCGGCTGGGAGCTGAGCGCGGTGCAGCCGCGGGAGGTCATGCTCAAGCAAGCCGAACGGACCGAGATCCTCGCGCTTCCGCAGCCGGACGATCGAAGACGCAGCCCCGCCGCGACGGTGGCATCGGAGGTGGAGAACGCGCCAGGCCTTCCGGTCCCGGCCGCCGGGGGGCCATTCTTTGCCCCGTTCGTGCCCCGCGCCACCCCGAAAAACGGTGAGTCGGACGGTCTTTGAAGCCGGCTGCGCCGGAGCGCTCGCGGCGGCTACCTTCGCAGGATCGTCCCCAACAGGTCGCAGACCCGCTGCTGCTGCGTCTCGCTCAGGCCGATCCAGATCGGAAGCCTGATCAGCCGTTCCGACAACGAGGTCGTGAGCGCCAGCCGCATCCTCGACGACCTTCAGACCGTGGCGTCTGGCGGTCGCCATGATCGAATCCATCTCGCAGGACACGCCGGCATAGTGCACCGGCGCGATCGCACGGGTTGTAGGCCTGTGGCGACCCTTTGCGACCCCTTGGCGACCCTTGCCATCCTTGCGCCGGGCTGGTAGCCGGCAGATCTGCTAGAATAAGGTCTTGGCGTTGATCGAAACATCCATCGGTGCGCCCGGCAACAACGACGCCGGCGCGAGCGCTGCCGGCCCGAGCCGGGCCCGCAGGCTGTTCGGTGGCTGGTCGGCGAATCTCGTGCTGATGCTGCTCGGAATTTCCCAGCAGGTGCTTCTGGTCCCGGTTTTTCTGCATTTCTGGAGCAGCGACCTGCTCGCCGCATGGCTTGCGGTCTATGCCGCGTTCAATCTCGTGATCGTGGCCGATGCCGGCCTGCATGCCAGGGCGCTGAACCGGTTCCTCGCGTTCAAGGCGTGCGTCGATTGCGACGGCAGGACGGCGCGTTATTACGACGCCATGCTGTGGGTCTATTGCGGGCTGGTGGCGGTGCTCGGCGCTCTGCTGCTGATCGGCGCCTACCTGCTGCCGCCCGCCGGCCTTTTCGGCTTTGGCGCGACGGCGCATTTCGATGCCGCGTTCGTCCTGATCAGCCTTGGCTCGCTCCTGCTGCTGCCGCTGGCCAACCTGCCGTCGGCCTTGTATCGCGCGCGCGGCGACTATGGCCGCATGGTCTGGCTGCAAAGCGGCGGCATGCTGGCCTCGCAACTGGTGCAGCTCGTGGCGATCGTCCTGAACGGAGGCCTGCTCGCCGTCAGCATCGCCTATGTATCGGTCCAGTTGCTGTTGGCGATCTATCTTATCGCGGTCGATGCGCCCAGGTTGTATCCGTTCCTGCGCCGCGGTGGGCGCCGCCGCCCTTCCTGGCGCTGGAGCCTCGGACAGTTTCGCCGCGCATTCCCGTTCGGGGTGGCCGGCGCCACCGAACTCGCACTGGTCAATGCGCCCGTCCTGCTGGTCAGCGCCTTCGTGTCGGAGCGCATGGCGGTGGCGCAATGGGGACTGACCCGCGTGATCGCCGGGCTGGTGCGAACGCTCTGCGTTCAGGCAACCCTGCCGCTTGCCGCCGAACTCGGCCACGACCATGCGATCGGCGACAAGGCTCGGCTGCGCGATCTCTATGCCCGGGGCTCGGTGCTTGTCACGCTGCTCGCGAGCGTGACCGTCGCAGCATTGCTTCCGTTCTGGCCGGACTTCTTTGCGCTGTGGACGCACGGCAGCGTCGCCTATGATCCGTTGCTCGTGATCACGCTTCTGATCGGCTCCAGCGCCGTGGCGCCGTCGATTCTGGCGCTCAGCTTCGCCTATTACAGCGGCCGTGGCGAATTGCTGGTGCGGACCAAAGGGCTTCAACTGGTTGTGTTCCTCGGGCTGTCGCTCAGCCTGATACCCACGATGGGGCCGCTCGGCGCCGCGATCGCGATCGTCGCGAGCGATCTGCTGGTTCAGTTCGGATTGCTGACGCTCGGCATCGTCGGCGGCGTCCTGCGGCATCCGCGCCGCCATATCGCGCTGCTGGCCGTGATTTCGGTGCTGGTTGTGGTGTCCGGGTGGGGAATGGGCGCGGTCATTCGATGGCTCGTGCCGGGGAGCGGCGCCGTGCATTTCGTGATCGAATGCGCACTCTGGTCGATCGCGGCCGCCCTGGTCGCCAGCCCGCTCGCCATCAAGCGCTTCCGCGACGCTCTCATTGCCGCCATTCCGCGTTGATCGCTCGGGTTTCTCGATACCGGTTTCCATGCTAAGCGCTGCCTTGCCCCGCCCTGAGGGCCACCTTCACCAATGGCGATGATGTCCTAAATCATGTGTGGAATTGCGGGAATCGTCAGCATTCGCGGGGGAGCCGTCGAGCCTGCCGATATCGAGCGATTGACCAGCCTGATGGCGCATCGCGGGCCTGACGGCGCGGGATATTGGTTCAATGCCGAACGCAACGTCGCGCTCGGCCATCGGCGGCTCGCGATCATCGATCCCGGCGCGGGAGGATACCAGCCGATGGTGTCGGCCGACGGCCGGCACACCATCACTTTCAACGGCGAAATCTACAATTTTCTCGAACTCCGCGCGGAGCTCGAGGCATCCGGCGTGCGCTTCCGAACGCAGTCGGACACCGAAGTCGTGCTGGCCGCCTGGCAGACCTGGCATGAGGGAATGCTGCTGCGCTTCAACGGAATGTGGGCGCTTGCGATCTTCGACAACACGACGAAGGACCTGTTCGTCGCGCGCGACAGGTTCGGCATCAAACCGCTGCTCTACACGCTGTCCCAGGATCGCTTCGCCTTCGCCTCCGAGCAGCGCGCGCTGGTTCGAAGCGGTCTGGTCGAACCATCGATCGATATCGATGTGGCGCGGCGGCTGATGCTCGATGCGTTCGGCGTCGAAGGCGGCGCCCGCACCCTCCACCGCGAGATAAGGCGGCTGCAGGCCGGCCATTGCGCCTGGCTGAGAGAAGGCCGGCTGGATATCCGGCGCTGGTGGTGCACGCTCGATCACCTGCCGCAGCTTCCAAAGACCGCGCCCGAACGCGTCGAACATTTTGGCGAATTGTTTCGGGATGCCGTCGCGATCCGCATGCGCAGCGACGTTCCGATCGGAACCTGCCTGTCGGGCGGCTTCGATTCATCCGCGGTGATCTGCGCGATGGCGGCGCATGAGCGGGCGGGGATGGGACCGCGCGACAACGCGGCCTGGCGGCACGCCTTCGTCGCGGCGTTCCCGGGAGCATCGAACGACGAACGCCCGATGGCGGAGGAGGCCGCGGCATGGGCCGGCGTCCGTCCGGACATTCTGGAGATCGGCAACCATGATGCCTTGGGCGAACTGGACCAGATCCTCGAGGACAATGACGACGTCTATATTTCGCTGCCGAGCGCCGCATGGTTGCTCTACCGCGAACTGAGCCGTCACAAGGTGATCGTTTCGCTCGACGGACATGGCGCCGACGAGTTGATGGGCGCGTATTTTCAGGACAAGCAGTCGGCGGCTTTCGCCATGAGGAATGCGCTCTCGGCGGCATGGTCCGGCACGTCGGCGGGCCGGCGCGCGATCGAGCTCGTGCGCGCGGCGGCGCTCATGGCCAGGGGACATTATTTCCTGCGTGGCGGCCTGGGCGCCATTCCCGCGCCGCTCGATCTGGTGGGCGACGACGACGTGCTGCCGCGCGAATGGGGCGGGCTCAATCGAAGGCTCTACCGGATGTTCCACAGCACCGTGCTGCCCACCATCCTGCGCAATTTCGACCGCGTCTCGATGGCCCATGGCATCGAGGTGAGGATGCCGTTCATGGACTGGCGGCTCGTCACCTTCACGATGGCGCTCCCCGAGGCAAGCAAGGCCGCCGACGGCTATACCAAGCTGATCGCGCGCCAGGCGATGGCGGGCAAGATGCCCGAATCGATCCGGATGGGCCGGCGCAAGGTCGGCTTCAACTCGCCGATGCCGGAATGGCTGAACGGGCCGCTGTCGGGCTGGACGACGTCGCTGCTCGACAGCAAGGTCGCCGCGTTCTCGGACATCGTCGACGAAGCGCGGCTGCACCGCGAGGTGCGGCGCCTGAACGCATCCAAGAGCTGGAATTGGGAATCGGTCGGACGGATCTGGCCGTATCTGAACATGAAATGGGCGATGGCGAAGGTCTCCTAGCATGCGCCTGTTCCAAAATTGCGGGCTTACGCCATCCTACCAGATACACCTCGACGGACTCGCGCCGCCGGGAACAGCGTTCGATGAGCGCCGCCGAATCTTTCAGAATGATCGATTTGGCGCGCTGCACCTTCTCAAACCGGTGCTGGACCATGACCCGACCTCATTCCTCGCCTGCGGCAACGACGAGAGAATGCAACGGCAATGGGCGCACGAGAACGGAATTGCCGCCAAGTCCTCTCTGGAGGACATTCTGCTGGCTCAGATCGAGCACCACCGAACCGAGATTCTTTACAACCTCGATCCCGTTCGCTTTCCGAGTTCTTTCGTTCGCAGACTGCCTGGATGCGTTCGAACGACGCTTTGCTGGAGGGCTGCCCCGTCCGGGCAGGCCGATCTCACGGCTTATGGCGCGGTGCTCGGCAATTTTCCTACGATCCTGGAGGCCTGGCGTAGAAAGAATTGTCGCGCGGAATGGTTTGCGCCGGCGATCGATCCGGAGATGGACGCGTACGGGCATGGCGAGCGGCCGATCGACGTGTTGTTCGTCGGCGGCTATTCGCGGCATCACACGGCGCGTGCGAAAATCCTCGAACATGTTGCCCGTCTCGCCGATCGCGTGCATATCGTGTATTGCCTGGAAGCATCCCGTCTGACCGCTCTCGCGGAGAGTTTCATCGGTCGTCTGCTGCCGCTGCGAACGCATCGACGTCCAGCCTCGATCGCGAAGATCGCCAAATCGCCTGTCTATGGGCGGCAGCTTTACGACTTGATTGGAAAGTCGAAGATCGTGCTGAACGGCGCCATCGACATGGCCGGTCGCGATCGCGGCAATATGCGCTGCTTCGAGGCCATCGGATGCGGCGCGCTGCTGCTCTCCGACGAAGGCAACTATCCGGATGGAATGCGAAACGACGAAACGATGCTGACCTACGACGGTGATGAAAGCTGTCTCGGGCAAATCGAGCGGTGCCTGAACGATTGGGACAGCGTGCGGAGCATCGCCGAACATGCGCGAAAGCGGATCGGAGAAACCTACAGCAAGGCGCGCCAATGGGCTTTGTTTGAAACGATCGTGGCCGGTCTTTAGCGAATGTCCATGCACGCTGGCAATGAACAGAGTATATTGCGTTGCCGGATGATCGGTTTCGTCATGCCTGCGAAGGGACAGATGGGAGGCACGTCTTGGGCGCAAGCGATTTGACGTCGCAGGGGAGGGGGCGTCCGGCGAACAAGCTCGCCGCGTTCAAGCGCGGCTGTGCGCATGCGATCGATGGGTTGAATCTTCATTTCTTCGTTCAACGGCTGATCGGCCGCGCGACGTGCCGGCTCGAGCAGGGCGCTTTCCTGAGCCATACGGCGAGAATCAGAAATGCCCTGGGTGACAGCAGTCAGATCGTCGTCGGCGCGAACTCCCATGTCAGGGGCGAACTGATGATCTTTGCGCATGGCGGACGGATTTCAATCGGCGAGTGGTGTTATGTGGGCGTCGGCACGCGCATCTGGTCGGGCGCGTCGATCGACATTGGCAACCGCGTGCTGATTTCCCATTCGGTCAACATTTTCGATAATCTAACGCATCCGATTCGCGCATCCGACCGTCACGCGCAGGCCAGGCAGATCTTCACGAAGGGCCATCCCAGCGACATTTTCCTCGATGACAAGCCGGTCAAGATCGGTGATGACGCATGGATCGGCGCGTGCGCGATCATCATGCGGGGCGTCACCGTGGGACAGGGAGGCATCGTGGCCGCGGGAGCGGTGGTGACCAAGGATGTCCCGGCTTATTCGATCGTGGCCGGCAACCCGGCGGTGGTTGTGAGGGAGCTGTCGCCCGATGAACGGTAAGGCTCCGACCGCGTGGAACAAACCGCTTTCGGACGAAGCTGAATGTTGGCCCCGTGTGTGGTGGCGGTCATGACGGTCTGGATCACGGGCGCCAATGGGTTCATCGGCCGCTATCTCATCCGCGAACTGGCTGATGGCGGCGCGCAGGTCCACGGCCTTGGCCACGGGGCGTTTGCGCAAGCCGATCGGCGTCGTCTCGGGTTGCAGACCTGGCTGAACGGCGAGATCGATGCCGCCAATCTGAACGCGCTTGCGGCGGCGCATGGGCTGCCATCCAAGGTGTTTCACCTGGCCGGCGGATCTTCGGTTGGATTGTCGATCGAGCTGCCGCTGGAGGATTTCTCGCGAACGGTCGCCAGCACCGCAAGGCTGCTTGAATGGCTGCGCAATTGCGCGCCGGAATGTCTGCTGGTCGTGGCGTCGAGCGCGGCGGTCTACGGCGCCGACCATGCCGGCCCGATCGCCGAAAACGCGGCCCTGGCTCCGATGTCGCCCTATGGCCATCACAAGCGGATGATGGAGCAATTGTGCGAGAGCTACGCACTGAGTTTCGGCATCACGAGCCTGATCGTGCGATTGTTCTCGGTCTATGGCCCCCAGTTGCGCAAACAGTTGCTCTGGGACGTCTGCACCCGGCTGCACCAGGAGGGCTCCGCGCTGGTGCTCGGGGGCACCGGCGCCGAGATCCGGGACTGGACCGACGTGCGCGACGTGGTTCGATTGCTCGCAAGCTTGGCTGAAGTGCCGGCGGATCAGCCCTATCGCGTCGTCAATGGCGGTTCGGGCAGGCCGACGCGCGTGGCTGACATTGCCGCGATGCTTGTCGAGGGCTTCGGAAAAAAGACGGCAGTGAGTTATTCCGGCCTCGCCCGGCGGGGCGACCCGCTGAGCCTGCTGGCCGATGACGGCGCCTTGCGCCGCATCGGATTCGAATGGCGGATACAGGTCGCGCGCGGGATTGCCGACTATGTGACCTGGTTCAAGGGGCAGGCGGGTGGCTGACCATGCTCCGCTCCGCGTCGCGTTCACCCATATTTCGCGACGGCTCTGGGCCGGTGGTTACAACTACCAGAGCAATCTCTTCGTCGCACTGGACCGCTATTGCCCGGGCGAGATCGCGCCCGTGCTGTTTGCGGGACCGCATGACGCCGCCGACGAGGTCGCCGCGCTCGCCAAGATTCCCGGCGTCGAGATCGTGCGGTCGCCTGCGTTCGATCGGCGCAAAGCGGGCTTGGCGGGCGCGGTCGCGCTCGGCGTGGACGGTCCGGCCGTGGCGGCGTTTCGTGCCGCCGGCATCGACGTGGTGTTCGAATCCGCTCGCTTCTTCGGCTGGCGTCTGCCGTTTCCGGCGGTCGCCTGGTTTCCCGATTTCCAGCATCGCAGGCTGCCGCATCTTTTTTCCGCGGCGGCGCGATGGCGGCGCGACCTGGGCTTTCGCGCGCAACTGGCGTCGGGCCGAAGCATCCTTCTCAGCAGCAACAGTGCGCTGCGCGACCTTCGGGAGGGCTATCCTGATCTGGCCAACGAGGTCTCCGTGGTGCAATTCGCAAGCGAGCCTCCAGTCAATCTGTTGGCGGAGGACCCTTTGGAAGTTCTCGCGCAATACGGCCTGCCCTTGAAATTCCTCTATTTGCCGAATCATTTTTGGCGGCACAAGAACCACCAGATCGTGCTGGATGCGCTGGCGCTTCTGAAAAAGCGGGGCGTCGACGTCGTGGTCGTGGCGTCCGGAAGCGTCGAGGACCCGCGAGAGCCGGGCTATTTCGAGAGCCTCAACGGACAGATCAAGTCGGGCGGCCTCGAGGCCAGCTTCCGTCATGTCGGGATGATTCCGCTGGGGCATGTCTACGCGCTGTTGCGGAGCGCGATTGCGCTGATCAACCCGTCAAAATTCGAAGGCTGGAGCACGACCGTCGAGGAAGCAAAATCGTTCGGCGTGCCGATGGTTCTGTCCGACATCGACGTTCATTTCGAACAGACCAATGGGGAGGCCCGCTATTTCGGCGTCGATGATGCCGAGGCCTTGGCGCGGCATCTGGCGAATGTCTGGACCGAGAGCGGAGCTTTCGTCGTGCGCGACCTGCTGCCGAATGTCGAGGCGCGGGTCAGGTCGTTCGCGGAAGGCTTCGTTCGGCTGGTTCGAAACGCCGGCACGCGGCAGAGCGCCAAAATGAGTTCCTGAGTCCGCTCTATACCGCAGTCCGAGCGACGTATCGTCAGCGGGATCAGCTTCTCGGGATGCTGGTGTCCAAGCTCTGTGTGTCTGAGCTCTCAATAAAGCGGGCTCTCAACGGACTTGCTGCGCTCAGGTTGTTGCTATGTGGCGAGCGCTGTTGTTCTGAGGCGATGCTACCAAGCCGGCGTTGTCGGTCCGATCACCAGAGCCTGGGTCCGCCGGACCACTTCTGACCTTGATTTGTTGTGGTTTTTGTTAATATACAAATCAGAGCCGGTGTCGCCCCGCGAGAGCGGCGGAAGGAATTTCTTGATGATCAGATTCGGCCTGCTCGGATGCGGACGCATCGCCAAGCGCCACTCCGATTTGCTGGGCGGCCATCATATCGATGGGGCGAAGCTGGTTGCGGTTTGCGATCCCGTCCGCGCGCGCGCCGACGCGGTCGCGTCGAAATACTCCGTTCCTGCCAGCTACGATATCGACGATTTCCTTGGCCGCAAGGACATCGACGCGGTTTCGGTTTTGACGCCAAGCGGGCTGCATCCCGAGCATGTGATCGCGTGCGCCAGGGCCGGAAAGCACGTCGTCGTCGAAAAGCCGATGGCGCTCCGCCTGCAGGATGCCGACGCCATGATCCGGGCCTGCGACGAGGCCGGCATCAAGCTGTTCATCGTCAAGCAGAACCGTTTCAACGTGCCCGTCGTCAAGGCGCGCGAGGCATTGGAGGCCGGCCGGTTCGGGCGGCTCATCCTCGGCACCGTCCGCGTGCGCTGGTGCCGGGACCAGGCTTATTACGACCAGGATGCCTGGCGCGGCACCTGGGCCTATGATGGCGGCGTGCTGAGCAACCAGGCCAGTCATCATGTCGATATGCTGGAATGGTTTTTCGGCGACGTCGTCAGCGTCCATGCGCGCGCGATCACGGCGCTTGCAAAAATCGAAACCGA
>Ga0137412_10000709_pt1 | contig 24521 bp, 28 predicted proteins | sample CZODoug2_1_16fun_FD_122160 | JGI IMG/M metagenome (GOLD analysis project Ga0137412, IMG submission 122160) | Vadose zone soil fungal communities from Angelo Coast Range Reserve, California, USA - CZODoug2_1_16fungal (Hybrid Assembly) | ecosystem: Environmental > Terrestrial > Soil > Vadose zone... | reverse complement strand
GCCCCCACTACCGCCGGCAATGCGGCGCCAGCGGCTTCGCCGGCCCCTGCTCCGGCGGCTCCCACGAAATAGGGTCGCCTGCGCCCAGAACCCGTCGGCGGTCACCTGAATGCCGCCTGAACGGCGGCGCCCTTAAAACGCCACGGCGTCATACCAGTTGTTAAATCGCGTGGCAGGATTATTCTTTGATTGCCGCCGTGTCGGTCGAACCCAGGGGACGGGTTCGCTTTCCCAACAATGCAGGCCCCGTATGGTTTAGTCGCGAGATGCGCGCCGTTATCGCTGTTCTCCTGTTCGTTACCGCTGCGCATGCCGGACTTTGGGGTCTGCTCCAGGACAAGCAGTCCGCGCCGGATTTCCGCGGCATTTTGCCCAGCGTTTCCTACGCGCCGTTCGAGGGAACCGCGCATCCCGACGTCGACAATATCCCCAGCTCGGAGAAGATCCGCGCCGACCTGAAGAAGCTTGCGACGTTTACCAAGGCGATCCGGCTTTACTCATCGACCGGCGGCGTGGAACTGGTTCCGCCGATCGCCGCCGAGTTCGGACTGAAGGTCACCGTCGGCGCCTGGATCGACAAGAATGTCGACCGCAACGAGCGCGAGATCGATGCCGCCATCAACCTTGCCCGGCGCAACAGCAACGTCAACGGCGTCGTCGTCGGCAACGAGACGGTCTACCGCGGCGAGCAAAAGGTCGAGGACCTCATCGAGCTGATCAAGCGCGTCAAGAAGTCGGTCAACGTTCCCGTCACGACGGGCGAGATCTGGAACATCTGGCGCGACTATCCGCAGCTCGGCTATTCCGTCGATTTCATCGCCGCGCACGTGCTGCCCTACTGGGAAAATTTCACCGACCGGCAGGCGGTGGATCAGGCGGTCGACCGCTTCAATCTGTTGCGCGACACGTTCCCCGGCAAACGCATCGTGATCGCGGAGTTCGGCTGGCCCAGCGCCGGATACAATTTGCTCAACGCCAATCCCGGCCCGTTCGAACAGGCTTCCGTGCTGCGCAATTTCGTCACCCGCGCCGAAGCCATCGGCATGGACTACAACATCGTCGAAGCGATCGACCAGCCCTGGAAATTCTTTGAAGGCGGCGTCGGCCCCTATTGGGGCATTCTCAATGCGTCCCGCCAGCCGAAATTCGCCTGGACCGGCCCGATCGTGAACGAGAACTACTGGAAACTCGCCGTCATCGCGCTTCTGGTCGGCATCCTGTTGTCGCTGCCGATCTTAAGGCTTTCGGAGCCGACGGTGATGCAGGCTTTTGTACTGTCGGCGGCCGCCAACGGCGTCGGTGCCTGGGCGGCCACCGTGTTTGCCTATTGGGCCGGGCATTATTTCGTGTTCGGCTCGGCCTTTGCGCTCACGCTCGGCCTGATCCTGCTGGTGCCGCTGGTGCTGATCGCGATGGCGCGGATCGACGAAATCGCCGCCATTGCCTTTGGCCGCGATCCGCGCCGGCTGATCGTCAAACCGGGGACGTTGGCCCCCGCGACGATGGGCGACAGCGTCACCTTCCCCAAGGTTTCGATCCACATTCCGGCCTATTTCGAGCCGCCCGAAATGCTGAAGCAGACGCTCGATGCGGTGGCGCGGCTCGACTATCCGAATTTCGAATGCGTCGTCATCATCAACAACACGCCTGATCCGGCCTTCTGGCAACCGATCCAGGACCATTGCCGCGCGCTCGGCGAACGCTTCAAGTTCATCAATGCCGAGAAGGTCAAGGGTTTCAAGGCCGGCGCCTTGCGCATCGCGATGGACCGCACGGCAGTGGACGCCGAGATCATCGGCATCATCGATGCCGACTATGTCGTGCAGCCGGACTGGCTGAAGGACCTGGTGCCGGCCTTCGCCGACCCGCGCGTCGGGCTGGTGCAGGCGCCGCAGGACCATCGCGACCAGGACCTGTCGCTGATGCACTACATGATGAACGGCGAATATGCCGGCTTCTTCGACATCGGCATGGTCCAGCGCAACGAGGAGAACGCCATCATCGTGCACGGCACGATGTGCCTGATCCGCCGCGCCGCGATGGACATGGCCGGGGGCTGGGCCGGCGACACCATCTGCGAGGATACCGACCTCGGCCTCGGCATCATCGAACATGGCTGGCTGACGCATTACACCAACCACCGTTACGGCCATGGGCTATTGCCCGACACCTACGAGGCCTTCAAGAAGCAGCGTCATCGCTGGGCCTATGGCGGCTTCCAGATCGTCAAGAAGCATTGGCGGCGCTTCCTGCCCGGCGCGAGCCGGCTGACAAGCGACCAGAAGCGCGAGTTCTCGCTCGGCTGGCTGAACTGGCTCGGCGCCGAAAGCCTCGGCGTGCTGGTGGCGCTGCTCAACCTCGTCTGGGTGCCGATCGTGGCGTTCGCCGACATCGCCATCCCCGACAAGATCCTTACCCTTCCGATCATCGCGGCCTTCGTGGTGTCGCTGGCGCATTTCATCGTGCTGTACCGGCTGCGCGTGCCGGTGAAATGGGGCCAGATGCTGGGCGCGATGGTCGCGGCCATGTCGGTGCAGTGGACGGTGTGCCGCGCGGTGGCGCAGGGCCTGATCACCGAACATCTCGCCTTCGCGCGCACCTCCAAGGGCGGCCTGTCGCGGATGTCGATCGAGTTCCAGGCGTTCTGGGAGGCCGTGATCGGCGTGCTGCTTCTGATCGGCGCCGGCGTCCTGATCGCCTCCAACAGCTACAAGCAGATCCGCGAGATCTATATTTTCGCGGGCGTTCTGGTGCTGGAGAGCCTGCCCTTCCTGTCGGCGGTCGCGATCGCCATCCTGGAGAGCTCGCGGATCAACTCCTTCGCCTTCTGGCGCAACACAGGCGTCCGCACCGCCGAGCTGATCGGCCTGCGCCCGGTGAGCCTGCCGACGGTGGCAGCCCCCTCCCAGAAGGTGGCCTCCGAGGTGCACCGCGAGGCCAGTTGACGCGCCCTGCCCGAATTGGCGGCGGCGTCGTCAAAGAAGCCGCCCTAATCGCCTGTGCCGCCTGCGGAATCCTTCGATCTGTCGCCGCGTTGAATAGCGCCCATAAGGGTTCGGGCGCTATTGACCCGAAACCCCTCGCCCCCTACACAGCGCGGGCCGGAGCATGAACCGAAAAAGCCCGAACCCAGTTGTGGACCCGGGCTGGCGCGAACCGGTTATCCCGCACGACAAGCGCGACCGCGTGCGTCAGCGAGATCATGCTCAACACGCGAAGTGAGCGCGTAGCTCAGCCGGTAGAGCACGTGACTTTTAATCACGGGGTCCTGGGTTCGAGCCCCAGCGCGCTCACCAAACAAACCCAACAAATTCAACCGCATAGTTGGTCGGACCTTCTCGACTAGAGGGCCTACCGAGCGCGATCTTGTAGACGATTCTACAAACCCCGTTCGCGTGACGTTCCGGGCCGGGGCCCGTGTTCGCCTGACCGGCGGTGTCGCATGTCGGTGAAGTTCGAAGTCCGCCGGCCGCCGAACCGGCGCGCTCGGCGCGCGGCCAAGACCGCCAAGGCATTCCCCGGCACCGCCGATTGCTGCCCGTCGTGCAAGAGCCCTCGGGTGCACATCCATGGCGACCATGGCGCCAAGTTCTATGGCCGCGAGATCGCGATCTGCGCCAATTGCCGGACGGCCTGGGAGCCGATCGACAAGGCCCTGATCTGGGACCCGTCAGACCCGTGCGCCTCCTTTAGTGAGCCCTGCGACAACTGCGCATTCCGTCCGGGATCGCCCTAGCAAGCCGACACCGCGAAATGGAAGGACATGATCGCCCAGCTGCGCGCGGGCGGCACCTTCCATTGCCACAAGCTGGCGATCGAACGTGGCTGGCTCTGGATGCATGAGAGCGGCACCTATGTGAAATTCACGCCAGCCGGCGCCGAACTGTTCGCCTGATGACCTGGGCGCGCCCCTTCGACGCGCCGATCGCGCTGCCGGACGGCGGCGAGCTCACAACCTTGCGCCAGGCCGGCGAATACATCACCGCCCTGCCCGCGACCAAGCATTACAACCCGCACTGGCAGATCGCGACGCAGCACCTAATGGCTGCGGCCGAGCGCGACGGCATAGTGATGCTAGCTGACATCGCGTTGCGCCAGGCGCTGACGCATGATCGCTCAAGGCCGGAGCACGCGCCGCGAAAGAAGCTCGCTGAGCGCTATAATGCATCCGCTGATACAGAGCCCCCCGTCTCCCGAAGAGCGCGACGTCTGGATGCGAGCGCCGTGGGATGAAGCCAAGGCGCTGCACGGCCACTGCCGGATGACGCACTCAAGATCGTGATGCGCGGTGCGGACAAGGAGGATCGTGCTGCAGCATGAAACCGTTCGAAAAATCCCGTTGAAACTGTCCTGACTTTGGCGTTATTCTGGATTTTTCGAGACGCGGGGGGGGGGAAATTGGCAACCATCCCTACAGAGACGCGGTCAGATTCCGCGCAGATGCTGGTCGGCATCAAAGGCGCTGAGGCGTCAGCTTCCATCCTGTTAGTTGAAGACGAGGCCCTAATCCGAATGATGATTTCGGAAATGGTCGAGGAACTCGGGCACATCGTAGTTGCGGAAGCAGGCAATATAGAAGCTGCGCGACACCTCGCAGAAACAGCAACGTTCGATCTCGCAATTCTCGACATAAATATCGCCGGGTTCAACGTCCAGCCTATCGCGGAGATCATCGAGAAACGCAGCCTACCCTTTCTGTTTGTAAGCGGATATGGCGTCAAGGGCTTGCCCGAACCATTTCGCACTAGGCCCATCCTGGACAAGCCGTGCTTCCTCGAGCAACTCAAACAAGAGATTGATCTTCTGCTTCATCGCTGAGACATGGCCACGAATTGCCCCGCACGGCGAAGAGCCGCCACGGCTGCCGGCCAGCTTCAGGACCGATGCCGACGATAAGGGCTGGCGTCATTAGGACGCGTGCGATCGGGAAAAGGTTGCAATAAATAGGAACCGGGGAAACGTCGGCGCATTACCTCGGTGCGCTTCAGTTGGAGGAAGCGTACGGAAGTTTCGGCGCCGTGTGTTCCACCTGCGTGCGCCGAAGCTTCTGACCGCTTCGGTCAATCCTGTCGCAGATCTCACGACCATGCGTTGTCTAACGGCCATGTCGATTCTCTTCCTCTTGATACTGGCAGAGGGAGCATGGCTCTTGCTGTTTTGGCGCGGAATAAGGTGGCTTCTCGGGGTACAGTAGCAGATTGCACAACCTAACTCTCGCCCCTCGCCGCCTTCGCACTAATCGCGCGCTCAACCTCTTCAGCCAGCCCATTCAGGTGGTCAGCAAGCCGTGCGAACAGTTCTCTTTTTGCTTTGTCAGTCGCGAGATCCCGGATCAGGATCAGCGTACATTCCGCAGCGTCGCTGCGAAACTTCCCAAGCTGCGCTTGGATAACCACATCGATGAGCCGTGGCACGACTTACTTATGGGGCGTGCACGTTTTCCTCGATCACCAGCCAGCCGATGAATTTGAGACCAGATTTGCGATCGAACTTATTGTCTTGGAGCTTGGCCACGACTGGGCAGCGGAAGGATTTTCGGAGGAGGCGCAGCTTTGGGTAAGAACAAACCTCGCACCCTAGGCTTTCGCAATTCTGGAAATTGAAATTCGACGTCCACTGTCACCGGCACCCCGAGTAGCTGGGCTATCTCGACGGCAAGATGAGCGCGAAATTTTCGCCAAGGTGAAAGCATGCCTCATGCTAGTCGGGCCGGCCTCGGCCGGGCAACGCACTACCTGCGATGCCGAGCACGCCGCTTAAACCCCGTCATGGAAAGCTAAAAAAACCGGCCGTTTTGCAGTAGATTAACGGATTCACACGTCGAAAATTCTGTGGTTCATCATTATGGATGACACCTCACGATGATATTCAGGACCATGGCGACGTCGACATGAGCGCGTGGGCGATGCTGCCGATATTCTCGGTGCTGGCCGGGCTCGCGTTCGTGCTTTGGCTGTTCAGCTAAGTTGCACCGCTAAAGCGTCCAGTCGATGAATACCGCGCCGGTGGTGCCGGCCGAGCCTGCCGTCGTATTTCCAAGCGCGCCGCCGCCGCCCGCGCCAAATCCGGTCGCCGTGGTGGGGCTGCCCGACACGTCGAAATTAGCGCCGAGCGCGCCATAGCCGAACGGCGTATTCCCGCCGTTACCACCAACGCAAATGCCTGAATTGTTGATGCACCAGCCGCGGCCGCCATGCTGGCCGACAAGGCTTGCAATGCTGCACGTGCCGGTGATCGTGCCGCCAATGCCGCCGTCCGCGCCTTAAGAGATTGCCGTTCTCCCTACCGGGTTGTAGATGACGAGGTCCTGTGCCCGATCGGTTCTGACGAAGCGGCTAAAACTCTCACCAGGGCTTTCGTTGATCTCAAGTCTAGCGGACTGGCAGGCGGTCGCGAGCATCTCAATTCGGCTTCTAACGAATTGAGCGCCGGCAATTTCGCCGCCAGCGTGCGCGAGAGCATTCACGCGGTCGAATCAGTCGTTCGGGTCCTCGAACCAAGCGGCGGACTTCAGCAAAGCTTTGGCGCGTTTGGAGGCAAAGACCAATATACACGGAGCGCTCAAGAAGGGATTTACCGCGATCTATGGCTTCACGAGCGATGAACAAGGCATTCGGCATCCGCTTCTCGACAAGGACGCGAAGCCGCTAACGCGTACAACGTCCGTGTGAATCCGCAGGGCCGGGCCAAGAGCCGGCTTCGCCAGGCGTGCTGCGCACATCCAAGTCGGTTCAGTGCAATGTCGCTTCTTCTTCGTCTTCGAGAATAGCGTTCTCTACACAATGCTCGCTGAGCTGTTGTTGCTCGCAATCCATCTGTTCAAGAATACGTTGGCATGACAATTTGGCTTCGCGTCGGCGCTCGCCGAGCCGAACCCTTGTGTGTTTTCTGAATGACACGACCCAATCCCTAATCTTAGCTAAGCCCCCATTTGCGGTCCCTTGATTGCACAACTCGCACTACTCTTCACGACCGTAAGACTACCGACGCGGAACCCGCTATACTCACAAGAGCGACCACAAGCCTCGCAGCGAAGTTTCGCGAAGGTCGGCCAAGCTCGATGCGCGGGGCACTCCTGCGAGCGATCACGCGGGCGAATTTTTCATCGAACGTCAGTGGCCGACACGGACGGCGGCGGCTTTCTTGCGACCGCAATCGAGTGTTGGTTAGAAGCAGCGCGCGAAAATCGCCGCTCTTGCAGCCAGAGAGGCGCCGACATTCAGATTTCAATCAGACCAAGCAACAGCCGGTCGCTGCATGGCCGCAAAGCGAGCTTCGCAAGCTCCACCATGCGGAAAGTGGCGGCGATGCCGACTGAGATCGAGCGCGCTTTCGAGGAGTGCGGCGACTTCGTCGCGGCTCTGATCGTGGTGGCATCGATCAACGACGATGCCGTTGCTGCGGCCCGCGAGGTCTTAGACCTAGAGCATGATCCGGAAAAGTGTGCAGCGGTTTTCCCTCGCGACAAACGCGACGCGTTTGCGCGGAGATCATGCTCAATCAAAAACCTAGAGCGCGACGACGATTCTACCTCATCGCATCGCGCTCTAGCCGCGAGGACTTCGATCGCGGCTTCCTGCGCCGCACGGCCGACGCGCTGCGCCGGGTTGGCGTGCTCGATGTCGCCGACGTCGTCGCCGAGGCCACCAAGCTCGCCAAGCGGGCGCCGATGAGGTTAGCCGAGCGACTCGCGGCGCGGCACCGGACGAAGCGGCGGCGGGCACGGGAAGCGGCCCAAAAGCCCCGCCTGACTACCCATGACCCACGAAAGCGCCGAGCGGCCAAGACGGCGACCAAGTCATCAAGATCGCAGGCGATTTCGAGCCGATATTGCTGATCATGGACGCGACTTTTCTGGCGCTTTTGCCGGTTGACGATCTCGCCCCTGCCCTCGCCCGCCTTACCGGGTCGCGCCGTTCTCGCCGCCGCCCGCGCTCTCGGCGCCGACACGTCTCCCTCCGATCGCGAAATCCCGGGAGGGGAGCCGTACTGTCACCGGCAGACGCCTAATGAGACCCCTAATGATTCGGCGTCGGTATAAATGTTTGATCCCTCTCACTCGCCAAAGGAGACCCGCATTTTCGCGGAGGGACCCTCCCGTTTTGGTCTCATCTGCGCGTCCGTGGAGTCGCCATCCATGCCGGAATACCTGCGGCTGTGGCAGCGGGGACACTCCGCGTTGCGGAAATAGACGCCGGAAGTTGCAACCGGTTTTCTGCAAGCGTGCCCCGACCTATTATGGCGACCACTGGGCTGGGGGTTTGATGGCGATGACAGAGGCTGAGAAGTTGTCCCGCTCCGTCATGGAGCGGACGTTTTACGCGAAACTTGGCCCGACGCCTGGTTTCCCGTCGAGCCCGACGGCGCAGACCGAGCAAGGCAAACCAACCAAATAGTTGGTACTGCCCTGAAATAAGGCAGGAGTGCCGTCGGCTTTGTATTGTCCGCGTCATCATTTTAAGTTTAAAATAAAATTCGAAGCGCGGGTTGGGGCGAGTCCCTAGTGGGTAACGTCATGCGCGCTCTTAACGGAAGAGACCTTAGAGCCCGGAGAAGGCGCTACTTTCTGCGCGATCTCGCCGGCTTTGCGGGTGTTGAACGACTGCTCGCCAATGACGCCGGTGGCGAGCAGCACTCTCTCGATGCGGCGGATGATGCGCACGCCGACGCCATTGCATCGTCCGTTCCTCCTCGGCCGGAACTAGGCACCGGCCGGGACGGATGAGCCGGGTTCGCGGGCCCGGCTTCTCGCTGCCGCGCGGTCCGTGGTGCGAACGATCGCTCGGACCGTCGCGCTGCGAGGATTGCGCTTGCACCACGATGGCCTACAACCCTTTCGTCCATCGAAAGGCTCCGGGTATGCCAACTTCACGTCGACCGGTTGACGCCTACAAAGCCATTATTGACCAGTTGGTCCACGAAACGACGCGCTCGGTTACGCAACGGGTGGTTACCGAGCGCGGTTACTTCCTCGAAACCTCTGATCATGATGTGTATAACCCGCTGGTGCGTTCGCTCACGCCTGAACAGCGAAGGCTCCTCGGCGACATGTTGCAGCAGGAGCGGGGTGACGCCATCCACGACGTGCTGGTGGTATTGACCGACTGGATGTCGAGCGACGGCCTCGCGTTTACGTTTCAGGGCGAGCCCATGCTAGTGGATATCAGCGGCATGGGACTGCACGGTGATTTTGTTGGTCGGCTTCAAGGTTGGGAGTGGCCAAACAACGGCGATCCGACAAAGCCATAACCATCGCTTGATGAGCTTCGGGTGTCGGGCGCGGGATGTCGCTGGTGGAGCGCTCCCAAAACCCCACTCGTCAACATAATCAACGGCGAGATCAGGGGCCTGCAGCAAGCGCTGCGCCGACGTGCGGCCGAACTTTGAACCCCAGCCGATCGCGACCATGGGCTATCCCTGAAGATTGCGAGCCTGAAAACCCGACCGTCAGCAACGTCAAGGAACGAGGCTTGTCGTTCGAGTAAGGCTGCGCCTATAGCGTAAACTAAGTTCCTTCAATCACCGGGGTCCTCGGTTCGAGCCCCCATGCGCTCACCGCACAGATTCGGCTCAATCGAAATTTTCAGATCCGCAAAACTACTGATTAGACAATCCGTTGGCAAATCAGTTGCCTGACGATACGTTGATTTACCGGCCGATCGAAATCGCACGCGGCAGGACTTCGGTCCGCGCAGCTAGCGTCGCGTATTCAGGTTGGCCTGGGCCTGTTTTGTAATCGGGTGGCTCCGTTTCGAAGCCTCCAGAACCCGATACGACCGGCATTGTTCGTTGCGTTGCGTATTCCCGATGCGCGAGGCGACCATGCTTTTGACACCCCCACCGACACCCACCTGTGCACAATTCCGATTGACTGAATTGTCCTGCACGGCGTGCGGCGCCACGATGAGGTTGATGCTCTCAGAGCCCCGCAACGCGCGGTTCGAGCTGATGACGTATCGTTGCGTTTGCTGCGAACACACCGAGAGCTTCTTGGTGGCCATATAGGCCGCCTCAAACACGCGAAGTGAGACGTAATCCCGGCGCGCTCACCATCAAAGCCCCATCAGCGACATGCAAGGATTGCCCGCGGCTCCCGCGTGCTTATCCCTATAAGCGCGCAATCTCGCCGGGAACGAGCTTCACCTCGTAGCCGGAGGCGCCGTTCCTGCGCACCGAAATGACGTCGGTCGGTTTCATCAAGCCGAGCGGCATGTCCTGGTCGGGCATGATCAGGGTGGCATCGTCGTTGACGAAGACGACGACATGAATGCCCTTTGGCAGATTGTTCTTCGCCCATAGGCGCAACTGGCCGTGATAGGGCTGCTTGCGCCAGGCGGTTGGCGCGCTGGAATCGACCTGCACATAGATGTAGCCATTGAGCGGAAAGACGGTGACCACCATCTTTGAATGCTCGGGCTTCCAATGTGGGGGCAGCGCCGCCTCCGTGCGCCACATGCAGTTGAACGTGGCGCACTGGCTCGGACGGTCCTGGTGGATCCCGCAGCCCTTGCCGGGCGTGCAATGCTGGCACCACTTGCCCGCAGGCTTGCCGATCTCGGGGATATTGTAGACCTTGCAGCAAAGCGAGCAGGTCCCGCATTCCCTTCCGGGAATGACCCGCGAGTCCGGGTTCATTGCTGTCGGGTCGGCAGTTGACATGGGAGCTTCATCTTCGGCAGTTGCAGCAGGTATCGTCGCGAGCGTCCGGCCGGATACCCGAGGCCGGAATGGCCGCCGCCACACTATCCCGATCGGCCGGCGAAATCACCCCGCCTTCGAAGCCGAGTCTGTGTGGAACTTCGCCGCACGTATTTTTTTCGAGCGTCAAAGCCGATCGAAATCTGATCCGTCCCGCGTCGATCAGCCTTTCGGGCCAGACGCGCTATCCAGCCAATAGCGCGTCTGTTCGTCGGTCCAGCCGGGCACCGCGAATCCTTTGGGAGCGGCTACCTGGGGGACGGTCGCACGAGGAATCGGGCTCACGTAGATGGGGCGCAAATGCCTCGCGGGCGGTTTGGAGCGATGCAGCGTTGCGGCCTCGGAAGAAGCACACAGCGCAACTAACAGGCCAAAGACCAAAACGGCTCGCATCGCATAGCTCCATCCATTCGCCGAACCGAAGCTGTCACCTCAAACCCTGTCCATCACGCCATATCATGCGCATGGTGGATCGCGCCACCAAGCGGCGGCGGCTTCACGATCGGTTCAGGTCGGCGGAATCCCTCTCCTGCCCCGCAAGAGATCGCGCTTGCCGTCCTTAACGATTATTTAGGAATCAGCGCTAGTGCTTGAGTCCTCCTCTCTTCAAGGGTGGGCCTGCGGCATGACTGAGCCTGATGTCTTAAACCGTAAAATCCACGAGTTGAAGGAATGGCAAAGGGTGGCCTGGCAGCGCGTCGCCGACCCCTTGCTCACCGCCTTCGAGCGCCGCGAAATTCGCAACCACATCCGCGATGGCGAGGCGGAGCTGCGTCAGTGTTTGGGGATGATGTCGGAGCGGCTGCGCTTCCAAGCCCGCACCGTGGAAGATGTCGGCGCCAGTTTCGCCAGGCTGCCCTTCAGGCTGTTGGCATAAAGCGGCCCAGCAAGGGCGCGAAATAACACACGCGCGACGGGGCCCGCTTCCGCGTGCACGCCAGCCATGCATGCCCATGGCTCGCGCGCCAATGGCTCGGGAACCGATCTGCCGCGACGAAATCAGGCTGAAATCAGGCTCATGGATCACGAAACCATTCCGTCGACGTGACGAAATGGTCGTGAAACAAACGCCGGCTATCAGGCGTTCTCAACAGTACCCAGCAGTAAGCGTAAACGGGGACGTCAAATGATTGAAGCAGTGACGACGATTTTAGGCCTGTTCAGCGCCGGTATTTTCGTAGCCCACGCACTTGAGGCTTATCGCGCGCCCTAGGCGGCGGCTCCGGGTGTTCCCGGGCACCATGAGAACGGAGCGATCATGTTGGAAATTATCATCAACCTATTTTACCGCCGGTCGTGCCGAACTGCGCTCTCCGCTATCCGATTGCAGCAGCAGTTTTGGAACTGAGCCGCCTGGCGATTGCTTGCCGTCGGCCGCCTATGGCTTGGGGTCGCGCGAGTCGCTGACCTGATCGACCTGCGGGAAAATACTGTCATAGATCGCGCGGGCCTGCCGGATCAGCCGGGCCCGTTCGAGGTCGGATTTCGGGACAAACCGTACAACTTCGCCCATATTCTCGCTCCAAAGCTCCAAAGGATGCTCCGGCAACAGATGCGAACATCATGCCAGCACGTCCTTAAGAAGAGATTTGGAGCCCGTCGCCGATTTGCACCCCCTTTGGCCCGAGCATGGCAATGAAAGATGCGTGATCGTCCCGAAGGCCCTCAAGGCTTTCGCCGAGTTCGCAGCTCACAAGTTTCGCAGCTCACCAAGTCCGGTTGTCAGGTCTGCCGCGCGCAGCCGGCTAATGCCGGCGCCTTCTCGTCGTTTTCACCGGCGTTTGATCCGGGATTCCCACGCATGTCGTGAACCCGTCGGTCTCGCGTGCCGACACCGTGCACGGCACGGCTTTGACCGTTCGTGTGGAGACGCCATCCGAGTCCGTGACGTTCAAGCCCGGCCCGCCGGTGGCCAGCGGCAGTGGCCCGTTATAATACGGGGTCGGTGGCGTCGATGAGGGCGCATAGGCGCCGGTATAGCCTTTGGGCGCCGGTTCGTTGGCCTTTGGCGTGGACGCCACCGGCGCGGCCGGTTTGGTTTGCGTCGTGGATGCGGGGTCGGAAAGTGGCGGCGGACCGGGAAGCGGCGGCGGATGGCCGATCGTGTCACCAGTATTCCCGCCGGACTGCTGAGCTTGCACGGCCGGCGACAAGAACGCGAGCAGCATTATCGCCGCGAAAGACATCGATCGCATGGCATCCTCCCTTGAAATTGGAAAAATTTTACTGCGCTGCCCCTCGTCAATCCACCATCTTTTCGCGCGCGCGCGGCAATCGGTCGCTCATCGCGGCGCGGATCGCTGGTAAGCTGTGCTGATTGGCTGACCGAATTATTTCTCACCCGTTTTCAACGACGGAGTCTCGTGGTGAAAGCCCTGCTTTTCCCGATACTGTTATGGTCGCTGTTGCTTTCGAATGAAGCCAACGCGAAGGAATGCAGCATCCCTCAGTTCCGTTTCCGTGTCACGAGCCAAGGCCCATGGCCCGCGCATATGACCGTTCAATCCGGCAAAAGCTGCGGCAGCCGCCATTGGAGGTTTGGCGGCATCTTCAGGCAGCTCTACCTTGCGAGCCCTCCCCGCCACGGCAAGGTGGTTCTCAGCTTCCCGGGCGGGTATCGCTATTTCCCTGCGCCGGGATATCTGGGCGACGACAGTTTCACGTTGAAAATCTGCGGCACCATGAACGGCGGCTTCGAGGGCTGCGCGGATTTGTTGTTCGGCGTCATCGTCACTCCGTCGGGCGCTTAGGCGCCCCTTCCTGCACGCTCTGGTTGTCGTGAACAGCGTACTCATGCCCGCAGCCGGCCGCGCGAAATTCACAAGCGAGACTGGCGGCGGAAAAATTGATTCATCAGGGCTCTCATGCCGCGCTAGGATTGGGCGTCAATATGATCCCCCGATTCCGCAAGGCGGCCCATGATCGCTCAACTCACCGCAAACGAGAGACAGCGGGCGATCCTGATCAGCCTCGCGGTCGCCCTCTGTGGCTTGCTGCTCGGCCTCGCCGGGCGCGACGATCCGATCGGGATTCACGGCGCGCTGATCTTTCTGGCCGGCGTTGCGACGATCTTCCTGATCGGCAGCAGTTATTTCGCGCCGGAGCCGTCCGACGAACGTTTCGCCAGCTACTATGACGATCCGAGCAAGGTCGGCATCGTTCTGGCGATGATCTGGGTCGTGTTCGGCCTCGCGGTCGGCGACTGGGTGGCGTGGCAATTGGTCAATCCGGACCTGACCTTCGGCGGCGGCTGGTCGAGCTTCGGCCGGATCCGCCCGGTTCACACCACCTCGGTGATCTTCGGCTTCGGCGGCAACGCCCTGATCGCGACCTCGTTCTATGTGCTGCAGCGGACCTCGCGGGCGCGATTGCCGGATCAACTCGCGCCCTGGTTCGTGCTGTTCGGCTACAACCTGTTCTGCCTGATCGCCGTCACCGGCTACCTGATGGGCATTACCCAGTCCAAGGAATATGCCGAGCCGGAATGGTACGACGACATCTTGCTGGTCGTGGTCTGGGTGGTCTATTTCCTGATCTATGTGCGGACGCTGGCGCGGCGCAAGGAGCCGCACATCTATGTCGCGAACTGGTACTACATGGCGTTCATCCTGGTGGTGGCGATGCTGCACATCGTCAACAACCTCGCCGTGCCCGTCTCGCTCGGCCACGCCAAGAGCTACTCGCTGTTTTCCGGCGTTCAGGACGCCATGACGGAGTGGTGGTACGGCCACAATGCGGTGGCGTTCTTCCTGACCTCCGGCTTTCTCGGCATGCTGTATTATTTCCTCCCGATGCGGGCCGGGCGGCCGATCTATTCCTACCGGCTGTCGATCATCAGCTTCTGGGGCATCACCTTCTTCTACATGTGGGCGGGCTCGCATCACCTGCACTACACGGCGCTGCCGCAATGGGTGCAGACGCTCGGCATGACGTTCTCGCTGATGCTCTTGATCCCCTCCTGGGCCTCCGCCACCAATGCACTGCTGACCCTGAACGGCGCCTGGCACAAGGTGCGCGACGACGCGACCTTGCGCTTCATGATGGTGGCCGCCGTGTTCTACGGCCTGACCACCTTCGAAGGGTCGTTCATGGCGATCCGCCCGGTCAATTCGCTGTCGCATTATACGGATTGGACCATCGGCCATGTCCATGCCGGCGCGCTGGGCTGGGTCGCGATGATCACCTTCGGCTCGATCTACGCCATCGTGCCCTGGCTGTGGAAACGCGAGGCGATGTATTCGGCGCGGCTGGTCGAGGCGCATTTTTGGCTCGCGCTATCCGGCACCGTCATCTACGTGTTCGCGATGTGGAATTCCGGCATCATCCAGGGCCTGATGTGGCGCACCTATAATGAGAGCGGCACGCTGGCCTATTCCTTTGTCGATTCCCTGATCGCGATGCATCCCTATTACATCGCGCGCGCCGTCGGCGGGCTGTTGTTCCTGATCGGCGCCTGCGTCGGCGCCTATAATGTCTGGATGACCATCACCCTGCCTGCCCGCGCCGCGGAGCGCTCAGGCGACCTCCCCGAGCCGGGACTTGCTGAGCCCCAGCTTGCGGGCGCGGCCGCGCAGCCGGCGGAGTAAGAGGCCATGTCGATCTTCGGCTTTCACTACCGGCTCGAACGCAAGACCATGGGGCTCGTGCTCGGCATCATCCTGGTCGCCAGCGTCGGCGGCCTGGTCGAGATCGCACCGCTGTTCACGATCCACCAGACCGTCGAGGATGCGCCGGACATGCGGCTCTACACGCCGCTCGAACTCGCCGGCCGCAACATCTATATTCGCGAGGGCTGCTACGCCTGCCATTCCCAGATGATCCGCACCCTGCGCGACGAGGTCGACCGCTACGGCCCCTATTCGCTCGCGGTCGAATCCAAATATGATCATCCGATGCTGTGGGGCTCCAAGCGCACCGGCCCCGACCTGGCGCGGATCGGCGAGAAATATTCCGACCAATGGCACGTCGCCCATCTCAACAATCCGCGCGACGTGGTGCCGGTGTCGGTCATGCCGGCCTATGGCTGGCTGTCGGCGACGGAATTGCGCACCGACGATCTCGGCCTGCATCTGAAAGCGCAGCGCGCGGTCGGGGTGCCCTATACCGACGACATGATCGCCAACGCGGCCACTGACGCCACAGCCCAGGCTGCGCCGGATTCGCCGCTCGCCGACGGGCTCGCCAAGCGCTACGGCAAGGCCACCACGATCCGCGCCTTCGACGGGCAACCCAACCAGCTCACCGAAATGGATGCGCTGGTCGCCTATCTGCAGATTCTCGGGCGCCTCACCAACGCTGCCGTCAAGCCGGTGGCGGAAGCTGGAACAGTCCCATCGGGAGCGGCGCCATGAGTGTCGAGCACGGCTTTCTGGTCGGCCTGTCGAAATCGTTCGGGCTATTCTATTTGATCGCGCTGTCGATCGGCGTTCTCATCTACGCCTATTGGCCGTCCAACAAGACGCGGTTCGATCACGCCGCCCGGTCGATCCTCAGCGACGAGGACAAGCCATATCAGGACGCGAGATATCAGGACAAGACATATCAGGACAAATCATGGCGGTAGATCACCAGCCCGACCGCGATGGCCTGACCGGCTATCTGACCACCGGCCATGAATGGAACGGCATCAAGGAGTTGAACACGCCGGTGCCGCGCCCGGTGTATTTCTTCCTGAGCCTGGCGTTCCTGTTTTCGGTCGGCTACTGGGTGCTGATGCCGGCATGGCCGCTCGGCGTGACCTACACCAAGGGCCTGCTCGGCGTCGATCAACGCAACGTGCTCGCGGCCACGCTGAAGGAGGCCGCAGGCGATCGCGACGCCTGGGCCAGCAAGATCGCATCGAACGACTACGCGGCGATTCAGTCGGACGCGCATCTGATGACCATCGTCCGCGAAACCGGCCACGCGTTGTTCGGCAATAATTGCGCGGCCTGCCACGGCATCGACGCCAGGGGCGGCCCGGGCTTTCCGAACCTCACGACCTCATCCTGGCTATGGGGCGGCAAGCCCGAAGACATCTTCAACACCATTCGCGTCGGCATCAATTCCGCGCATCCCGGCAGCCATGTGTCGCAGATGCCGGCATTTGGGCGCGACCAGATGCTGCCGCGGCCCGATATCCTCAAGGTCATCGCCTACGTCTATTCGCTGTCGAACCCGAACGCGAAAGATCTCGATCCCAAGCGCGTGGAGGCCGGCAAGGCGATCTTCGCCGCCAACTGCGTCGCTTGTCACGGTGACGACGCCAAGGGCAACCCGGAACTCGGCGCGCCTGACCTGACCGACCGATTCTGGATCCATGGCGGCGACCTCGAGACCATCGACACTACGGTGTGGGGCGGACGCCAGGGCCATATGCCGACCTGGGAAAGCCGCTTGTCCGAACTCGATCGCAAGATCCTGACGCTCTATCTGCTCGACAAGCGGACGGCTGCGCCATGAGCGATTTTCTGACCACCGATGTGCGCAGGAGGACCCGGCCATCCATCCGGATCTGGCTGCTGGTCGCGCTGGCGATCGCGGTGGTGCTCGCCGCCAACGCGCATCTGATCTATGTGGCGACGATGTCGGAACCAGCCTGCGTCGATCATCTCCGGCCAGGCGAGGCGAGAGCCGCGCGCCAGTTCAGCGCCGCGGAATCCTCGTGCAACGCGGGAGACTCGCGATGACCATGATCCCCTCTGTGGCTCCGCCGATCCCGACCCCCAACCCCTGGGCGCGTCCGCTGACCTCGGCCGATCCCATGAAATGGCTGGTACAGGGCTGGCGGGATTTCACAACGCAGACGGCCATGAGCATCGCCTACGGCCTGCTCGTGTTCCTGATCTCGGCGGCGCTGGTCGGCGGCCTGATCGCGCTCGGCCGGGACTACATCCTGTTTCCTGCCTTTGCCGGCTTCATGGTGGTCGGCCCGATCCTGGCGGTTGGATTGTATGAAAAAAGCCGGCGCCTCGAGGCGGGCAAGCAGGTCGCATGGCGCAACATCTTCTTCGTCAAGCCGCGATCGGGCGGCCAGATCCTGTTCACCGGCGTACTGCTTTGCCTGCTGATGATGCTCTGGATTCGCGCCGCAGTCCTGATCTACGCGCTGTTCTTCGGACTGCTGCCGTTCCCCGGTCTCGATCGCATCGCCCCGATGCTGTTCACGTCAGAGGTCGGCTGGGCGATGCTGATCGTGGGCACCGCCGTCGGCGGGCTGTTCGCGGCGTTCTCTTTTGCGATCAGCGCTTTCTCGATTCCGATGCTGCTCAACGAGCCAACCGACGCGCTGACCGCGATGGGCTCGAGCATGGCGCTGGTCTGGAACAATCTGCGCGTCCTCTTGATCTGGGCCGCGATCGTGCTCGTGCTGTTTCTCGCAAGTCTCGCGACCGGCATGCTCGGACTGGTTGTGATCTATCCCCTGCTCGGGCATGCGAGCTGGCACGCCTATCGCGCCGTGCAGGCCGTTTCGACATGATCGATTATTTCTTTCTGGTGCCGATCGCGATCGGGATGGGGCTGGTTGGCCTCGCCTCCTTCATGTGGACGCTGAGGAACGGCCAATACGACGATCTCGAAGGCGCAGCCCAACGCATCCTGTTCGAGGGCGACGAGGGTCCGCTCCCGGATCTCCGGCATTCCGCCGTCAGCAAACCGAGCGATGCATCTCCGCAAGGATGATCCGCGCGGAACTCACGCCTTCGAAATTTGACTTGTACTTCGTCGGCAATCTGTAATTGTCTGGCGGTATCATCTTGGCGAAAGTTCTTGCGCAAACGGCAAAGTTCTTACGCAAACAAAACCTCCGGGAGACCCTTGCAGTGAATATCGAAACCAAAATTGCACCCGAGGCCGCAAGTTCGCCGATCGATGTTGTGCCGACCGGCAAGGCGCTCGGTGCCGAGTTGCGCGGCGTCGACTTGAAATCGCTCGACGATGCGCAAGCCACAGCGATCATGCGCGCTTTCCATCAGCACCAAGTGATCCTGATCCGCGATCAGACGCTCGGCGATCAGGACCTGGTCGCATTCAGCCGCCGCTTCGGCGATCTGGATTGGGCGCCGGTCCAGGAGACCGGCCGCCGTTTCGTCGAAGGCATGCCCGAGATCTATATCGTGTCGAACGTCAAGGTGAACGGCGAGGCTATCGGCAGCCTGGGTGCCGGCGAAGCCGTCTGGCACACCGACATGTCCTATCTCGACGTGCCGCCGATGGCGAGCGCACTCTATTCGCTCGAAGTGCCGCCGAGCGGCGGCAACACCTCGTTCTGCAGCATGTATGCGGTCTATGACGCGCTGCCGGCCGAGATGAAGCGCCGCATTGCCTCGCTGAAGATCAAGCATGACGGCACCTACAACAGCGGCGGCTTCCTGCGCCAGGGCGTCACCGCGACCGACGACCCCCGCGCCTCGCCCGGCGCCGTGCATCCGCTGGTCTGCACCCATCCCGACACCGGCCGCCAGATGCTCTATCTCGGCCGCCGCCGCAACGCCTACCTCATGGGGCTCGAACTCGCGGAATCCGAGGCGCTGCTGGATGAGCTCTGGGCCTTCGTCGATCGTCCGGAATTCAAGTGGGAGCATGTCTGGAAGGTCGGCGATCTCGTGATGTGGGACAATCGTTGCACCATGCACCGGCGCGATCCCTTCGACGATACGGCGCGGCGCGTCATGCATCGCACCCAGATCAAAGGCAGCTTGAGCCCGGCCGCCTGATGTTCGCAATCCCTCCGTCCAAGTTCGGCGCGTCGGAAAGAGTCCTGGCGATCCTGTGCATGATGTACCTGATCCTCTATGTGGATCGGGTCAACATTTCCACGGCGGCGCCATTGATCAAGGCGGATCTCGGCTTGAGCAATACCCAGCTCGGCCTGGTGTTCTCGGCCTTCGCCTATCCCTATGCGTTGTTTCAACTGATCGGCGGCTATTTCGGCGACCGGTTCGGCGCGCGCCTGACGCTTGGCATCTCCGGCGTGATCGTGGTCGCAGCGACCGCGGCGACCGGCCTGGTCGGCGGCCTTGCCAGCCTGTTCGCCGCGCGGCTGGTGCTCGGCATCGGCGAAGGCGCGACCTTCCCGACCGCGACGCGCGCGATGGCGGTGTGGACGCCGGAGCGAAACTGGGGCTTCGCGCAAGGCATCACGCATTCGTTCGCGCGGCTGGGAAATGCGCTGACGCCGCCCTTGATCGCGATGCTGGTTGCGCTGGTGTCGTGGCGCGGCTCCTTTGTCGTGCTCGCGCTGTTGAGCCTTGTCTGGGTGATCGCGTGGTCTTTGTCATTTCGCGACGTGCCGAGGAGCCCCCCACTGAGCGCGGAGGAATTGGCATCGCTGCCAGCCCGCAGCCGAAATAGCTCGAACGAGCCGGTGCCGTGGCTGCAATTGTTCCTGCGCATGCTGCCGGTGACCGCCGTGGATTTCTGTTACGGCTGGACGCTGTGGTTGTTCCTGAGCTGGATCCCGTCGTTCTTCTATCAAAACTATCACCAGGACCTGCAGAAATCGGCGCTCTATTCGGCCGGCGTTTTCCTGGCGGGCGTGATCGGCGATACGCTCGGCGGGTTGCTAAGCGATCGCATCCTGAAGCGGACCGGCGACCGCGCCGCGGCGCGGCGCAATGTCATTGTCGTGGGCATGCTGGGTGGCTTCCTGCTGCTCATTCCGGTCATGCTGGTCGATGACGTCAACATCGCAGCCGTCTCGCTCGCCGCGGCGTTCTTTTTCGTCGAGCTCATCGTCGCGCCGATCTGGGCCGTGCCGATGGATATCGCGCCGAAATATTCAGGCTCCGCCAGCGGCATGATGAATTTCGGCTTTGGTGTCGCCGGCATCATCTCTCCTCTCGTGTTCGGCTATCTCATTGATCGCACCGGGAGCTGGACGCTGCCGTTCGCAGGCTCGATCCTGCTGCTGCTTCTGGGCGCGGCACTTGCGTTCAGGATGCATCCGGACAAGCCGTTCGAGCCGTCATCCGCCGTGACGGTGCCCGCATAGGGTCAGGCGGGCGATCGAACATTTGCCCTTATGGCGGTCCTTCTGACCAGCCGCGCCGTCGAAAGACACAAGCGCGATTTGCCATTAAGCATCCGTGTGGAAATGTGTTCGGAACGATCGCCGACATCGCTACAATTTGTCCAATCCATTTCAGAAAGACTTAAATGGCTTCTGTCATATTGTGCTCACGAAGGAATAACCGCGGCGGCTGGTTTGATCCTTCGGTGCGGTTGACCGGGTCCCCCCTGGCCGCCGCATAGCCCGGCGCCACCTCCGGGTTGCAAGAGCAACTCAATCGGCTTCGGATTCAATTCCCAACGACGGAGGGAGTGGACACTTGCGTCCCCTCTCGCCGCCGGACCGGCGCGCGTTCGTCACAGCCCCTCAAGGCTGAGCAAGATGTTGGACCGCCGGATGAAGCAGAAGGACGCAAGGGCGTTGATAATCCCGGAATGGAACAGGTGGCTGCAAAGCCAGTCCATTGATCCCAGTGCTGCAACCGGGCGCGAGTCGCTGCAATTCTTCTTCGAGCTGCAGGACAGCCGGTCCCCACTGCTCGACTTCCAAACCAGAGGCCGGGACAAATGGCAGCTCGTCCACGCCTGGCTGATCGGCGAGCGCCGGGTGCCGGATTGAGCGGGCCCGAGTCGTACAGGGCCAAATCAGCCACGACGCGGCCCGTGATCCCCGCGCCCCGCCCCTGTTGATAACCGCCCGCCCCTTGCCTTCCGGGTAGGGCATCATGTTATCGACGGGCGCAATTGCTCGCCAGCGGAAGGAAAATCATGCGGATCACCCTTGTCGGCTCTCGCCATTTCGGCGTGACAACGCTGAACATGCTCCGGCAACACGGCGTCGAGGTCGCGAGGGTGGTCGTGGCCGATGGCGAGGATCGCCTCGCCGCGGCCGCCCGCGACGCCGGTATCGAGGTCGCGGTGCAGGCCAATCCCAGGCTGGTCGTCGCGTCGGAAATTGCCCCTGATACCGACCTGATCATTGCAGCCCACAGCCACGCCCGGGTCGGCAAGGACGCGCTGGCCGCGGCCAAGCTCGGCGGCATCGGCTATCATCCCTCCCTGCTGCCCCGCCACCGCGGCATTGCGGCGGTCGAATGGACCATCAAGCAAGGCGATCCGATCACAGGTGGCACGGTCTATCATCTCGCCGACCGCATGGATGCCGGCGCCATCGCCGTGCAGGACTGGTGTTTTGTGAAGCCGGGCGAGACCGCCCGCGAATTATGGGAGCGCGCGCTGGCGCCGCTCGGCCTGAGACTGCTCGCCGAGGCGATCGATTACGCCAGGATCCACCACGCTTTGCCGGCCAAGCCGCAGGACGAACAATTCGCGACCAAGGCGCCGAGCCTGACGCCGCATTAGAGCGTTCTCTAGCGAAGTGGTCCGTTCGCGTAAAAGAAAACGCGTCAAAACAAAAAGCCGCCCATCGCGCGCCCCGGCCCCGAGGGCGACGCCTCCTGATACCAGCGCCGAATTTTCTGCCACACGGGAAAAACGGCGACTCTGCGTCCATTTTCCGCTTCCATTAACATTTCCTTGTTCCGGAGCGGGAACCAAGCTCACCGCTATGTGTTTGGAACCACAGGAACAATCGGTTATGTGGCGGCGCAGCAAATTTTGGACACATTTCGTCCAAATAAGCTGACCCATCACACACATTTTCGGGATTTTGATTCATGCGCTTCACTCGCATTTGCTCGATGTTTCTTGCTCTCGCTGCCGCCGGTGCCGCCACTGCGCCCGCGCTCGCCCAGACGCCCTATGACGGGCTCTGGAACGTTACCATCGTAACAAAAAGCGGTAGCTGCGAGCCATCCGCAAGCTCGACGCTGACGGTTGCCGACGGTAAGATTTCGGGGGCTGGCGCCAACGTCTCCGGCAGCATCGGGCATGAAGGACTCGTGCGGGTCTCCATCAACGGTGCCTATGCGAACGGCCAGCTGAACGGCAATAGCGGATCGGGGAAGTGGAATGGGGCATCAGCGGGGATACCGTGCAGCGGTCGCTGGGAAGCATCGCGGCAATAGCAACAATCAAAACCTCGGATTTCACGTCGTCGTCCGGCGGCTGCTGATCGCAGCCGCCGTTTTGATATCGGGCTGTGTTTTCAGTTCGGCCGGCCATGCGCAATCGGGACCGTTCGCGGGCCTTGCCGGCAGTTGGCACGGCGGCGGCACCGTCAGCCTCGATGACGGATCGACCGAGCGGATCCGCTGCCGGGCGAATTATGCGGTGGGCGGCCGCTCCATGGAGATGTCCCTGACCTGCGCCAGCGACGCCTATCGGTTCAACCTGCAGGCCAATGTCGTCGCCGAAGGCGGCGCCATCTCCGGCAACTGGAGCGAAAGCTCCCGCAACGTCAGCGGAACGCTGGAAGGCCGCGGCGGCAATGGCAGTTTCCAGGTGCTGGCCAGCGCTGGCGGCTTCAACGCCAACATCTCGCTGTCGACGCACGGCAACCGGCAGTCGATCGTGATGCGCGCCGACAGCCAGTTCCGCGGCGCCGCGATTTCCATGTCGCGCTGAGGACAGCGCCGAGTCCGGCCTCGGCCCGAGTCCGGTCTCTGCTCCAGTCCGGCGCGTCGAGCTCAGCTCGGCGTCCGGTCCGGCTTCGGCTTGACGAGGCGGGCCGCGGTCTCCTTCATGGTCTTGGCGATCAACAGCGCCTGGTCCTTGGTGAGCGCGAAATCCTGCACGCCGTTTTTCGTGGTGAGCGATAGCACCAGGATATCCGGCTGCTGCTCCGGCCAGCCGGTGGCGAACGCCGTCACGAAATCGGCCGAGGTGGTTCGGGTGGTCATCTCTGATATCTCCTATCCCGCCTTTATCCCTTCCTTGGGAACAAAGGCCGTCACTTCGATTTCGACTTTCGCCCTGACGTCGACCAGGCCGCCGATATAGAGCAGCGTCGAGGGCGGGAAATTTCGCCCCAATGTCTCCTTCCAGGCGGCCCCGATGCCGGCGCCGGCGGCTTCATAGTCGCTGCGGCTGGTCAGATACCAGGTCAGGCGGACGATATGCTCCGGCGTGGCGCCGGCCTCTGCCAGGAGCTTGACGATCCGCCGCAGCGCGGTCGCGACCTGGGCTGCGAGATCAGGCGGATATTCGCCCTTCTCGTCGCCGCCGGTCTGGCCCGCCAGCACCACCCATCGGCCGGGGTCCTCGACCTCCACACCATGGGAAAAACCGCGCGGTTTCGGCCATTCGGCCGGCTGCAAGACGCGCATGATGGCTTCCTCCAAAAACGCTCAAGAACACGTCGCAAAACACGGCGATCCCCTTAGCATTGATTGAGCCGCGGCTCCCACTGCCAATTTCAGGGTCACCGCAGGCGGCAACTGGTACTTTTGCAGGTTGCAACCCGGCACGGGGAACGCCATACCGGCCTCCCCCTTTGCCCTCCCCTTGTCTTCCCCTTGTCTTCCCCTTGGCCCAACCCCTGACCCAACCGACCGATGCAAAAAACCCCGTCGAAACCGAAGGCCGCGCTGTGGATGTCGGGCTGGCTCACGCTGATGCTGGTGATGACGATCGCCGGCCGTGAGACGACGCGCGAATTGAGCGTATTCCAGCTCTTGGAAGTGCGCTCTGTGCTCGGCTTCTTCCTGCTCTACCCGCTCATTCATCTGAATGGCGGCGTCGCGATCTTGAAGACGGCGCGGCTGCCGCAACATATCGCTCGCAACCTCATTCATTATGGCGCGGGGCTTTGCTGGTTCTTTGCGCTCACTCTGATTCCGATCGGCCAGGTGGTGGCGATCGAGTTCACCATGCCGATCTGGACCGCGATCCTGGCGGTGAGCTTTCTCGGCGAGCGCATGACGGTGTGGAAG
>Ga0137412_10000708_pt1 | contig 24523 bp, 24 predicted proteins | sample CZODoug2_1_16fun_FD_122160 | JGI IMG/M metagenome (GOLD analysis project Ga0137412, IMG submission 122160) | Vadose zone soil fungal communities from Angelo Coast Range Reserve, California, USA - CZODoug2_1_16fungal (Hybrid Assembly) | ecosystem: Environmental > Terrestrial > Soil > Vadose zone... | reverse complement strand
TGATCAGACTGAGATTGGGATCCACGATCAGCGCCACAGGGCCTGCTGCCAGATCGTCGTTCGCATCCATAATCCCACCCGGACTACCGAGCTCCATAAGCGCGTCACGAACCGCATTCGTTGGCGGGGCGAACGGTGGCAAATTACGAAACATCCGACCAAAATGTCCGGTCAGTGCTGGATCTGGAGCCGGTGCGGCGAGTACGTGTCGAGCGCCTGGCGGTGCGCATCATCGGGTGGACGTTCCTCGCCCTGGGCGCCTATGTGCTCGTCGACGGTGCAAAGACGCTGCTGCTGCAAGAGCGGCCGGATCGCAGTGTCATCGGTATCGTCCTGCTGGCCTCGTCCGCCATCGTGATGCCCCGGATCGCGAATCGTGAGGCTGGAGACGCCTGCCTCCGATGCGAAGGCCTGAACCGTGTCGATGTAGGCCTGCTCTACCGGCCCATAGTCGGAATCGGTATCGGCGTCACCCCCGTAGCCGTTCTCTCCCCAATCGGCGGGGTCGTACTTGGTGACCTTGTAGACGAACACGAGATCCATCCTCCGCGCTCTCGTGAGCGCCGTCCACTTGCACCGAATCTGTTCCATCACCATTTATCGAAAACCTTGCCGGGTTGACGAATTGCTGAAATACTGAACATATGTTCGATTCCCGTCCCGATCGCGCCGTCGACACGACGTTCTCGAGCCCCGAGGACCTCGAGTGGTGGTGGTCGTTGCCGCCGCACGTGCGTGAGGAAGCGTCGGCCGAGGACCTGGTTGATCAGGACGAGCCGGGAGCGGAGTTCGACGAGCTCGGCCCGTTGGATGAGATCGGGCACGAGGAACGCCTGCAGTCGATGTCATTAGGGCGCCAGATGCGTTCGATCGCCGCCCATGTGCACGCGGTGGTGGACGACGCGCCGTGGTACTGCCGGCAGAAGGCCGACCGGGCTGCGTGCGCCGAGATCGCTCTGCGGATGGGCATGGGCCGCGATGCGCAGACCCGGCGCATCGGTGATGCGCTGCGGTTGGTCGATGAGCTACCCGCGACCCTGGCCGCCATGTGCGAGGGGTCACTGCCCTACGCCAAAGTCCGGGTGATCCTGGACGAGACGATCAACATCCAAGACCGCGCGATCCTGGCCCGGGTCGAGGCCGAAGCGCTGGCCGAAGCATCCGGGTTCCCTTCGCCACGTTTGCGGGACAAGATCCGCGCCATCATCGAACGCATCGACGCCGAGGCGCTGAAAAAGCGGGTGGAAGCCGCCCCCAAGGAACGTTCCGTGCAGCTGTGGCGCGAACCCGACGGGATGGCGAAGGTCTGCGCGTTCCTACCCGTCGAACAAGCCCTGTCCGTGTTCGGGGTCATTGACGTCCTCGCGCAGGCCACCAAGGGCTCCGACGAGGAACGCACCATCGACCAGATCCGCGCCGACACCTTCGTTGACCTGATCTGCCACCCCGGCGACCAACCCTCCCGCGTCACCTACGAGGCGCAGATCCTCGTCCCCGTCGGCCTGATGCTCGGCCGCGACGTGGCCGATCCCGCTCGCCTGGCTGATGGCACCGCGATCCCCGAGGACCTGGCCCGCGCGATCGCCACCGACTCCCGCTGGCGCCTGCTGCTCACCGACCCCGGCACCCGTCACCTCCTCGATCTGGGCGCCCACACCTACGCACCCGGCAACCCGCTCACCCGGTTCATCCACACCCGCGACCGGCACTGCCGCTGGCCCGGCTGCGCGCGCCGCGCAAAGCGCTGCGAGCTCGATCACACGATCAAATTCCACCTCCACGGCGGGCTGACCATCGTGATCAACATGAGCGCGCTCTGCAAAAAGCACCACGAAATCAAAGACATGCCCGGCTGGGACGCCATCCAAGACCCAGACACCGGAACCATCACCTTCATCACCCCGGGCGGGGATCGATATACCACCCGACCACCCACCCTCGACGGTGAAGAACAACCCGTCGAGGTCGTACTCGCAGGCGTCCGGCCCCAGGACGACATCCCGCCCTATTGAGTCCGAGTCCGGTGGGCGATGCGTGTACCCCTGGACTTGCGGGAAGCCGCAAAGCATGACTGAGCCCGACGCGGGCCCCTACAAGGGCTTTCGGGACGAGGCTGCGCACAATCGTGCCCACGAGTTGTTGCGCATTCCCTGGTGGCATCCGGACGCGCCGAAGCCGGGGATGCGCCATGTGCTCAAACGCGCGCTCCGCCTGTGCTTCACCAGCGAGGGCTACTGCGACTATGAAGCACGTCTGGACGCGGAGCTTTGGGGTAAGCGCCCACCATGACCACTAAGAAGCAGGTGCAAGCCGCCCGACAGAACGTGAAAAAGGCGCAGCAGGGTGCTGCGAAGAAGCATTCGCTTGCGAACCTGCCCTCCGCCACCAAGACAGCGCTCGGCAAGCAGGGCGCGGCGGTGGCCGCGCGCAACCGCCGACACGGGTCCACGCCGCACACGAAGGCCGAGCTCTACGCGGAGGCCCGCCGCCGCGACATCCAGGGACGTTCCAAGATGGGCCGCGCCGAGCTGGCGAAAGCGCTCGGACACGAATGAGCTCGAGCTACGCCGCCCGTCGGATCGGTTCGCCGTCACCCAACTGGTCGCCGCTACCGACCGACAGCCCCAGAGTCTCCCGATACAGCGCCAGGATCGCCGCATGCACGCTCGCTTGGTCGTAGCGCTCCAGCATGGACCGGCGCGCATTCCCCGCCAGCGTCGCGCGCAGCAGGTCGTCCCCGAGCACCCGGCCCAACGCGTCCGCGAGCGCCCCGGTGTCCCGCGGCGGCACCAACATCCCGTTGACGCCATCGAGCACCACGTCCCGACACCCGGTGATGTCGGTGGCGATCACCGGCACCCCCATCGCGGCAGCCTCGACCAGCACCATGCCGAAGCCCTCGCGATAGCTGGGCAGTACCAGTAGGTCGGACAGCGCGATGTACGGGCGCACATCGGTCACCCACCCGGCCTCGCGAATCTTGGGGTGACGGTGCATCAGCTCGCGGGTCGACGCGGGCAGCGGATCCAGCTCCGGTTCCTCGCCGCCGACCAGCAGCAGCGTGGTGGAGGAATCGACCAGCGCGTCGAAGGCGTGCACGAGTTCGGTGATGCCCTTGTCGCGGACCAGTCGGCCGACGAAGACCACCACGCGGTCGCCGGTGGGGATGTCGAGGTCGCGGCGCAGTTGTTCCTGCACCTCGACCGACACCACGCCCGGCGCGAACCGGGTGCCGTCGATCCCGTTGACCGAGCCTGCCCCGATGACCGCGGGCGGCCGGGCGGGCCACGTCCCCGGAATCAGCTCGCACAGGCTGTCGCTGGCCGAGAAGATCCGCGTTGCCGCGAGATACGTCGACCGCTCGGTCGCAGACAGGATCCACTTGCGCGGGCCGCGGGCCACGGCCAACGGCATGCCCTGCACGGTGTGGAACCGGTGCGGGACCCCGGCCGCCCGCGCTGCCAGCATGGCCAATAGGCCCGCCTTCGGCGTGTAGGAGTGCACCAGGTCCGGGCGCTCCGCCCGCATCAACGCGACGAGCTCACGCAACGAACGCAGGTCCTGGCCCGGCGAGATCTGCCGGGTCATCTCCACACAGCGCACCGGCAAGCCCTCGCCGCTCTCGATCTGCGCGACCTCGGCACCCGAGGAGGTCACCAACGTGACGTCGAAGTGCTGGGCGAGGAAGCGCGGTTGCCCGGCGAAGAACGTGGAGAACGACACCGGCACCGTGGCCACGATCATGATCCGCGGCACGGCACCGGTCACCACCTCAGACACGATCCGCGGCGGTCGCCTGCCGGGCGATGCGCGGCGGCGGCCCGGACAACCGGTTCACGTAGGCCCCGGAACCCCGACCGGGCATCACCCGGGCCGGCGCGCCGACCGCGGTGCAACCGGCCGGGATGTCCCGGGTGACCACCGAGTTGGCACCGATCGCGACGTCGTCGCCGATGGTCACCGCGCCGAAGATCACCGCGCCGGGGCCCACGTAGACCCGGTCGCCGAGCGTCGGCTGACCCCCGTTGTGCTCGCCCTTGCCGGGCGCGATGGTCACGTTCTGCGCGATGTTGCAGTCCCGCCCAATGGTCGCGCCGGGGCTGATGTACATGGTCCCGGTGTGGCCGATGTGCAGGCCCGGCCCGACCTTCGCGGTGCACGGCAGGTTGATGCCGTGCGTCTTGCGCAGCCGGCGCAGCCACAACCGGAACAGCAGCGCGATCGCTTTAGCGTGCGGGCCCCGCCGGGTCCGGTAGACGCTGGCGAACCGGAACGCCACATTCACCCGGTACACCTCGCCGATCAGGGTCAGCTTGACCACGTCCAACCAGGAACGGCGGCCGGTCAGCCGGTGCACGTCGGCCAGCAGCAGCTCGCGCACCTTGGGTCGGTCAGTCATTGCTGTGCACCCCCTCGGGCGTCACCGCGGTGCTCTCCGAGCGAGGCCGCGGTGCACTGGGTAGTGGACGGAAAAACTTCGTCGCCTTGAGCTTCGCCTTCAACTTGGCGCGCACCGGCTCCTCCCACAGGTGGGTGCCCAGCAGGGCCAGGCTGATGGCCAGCGCGTAGGCGCAGGCCAGCGCGAACCAGTACCCGGTGTGCGGCATCAGATGGAGCATCAGCGTGTAGCCCAGGTTCTGGTGGAACAGGTACAGCGCGTAGGTGCACACCCCCAGCCGGGGCAGCACGCCGCTGCCCAGGCCCGGGATACGGCGGTTCGCGGCCACGGTCATCAGCAGGATCAGCGCAGCCAGCAGGATCGCGAAGGTGGTGCTGCGCAGCATGCCGACCAGCACGATCGCACCGATGTGCCCAGCCGCGGTCCACTTGGTGTAGCGGCCGCCGTTCTTCCACACCAGGTAGCAGATGATGCCGGAGATGAAGCACTGCGACCACCAGGTGTCCAAGCCCCGGGTCCAGTACATGCTGCCCGGCACCCACTCGCCCCAGTGCGACTCGAGGTAGTAGGACAGCACGATCCAGACGCCGATGGTGATGCCGAGGTTGCGTCCGCGCAGCCACCCGAACAGGAAGGCCAGCGAGATCAGGACGTAGAAGTTGACCTCGACGCCGATCGTCCAATAGACGCCGTCGACGTTGCGTCCGCCGTCACCCAACCAGTTCTGAAACAGCGTCAGGTTACGCAGCACCGTCTTCCAGCCCACCGCGCGGTTCTCCGGCCCGAAGACGTGCATGGCGATGAAGGTGATCGTCAGCGCCAACACGTACATCGGGTACAACCGCAGCAACCGGGAGAGCACGAAGTCGCGCAATCGCGCACTGCGTTCGATGGTCATGAAGATGACGAACCCGCTGATCATGAAGAACGTGGAGATTGCCAGATAGTCCAGGTTCCAGTTGGTGAACAGCGGCTTCACCGTTGGCACGTACAGCTGCGGGAACCGATGCGTGTAGTGGTAGCTCACGACCAGAAGAGCAGCCAGCGCGCGCAATGCGTCCAGCTGGGTCAGGCGCGAGCTTCCGCTCTTACGCGCGGCAGGCGCGGTTTCCATGTTTCCCCCTCGGTGGGCCGGGCGACTCAGCGGCCGTACGTCTGCTGCAGATATTCACGTTTGCGGGTCGGCGGGATGTGCACAGCCATCCGCAGCGCCTTGTCCCGGTACTCGTCGGCCGTCATGATCACGCGGGCCGGCTGACCGACCACCACGGAGTTCGACGGCACATCCCTGGTGACGACCGAGCGGGCGCCGATCACCACGTTGTTGCCCACGGTGACGCCGGGCATGATCATGGTGTCGATGCCGATCATCACGTTGTTGCCGACGGTGATCGGCGCCAGGATGTCGATGTGCGGGAACTCCTCCCGCAACACCCAGACCCCACCCTCGTGGGTGAGGAACTGCACGCCGATGCCGACCTGCACGTGATCGCCGAGCGTCACCAGGTAGGGCTCGGACCCGAAGGTCCCGCCGGACATCGAGAGAATGCGACACCCCTCACCGAGCCGCACGCCGATGGCGCGCGCCGCAGCGATGGGGTCGGTCTTCATCAGGTAGTTGCGCCGGGCCCAGGTCCAGGTGCGCTTCACCATGGCGATGCCTCCAGTGACGGTTGGAATGTCGTCGGTCAGCGCGGCATCGCGCGCGCTGCGCGAGCGGAACAGCGCGATGGACGCGGCGGAAAGACCGAAGTAGAGAAGCCCGCTGCCCAATGCCAGGCCCATGGCCCCGTCGGCCTTCGCGGAGATCACGTAGCAGGCAAGGGAAACACCGCTGGCGGCCAGACCCATGGTGCCCGCGGTGCGGATCCAGCCACGACCGAGCAGGCCGCGGGCGGCCACCAGGTACGGCGCGAACAGGATCTCGGCGACCAGCAGCACCAGCAGCAGCGGACGACCGGAGGCGAAGTCGGCACCGAACACCGGGACCATCAAGAACCACCCGAGCACCGCGATCGGCAGCGAAACAACAGCGGCGATGGCACAGGCCACCGCGATCGCCTTGCCCAGCGGGGCGTGTCGGTGACCGAGCGCGGCCTGGCGCTGGAACCACTGTGCGACCGCGGTGTAGAGCAGTCGCGGCACCTCACCGAAGGTCGCGGCCAGGGAGTACACACCGACTGCGGCCGGACCGGCGAATGCACCGAGCACGTAGCGGTCGGCGCGGAAGGCCAACGCGGAACCGACGGTGAAACCGAGGGCGGGTGCGCCCCGTCGCCACAGCGCGGACATCTCGCCGGCCTCGGGCCGCCCGAAGTGGGCCAGGTTGTCGCGACGCAAGGCCCCCACCTCGTAAGCGGCGCCGACCAGGATGCCCGCGCCCTGACCGAACAGGGCCAGCGCTGCGGAGCGGTCGTAGCTAAGCGCGGCGATCACGCCGATCAGGCCGCCCAGTGCCATCGTGCCGCCGGCCAGACCGCCGCGGCGGAACTGGCCGTCCGCGAAGCGTGCCTCCACCACCTGGGTGAGCGCGACTGCGGCCACCGTGTACACCGCGGTGGCGAACAGGAAGTAGTGGGTGCCCAGGCCCGCGTCGATCAGCGGCGCCGATTCCTTGGTGACCAATACCGAGGCCGGCACCACCGCAGCGGCACCGAACAGCGAGCACCAGGTGAACGCCGCGGACAGGCTGCGCCGTCCGCCGTGCCGGGTGCCGGGCAGCAGCAACCGGTACGCCGAGCCGGTCCCGGATCCCGCGATCAGACCGAAGATCGTGCCGATGGTCATGCCGATGACCACGAGGCCGCGCTGACCGGCGCCCAGGTAGCGGGTGGCGATCAGCGCGGTCACGCAGCTCAGCAGCGCCTGCAGGGTGCTAGCCCCAAGCGTGACCGCGTACCGGAACTTTCCGGAGGTGAGCATCGCGCACCCCCTCGGTGACTTCGCCGCGTTTGGACCACACGCGCACCACGACCAGCAGGGCGGCGATCACCAGCAACTGCGCGGGGACCTGGGCGAAGGAGTTACGGACGTTGCCCATCATCGGCACCAGCAACGCCACGCGGGCGTCGAGCATGCGCAGCGGACGCTGGTTCAACCAGCCGACGAACAGCCCGATCGCGCCGAGCAGCACGATCACACCGAGAGTGCCGAAGTTGTAGTACCCCTCGCCCACCGGGGAGCCGCCGATCGGTCCGACTCGGTGCGCGACCTCGATGTTGAACAACCGGTCGTCCTGCACCGGCGGACCGCCGTGCCAGCCGATGAGCTTCTCGATCAGCCGCACCGGCACCGCGGTCAACGTGGCGCCGTTTCGAAAGCCCTCGCCGTGGCTGGTCCAGCCGAGCACCTCGACGGTGGGCCGCAACGAGTAGCCCATCTCGGCGATGGCATCCATCGGCGAGGTCAGGATCTGCTTGCCGCTGGGCATGCTGTAGCCGGTGGTCCGCCCGGTACGCACGATGCCGATCACCACCAGCGAGAGCAGCACACCCGCCGTGGTCCAGAGTTTGCGGATCTTGCGGCCGTGCTGCGCCTCCACGATCAGCAGCGGGATCAGCGGGAACAACACCTCGCCGCGGTTGCCCATCGGGATCGCCGGGATCGCGTAGCCGACGAACAGCACCCAGCCCCAGGTGCGCGCCCGGCCACCGGCCACCACCGCGAAGATCGCGCCGACGCCGATGCCCAACGTGCTGTAGCCGTTGGAGTTTCCGGAGGACTGCAGGGAGTTGGAGAACTGCTCGTAGCCGCCGGAGAGCAGCCCGCCGCCGCGGTTCTGCACGATCTCCTTGAAGAACATCAGCAGGCTGAGGCCCTCGACGAGCAGACCGATCACGGCCAGCTTGTGCCGATAGCTGTCGGTGTCCGGGTCCTCGACGGCCGGGGTGACGATCGGGCGCAGCGGCCCGGCGCGCCAGCTCATCAGCTGCGCGGCCAGGGTGAACGCGACCATGCCGAGGATCACCAGGTGCAGGGCCTGTGGCGTGTAGCCGCGGTAGAACCAGCCACTGTCCACGTTGTGCAGTGCGTCGGTGCCGCGCACCGCGGTGGCGACCAGGAACCCGATGTGGAACAACCCGAAGACCAACATGTACATGGAGTTCGGGCGGTAACTGCCCACCGCGTCGGACCGCGACAGCGCGAAGAAGCACAGCGCCCACACCCCGGTGACGATCGCCGCGCTGCGCGCCGGCGAGTCCACGCCGAGCGGGAACTGCGAAGAGAACAGGCCGACCAGGGCCACCGCCAACGTCAGCCCGCCGCGTCGACCGATCGGCCGGGTGATCATGCGCGTGACGTCCACAGCGCCCTCCAGGCCTGCGCGTAGCGGTCCAGTTGGTATTCCGACGCGCACATGGCCTCGGAGATCGAGCGGCGTTCCTGGCGCGGCAGGGCGGCGGCGCGCAACGCCTCCACCGCCCACATCTGCGGGCCTGCGTTGGTCGACAGCACGGTCAGACCGGGGTACTTCGCGGCGATATCGCGAGTGCTGGGCAGGTCGTTGGCGACCACCGGCACGCCCGCGGCCAGCGCCTGGAGCACTACACCGGGCAGGCCCTCCCAGTGCGAGGGCAGCAACAGTGCGTCTGCGCGGGCGAGGAATTTCTCCACCTCGCGGGTCTCCCCGACCAGTTCCAGGCCGGGGCGCTCGCTCGCCCTCGGGCCGAGGTCATCCGCGCCGCCCGGACCGACGAGCACCAGCTTGGTACCGGGCGCGATCTGGTTGGCCGCATCGTGCACCGGCAGCAGGAACGCCCGGTTCTTCTCCGGCGCGGCCCGGCCGATGTGCATCAGCACCCGGGCTGCTGTGTTGTCTTGGTCTGATGGGTCGTCAGTTCCGTCTACCCGCACGCCGGCGTAGCGCGCGAAGTCGATGCCGTTGGGCAGCACGCGATAGCGCGGATCACCGCCGGCGAATGCGATGGAGCCACTGGTCACCCCGACCACGTCGGTGGCGTTGTGCTTGAGCAGCCACCGCAGCGCCGCGCGGAACGCCCGACGCCCCCGGCCGTTGCCGCGGGCGTCGCCGTCGCTGTGCATGTGCGCGATCCGGATCGGCACGCCGGCCAGCCGGGAGACCAGCAGGATCAACCCGCTGACCACGCTGACGTGCGCGACCATCACGTCCGGGCGCAGGGTGCGCAACCGCCGCCACAGCCGGGGTACGAAGATGACCGCCGGGCGCAGCGGGCACAACGAGATCACCGCACCGGCCTCCGCGAACAGCGGCGCCAGGGTGCCTTTTTCGTTGCCCAGCAACCAGAAGTGCTGCTCGAACTCGACGGCCGACACGCTGCGGCACAGGTCCAGCGCCACACTCTCCGCGCCACCGCGGTTCAGCGAGCCGAACACATGCACCACCCGGACCGGACCCATCTCTGACGTGACTGTCACCGCGGCACCTCTACGCCGCGTTGGCCGGGCAGACCGGCGAACCAAGCCTTGAAGTCCGCGTCGAGTCGCTCCGCGGAATAGGTGCGGGCCACTGCCAGGTTCCGCGCGCTCTGTCGCTGCCACAGTTCGGCGTCCGACCACAGCCGGCGCAGCCGGTCGGCCAGCGCCACATGGTCGTCCACGTCGATGATGAACTCCGGGTCGAGCAACTCCCGGTTGCCGCCGACGTCGGTAGCCACCGCGGGCAAGGCCCGGGCCATCGCCTCGACCAACGCCCGGGGCAGGCCCTCGGTGCGCGAGGGCAGCACGAACACGTCGGCGGAGTCCAGGTGCGCGATCACTGCATCCCGAGAGGCCACGTTGCCCTCGAAGCTGGTGTGCTCGGCCAGGTTCAGACCCGCGGCCAACTCCTTGTTCGCCCATTCCAGGCGCCCACCGCCGATCAGGCTGGCGGTCACCGGGATACCCTCCGCGCGCAATGCGGCCATCGCGGCGAACAGCACGTCGTGTCCCTTGTACGTGGTCTCCTGGGTGCCGATCAGCGCCACGTGCAACCGACCCTCGCGCCGGGTACGCGCCACCCGAGCCAACGCCTCGGGGGTGATGCGCACATCGGAGATGCCGGTGGAGGAGGTGCCCGGCTTGGCCGGGTAGCGCGCCTGCAGCGCTTCCCGGGTGACGTAACGGCTCGCCCGGGCGCCGCGGACCAGCCAGCGCATCTGCGCGGCCAGCAGCGGCACCGCCCGGCGCGCCCGGTCCCCCAACGCGCCCTTGGCGGCCACGTCGGCCGGGTCACCGAGGACATCGGCGACGTACTCACGCCCCGTCAGTTTGCACACCAGCGCCGCTGTCGAGCCGACCGCGCCGGGCAGCCGGAGCACAATCAGGTCGGCCTCCCGTACGCTGCGCCGGATCTCCCGGAACAACGGCCACGCGGCGCGGGCGAACCCGCCGATGCCCAAGTAGTAGGGCAGCGGGTGCAGGCCCAGCGCGGGATCGAGGGCCACCGCGTTGGGCCCACCGGCCGGATCGGCCCGGCCGACCAGGGTGACCGTCGCCCCGGCGGCCAGGTACGCCGACCAGGACTCCCGGGCGCCCGAGGTGTCCGCGGCCGCCCAGCGGCCGTCCTCGGTGCGCCCGAACCGCGTCTCGGTGAAGACGCTGACCCGTCGCTGTCCGGGGAGCATCAGAGGTACTCCACGTTTCCGTGCAACCGGTGGCGGGTGTCGAAGATCGACGTGGCGTGCGCGGTGACCAGGTCGTAGTCGACGTCGGTGTGGTCGGTGATCAGCACCACCACGTCGGCCCGCTGCAGGGTCCCCACGTTCAGGTCGACCAGCTTCACCCCGGTGGGCGCCCGGTGCGGCTCGATGTGGGTGTCGACCGCCTCGATGATCGCGCCGGCGTCGGCCAGCAACTCGATGATGCGCAGCGCGGGCGATTCCCGGATGTCACCGGTGTTCGGCTTGTAGGCCAGCCCGAGCAGCAGCACCGTGGAGTTGCGCATCGGCTTGCAGTCGTTGTTGAGCATGCTGGTCAGCCGGGACACCACGTAGTCGGGCATGTGGTCGTTGATGTCGTTGGCCAGGTCGACGAACTTGAACGTGCGGTGCAGGTCGCGCTGTACCACCCAGGACAGGTAGGTGGGGTCCACCGGCAGGCAGTGCCCACCGACGCCGGGGCCGGGGGTGAACCGCATGTACCCGAACGGCTTGGTGGACGCCGCGGCAATGACCTCCCAGATGTCCACACCGAGCTGGTGGGCGAGCACCGCGAGCTCGTTGACCAACGCGATGTTGACGTGCCGGAAGGTGTTCTCCAGCAGCTTGGTGAGCTCCGCCTCCTTGGGCGAGGACACCGGCACCGTGGTCTCCACCAGGTCGGCGTACAGATGCTGCACTGCGGCCAGGGACTCCGGGTCGATCCCGGAGACGACCTTGGGTGTGTTCACGAAGGTGAACCGCTCGTTACCCGGGTCGATGCGCTCCGGGCTGTAACCCACCGCGAAGTCGCGGCCGGCGCGCAGGCCGGAACCGCGCTCCAGCAAGGGGATCAGGATCTCCTCGGTGGTGCCCGGGTACGAGGTGGACTCCAGGATGACCGTGGACCCGCGCCGCACATGCGGGGCCAGCGCATTGGCCGCGTCCTGGATGAAGGTCAGGTCCGGGTACCCGTCCTTGAGCGGCGTCGGCACGGTGATGATCGCCGCGTCGAACTCCGCGGCGTCGCTGTAGTTGGTGGAGGCCAGGTAACGCCCGGTGGCCAGGGCAGCCCGCAGTTGGCTGTCCGGCACGTCATCGACGAACGAACGCCCGTCCTGCAGGGCCCAGATGCGCACCGTGTCGGTGTCCAGGCCGATCACGCTGTAGCCGACCTCGATCGCGCGCATGGCGACCGGCAGGCCCACGTAGCCCTGGCCGATCACCACCAGAGTGCCCTTGCTGATCACAGAGTCCCAGGTGTTCATGCCACGGCCTTCCCGCTGGTAGCGATGGGGATCTGCAACTCGGCGGCCATCCACTCGACGGTCGCGGTCAGTGCCTCGGTCAACGGCACCTGCACCAGATCCGGGAACAACGCGCGCAGCCGCGCGTTGGCCGCTTGCGAGTGGCGCACGTCGCCGGCCCGGTCCGGGCCGTAGGTCGCCGCCACCGAGGTGCCGAGCACCTCGGACAACAGGGCGATCAACTCGTTCAGCGTGGTGCTGGTGCCCCACGCCAGGTTCACCGGCCCGGGGCTGGTCAGCCGGTCCAGCGCGGTGCGGGCCAACACCTCGGACACCGTGGCCACGTAGGTGAAGTCCCGGCTCTGCTCGCCGTCGCCGTGCACGGTCACCGGCTCACCGCGAAGCGCGGCCGCGATGAACGACGGGATGACCGCGGCGTAGGCGTGGTCGGCGGCCTGCAGCGGACCGAACACGTTGAAGAACCGGAACACCGTGGTCGGCACTCCGAAGGACTCCTGGTACGCCCGGGCGTAGGCCTCGGTAGCCAACTTGCTGGCCGCGTAGGGGCTGGAGGGCATGGTCGCCATGTCCTCGGACTTCGGCTGCACCGGGTTGCGCCCGTAGACCGAGGAGGAGGATGCGACCACCAGGTGCGCGCCGGCCTGACGCGCGGCCTGGGCCACGTACAGCGTGCCGGTGGCGTTCACCTCATGGCTGCGCAACGGGTCGACGATCGAGCGCGGCACCGACGGGACCGCGGCCAGGTGCACGACGGAGTGCGCACCCTCACAGGCCTGGATCAGCAGCTCGGTGTCCAGGACGCTGCCGACCAGCAGGTCGACGTCGAGGCCTTTGAGGTTGTCGAGCCGACCACTGCTCAGATCGTCGATCACAGTCACCGCCGCACCGCGGCGACGCAGTTCCGCACACAGATTGGCGCCGATGAATCCGGCGCCCCCGGTGACCACAACCTTCACTGGGTCCTCCTCCGGCGAGTTTGCGGGCGCGGGCACCGAGGCGGTGGCCCACGACGTACCGCGGCCCTCCTCAACGGAGGGCACGCTTTCCGTGCTGCGCTGGCGAACCACCCCGGAGCGCCCGGTGGCCAGCTGCTCGAGAACGTCGAGCATCTGCTCCGGACTGCCCAGGCCACGCAGATCGGGCAGGTGCGCCGCGGACAGCGGCGGCACGTCGACATGCGAGATCAACGGGTGCAAAGGACGGGAGTCCAGCTCACCGTCGGAGAACAACTCCTCGTGCAGCTTCTCCGCCTCGCGCAGGCCGGTGAAGATGATCTCCACCTGACGCCCCGCCAGATTCATCATGCGGTGCGCCAGGTCAACGATGCGCACCGGCTCCCCCATGTCCAGCACCAGCACCTCGCGCGGCCGGCCGATGGCGCCGGCCTGCACGACCAACTCGCAGGCTTCCTGGATGGTCATGAAGAACCGGGTCACGTTCGGGTCCGTGATGGTCAGCGGCGCACCCATGGCGATCTGCCCGGCGAACGTGGTGAGTACCGAGCCGCGACTGCCCAACACGTTCCCGAAACGCACCGACAGGTAGGTGGAATCGCCGTTTTCCGCGCCGGCGATCAATCGCTCACCGACCCGCTTGGTCAGTCCGAGCACACTGGACGGGTTGGCCGCCTTGTCCGTGGAGATGCCCACGAACCGGTTCACACCGGCCCGCCGCGCGGCCTCGATGACGTTGGCGGTGCCCAGCACGTTGGACTTCCAGGCCTCCACCGGGTACTGCTCCAGCATCGGCAGGTGCTTCAGCGCCGCCGCGTGGAACACCACCTGAGGTCGACGGGCCAGGAAGTGCTCGATCATCGTGTCGGTGTCCCGGATGCTGGCCAGCAGCAACTGCCGGGAGTCCATCATCGCGTCCTGATGGATACTCAGATAGACGGCGTGTAGAGCCGATTCATCGTGATCGAGCATGACCAGCTCGGCCGGGCCGAAGGCCCGGATCTGTCGACACAGCTCGGAGCCGATGGAACCGCCCGCGCCGGTGACCAGCACTCGCTTGTCGGTGAGGTATCCCCCGACCTCACGGATGCCGGTGTCGATGGGGTCGCGACCGAGCAGCGCATTGACCGGGAGGTCGGTCAGGTCAGCCAGGTCCAGCTGCCGGGGCGGAGTGCCGGTGTGGCAGTTGATGTGATCCAGTGGCGAAGTCATTGGTGCACCTGTCCTCGTTCGGGCCCTCGCGGTCGTCTACTGCCGGCTGGAGCTGCTCATGTCGTCGAGCCGCCACCCAGCCGGAATTCACTCGCGGTCGGCACCGCCTCGCTGTCGATCACGACCACCGGCGGTGGGACCGGGGCCGTCGAACGCTGCCCCGGCATGGGGTGCAGGTTCCAGGGGTCGCTGACCGGCGCAGGCGTCAGGGCGACCGATTCGTAGAGCCCGGCCGGTGAGGCCGGTGCAGTCACATTGGGGAAACTGGGGGTACTGCTGGTGAAGCTGCTGGGCATGTAGCTGCTGTAGGTCGGCGCGACCGGTGCGGCTCCGGCCGGGGTGACCGGCGGCGGGGCCATGCGCACCTGGTTCTTCGGGTTGCGACCGGTGCTCTGGTACGTGTAGCCGTAGCCGTACTGGTAGCTGTAGCCACCGCCGCGCTTGGCCCGCGGGGCCATGGACAGCACCACGCCGAAGATGGGCGCGGACACCCGGCGGATGGTCTCCGCCGCCGCCTTGACCTGCTCGGCGCGCACCCAACCGTGCCGGGCGACAAACAGCACGCCATGGCAGTGCGCGGCCAGCACCGCGGCGTCGGCCACCGGCAGGGTCGGCGCAGCGTCGAAGATCACCACGTCGTAGCGGCGGTTGAGCTCGGCCAGCACGGTGGCCATCTGGGCCGAGGCCAGCAGCTCGCTCGGGTTCGGCGGCAGCGCGCCGGAGCCGAGGAAGTCCAGCAGGCCGCCGCCCCACGGCTGCAGTGCGACGTCGAGGCTGACCTGGCCGGTGAGCACGGTGGTCAGGCCGACCGCGTTCTCCATGCCCAGGTACTCCGCGGCCTTCGGGCGTCGCAGGTCGGCCTCGACCAACGCGACCTTGCTGCCGGCCTGCGCCATGGCGATGGCCAGGTTGCACGCGGTGGTGGTCTTGCCCTCGTGCGGCAGAGCGCTGGTGATCACCAACAGCTTGTTGGTGTGGTCCAGGTCGACGTACTCGAGGTTGGTGCGCAACTGGCGGAAGGCCTCGGCCAGCGGGGCGCGCGGCTGGTCGTGCACGATCAGCGGCCGGCCCTTCAGGCCGGGGTCGAACTGGGTGGCGCCGAGGACCGGTGCGTCCATCAGCTCGGCCAGCACGTCCGGCGACTTCACGCTGCGGTCCATGGTGTGCCGGGCCACCGCAGCGCCCATGCCCGCCATCAGACCGAGGATCAGGCCCAACGCCAGATCGGTGTTCTGCTTGGGGGAGATCGGCGTCGACGGGGTCTGCGCGTCCTGGATCTGACGGGCCACCACCAACGGCTGACCCTGCTCCGGCTGCTCGACCTCGGCGACCAGGTTCGCGAAGTCCTTCGCGGCCGCCTGGACGATCTGCTTGGCCCGGGCCGGCGAGCGGTCCGTGGCGGTCAGCGTCATCAGCACCGTGTCCGGCTTCGCCGAGGCGGAGATCACGCCCACCGCGATCGGGTACCCGAGCTCATCGGCGACCTGCTGGCGGATGCGCCGGTCGGTGGCCATGTCCGTGTAGGACTTGATCTTCTGCTCGGAGAGCAGGCTGCCCTGGTAGGCCTGGTTGACGTCCTTGCCCAGGTCCGGGGTGGAGATGAAGAACTTCACGCTGGACGCGTACTGCGGGGTCGTCAGGAACGCCGCCGCGCCGCCGAGCCCGAGTCCGATGGAAAGCCCCAACAGCACGAGAAACCATCGCTCTCGCAGGACGGTGAGGTAATCCCTGAAGTTCATTTAATCCCCCCGGATTCCGTTGCAATTACGCACCGTTTAGCGCTTCGGTCGAACACGATCCGGGCCCGATCATGGTCGGCGCGGACTGAGGTTCAACACCCGCTGACCCGAACGGCTGAGGGACGAAAGGGACAAGGCCGAAACGAATCCGTTAACCGCCTTCTGACCTGCCCTAACGGCCCATTGGCCAGGCCTGTGACGCCCTCACGCGGCGGCTGAGCGCCGGTTGCGGCCAGGGGAGTTGTCGGACGCGGCCGAACGGGTGAATTCCGGACAATTCGTTGGCGTGACGCGCCGGATAAATTCGGACAATTCACCGGCGGTGTCCGATTTGGTCCGTTTCGGGCCCGTTCGATCGGATGGTTTCGTCACGCCGGGGGCTCCTATTCTCACAAAGCTTGCGTGGGCGCCCCGCCAATGTGGTGCCATGAATCAACCGTGACTGAGAGGCAATAACTCCCATGGGATATCGACTGGGGATCGATCTCGGGACCACCTCCACCTCCGCGGTGATCGTGCACGCGGACGGCCGCGCCCAACCGGTGCTGCTGGCTGCGCCCGCGAAAGCCATGGACACAGCGGTGTTCATCGAGGCTTCCGGGGCTGTGCACTGCGGAGCTGAAGCGACGCGTCGTGGCGCCGAGGACCCGACCCGACTGGTGCGCCGCTTCCTGCTGCGCGTCGGCGACGCCGTGCCGATCACCGTCGGCCCGCGGGACGGGGCGCACGCGCGTCTGCACCCGCAGGACATCACCGCAGCGTTGGTGGCCTGGGTCATCGCCCGGGTCAGCGAGCAACAGCAGGCCCCGCCGGAGGCGATCGCAGTCACTCACCCGGCTTCCTGGGCTGCGCACAAGATCGAGCTGTTCAGCCGCGCGCTGACCGTGCGTGGACTGGGCGAGGTGCGCCTGATCAGTGACGTGCTGGCCGCGGGCCGGGTGTACGCGCACGTGTTGCAGGCCCGCGCCGGCGACGCGTTCGCGGTCTTCGACCTCGGGGGCAGCTCGGCCGGTGCGGCGCTGCTGCGGGTCGACCCCGCAGGTGCGGTGTGGCCGCTGGGTCGTCCGGAGTTCCGCACCGACCTGGGCGGCGTCGACCTGGACGACGCTGTGTTGGCCGAGGCGTTGGACGCACTGCCCGCCGACGTGCGCGGCACCGTGCTGGCGGCCACCGCCGACGGTGGCCACGCGCCCGTGCTGGACGCGTTGCGGGCTGCCGCTCGGCGGGCCAAGGAAGACCTGTCCAGCAAGACCGAAGCCACCATCGCCTTGCAGATCGACGGCGAACCGGTGAGCGTGACGATCACCCGACTCGGCTTCGAGGCGCGGCTGGGTGACCGGCTGACCCCGGCCTTCCGGCTGATCGACGACGCCGTCGCCGGGGCCGGCCTGGAGCGCAGCGACCTGTGCGGCGTGCTGCTCTGCGGTGGTTCCGCAGCGGTGCCACTGGTCATGCAGCAGCTGTTCCTGCGGTTTGGCCCGGACCTGCGTCTGGTCCGCGAGCCGGACCCGGCCACCACGGTGGCGGCCGGCGCGGCGCTGACCCTGGAGATGGACAACGCCCCCGTGGTGCCCGCCGCGCGCGCGGCCGAGCGGCCGAGCGTTATCGAACCGACTGCCGGCATCGTTCGTGCTCGCACCCGCTTCAACGCCCCGGACGCGTTGATCCAGGACCGCACAGTCACCAAGACCATTCCGCACCCCGCGCCGTCCGTGGAGCCGAGCACGCCGGCCCACCCGGTGCCCGCGGCGCGTAACTCGCGGCCCACCCCGAAGACCCCGCCGCCCGTGGAACCGGCCGGCCCCGCGCCGACGCCGGCTCCCGAGCCGGTGCAGGCCGCCGCCGCGCTGCCCGCCCAGCTGCCCTCGATCGACGAGGACCGGCCGGCCACCGTGGGCGCGCTGGCCCGCATCTCCAAATACGAAAAGGATGTGCGCATCGGCACCGGACGGCCCATCTTCCACCGCGACACCGAGATCCGCCGCGAGCTGCTCAGCGTCATCCCGGCGGCCACCGAGCTCGGTGCCCCGATGGCGCGCGCCGTGGTCTCGCCCCGTCGGGTCGGATCCATCGAGGACCTGCTGGCCGTGGTGCCCGCACAGCGTCGGGCCACCGTGGCCTACCCGGAGGAGCCCGCCGCCACGGTCATCGTCGAGGCCGACCTCAACGAGGAGGGGGCGGAGGTCGTCTACGAGTTCGTCGACGACCAGACCTCACCCGAGGACTACGCCGAGCCCGATCTGCGGCCGCTGTGGCGCAAGGGCCTGTCCCGGTTGACCCCGGCCCGGGTCGTCACGTTGAGCGCGATCACGGTGGCGCTGTTCATCGGAGCCGGGGCGTGGAACGCCGCGGTGCCGGCCATCACCGGCCACTTCGGCGGGCACTCGAGCACTCCGGCCGTGACCGAGCAGCTGCCGCAGCCGCCCGCGAATCAGCCGTCGTCGGACGCCAAGCCGACCAAGTCGAAGAAGGCCAAGGCCAAGAAGGCGTCTGCCAAGACCGCCGGCTGACACCACAACGCATTACGTCCGACCGAACGTGGCCTATAGCCCACATTCGGTCGGACGTTGCGTGGAGTGGGTGGTTAGGCGCTCAGGCTGATCGGTTCGTCGTCGGCGAGCGCGGACTCGACGTCCAGCGCAATGGTGTCGTCGTGCATGGTGAGGTCAAGCTCGCCGCGCACGCCGAGGTTGGCGATCCAGGTGGTCACCCAGTCCGGGTCGTCATCCGCCGCGGTCGACTGACCGAAGTTCTCCAGCACCGCCGCGGCGGCCTCGAAGGCCGCGGCGGTGAGCAGCCGCTGGTCGGCCGCCTCGCGCTGAGCCATCGCGGCCCGGGCCCGTTCGGCACGCGCCCGGCGCACGATCTCCTCGGCCTCGGCCTTGTCCGCGCGCAGCGTGACCACCTCGCGGCGCAGGGCGCCGGCGTCAGCGGTCAACGCGTCGAGCTGCTGGCGCAACCCGCTGATGCTCTGCTGCAGCAGCGTCAACTGCTCGCTGAACACGCTCTCGTCACGCCGCCGCATGGATTCCTGCAGCGCGCTCTCCCGGGCGAAGCGGCGGCCGCGCCGGGCCGTCCAGCCGGCCAGGGCCACGGCGACCAACCAGGACGCCACCACCGCCAGCCGCAGCACTTGCATGCTCCCGTTGATCACGGCGAGCGCTAGCCCCGCCGTGGCCATCGAGGCCACCGTGACCGGCGGCAACGCGCGAACGACGGTGGATTGGCGATGGCGGCCTCGAGTCATGTGCCCGAAAGTAACCGCTGTGGCCAGAGATTCTGATGAGGCGCGCCGGAATGTCGCGTCAGGCAAAAGAGGCGGGCCCCGGGGAGGAGGCGCCTCCCCGGAGCCCGTCGTGGCTCGGCCGTTCAGCTCTAGCGGTTGCGCCAGTTGCCGTTGTTCCCGTTGTTGCCGTTCCAATTGTTGTTGTTGTTCCAGTTGTTGCCGTTGTTGTAGTGGCCGTTGTGGTGGTGGCGACGCACCGGCACCCACCTGCACACCGTGCGGTGGTGACGGTGGTGGTGGCGGTAGTAGACGACCGTGTGGCACACCCGCTTGTAGTGCACGGACGCCTGGTCCGCGGAGTCCCGCGAGGTGGTGGCGGCACCGGCGGCCGGCGCCATCATGGTCCCCGCCATGACCACGGCGACCGCACTGCTGGTGAGCATCGAGAGTTTGCGCATATGTCCCTGCCCTGTCCTGAACTCGGTGGGTGCTTTCCACGCAAGCGTCATCTGACGGGGCATATGACAACAATGCGGACCTCCCGGGAGAGGACTGTCAGTCCTCCCGGGCAATGTCCGGTTTGTCCCCGGGAACGCCCTGACCGGCGCCGTTGCGGCTCAGGCGGCGCGGTCGCGCGGGTCGGGCATCACCCGGGACGGGCGCTGATCGTCCGGCACCCGGCACACGTACTCCAGGAACAGCGCCGCGGCCACCAGGGCAACCCCGGTGCCAACCGCCAGCCCGGACATGGCGGCCAGATGCCGGTGGCTGGGTTCGTCGAGGTTGCCGGCCAGGAACAGCGCGTAGCCCCCGTACAGACCCACGGTGCCCGCGCCGACCGGCGAGGACGCCCGGGCCAGTACCACGTAGCGGGCAATGGTCAACGGGTTGAGCACCGGTGCGCCGGGCACCCGGTCCCGGGCGGCGCGCAACCGGGAGCGGGTGCTGAACGCCAGCGCGAACAGGATCACCGCCAGCAACAGCAGCACCGAGGGCGCTGCGCCCGGCACCCGCGGCATCGGCCGGCCCGAGCCGTCGATGATCAGCGCGCCGCCCCAGCCGACGGCGCCGGTCAGCACGGCGACGGCGACCAGGATCGGCCAGCGCGTCGGCCTCACGTCAGGAACCGGTGGGACATCAGGCAGGCAGTTCCAGCTCCACGTCGGTGACCCGACGAATCGTCTGCAGGTCCACGTCGAGCAACAGATCGGCGACCTTGCCCTTGTTGGGCAGTACCGCGTCCGGCTCGACGTCGTACCAGGGCGCCAGCACGAACGCGCGCTCATGCGCACGGGGGTGCGGCAGGGTGATCGCGGGGTCGTCCAGCACCCGGTCGGCCAGCGCGATCACGTCGAGGTCCAGTCGGCGCGGGCCGCGTCGGTCCTCACCCACCCGGGCGCGACCGAAGGCCTCCTCCACCGCGTGGCAGCGTTCCAGCAACGTGGCGCCGGACATCTCGGTGTCCACGACCAGGATCGCGTTGAGGAACTTCGGGCCGTCGAACTCCGTCTCCGGCAGGGTCTCGTAGACCGGGGAGACACTCAAGCCCCAGATCCCCGGGGCGTCCAGGATCGCGTCGATCGCGTTCTGCAAGTTCGAGGCGCGATCACCGGAGTTGCTCCCCAGCGATAGCACCGCACGCCGAATCGGGCGCAGTTGGCCGGTCAGCGTGTCATCGACGTGGAACGCCTGCGAGGACTCATTCACGTGCGGCTCCGCGTGATCGTGACGGACACATCATCGAAGGGCACCGAAACCGGCGCCGCCGGTTTGTGCACGGTGACCTCCACCTGCATCACCCCCGGCCGAACCAAACACGCCGCGGCGATGCGTTGGGCAAGGGTCTCGATCAGGTTGACCGGCTCGCCCTCGATCAATGCGACCACGTCGGAGGCAACCGCGGAGTAGTCCACGGTTTCTCCCAGGTCGTCGCCGGCCGCTGCAGATCTGGTATCCAGCCCCAGTTCCACGTCAACCCCGAACCACTGCCCGAGCGAGCGCTCGGCCGGCAGTACTCCGTGCCGGCCGAACCCACGCAGTCCGCGCAGCGCAACGCGGTCGAGTTGGAGCATTGAGGAGTCCTTTCGACCCTGCCCATCGGTCCTGCCGGGCCGTGAGAATCCGAAGGTACTACCCAGAGCCGGTTTCGGTCTCCTCCGCGTCTCCGCCTCCGGACAGCACCGGGGACCCATGACGCACCCACAGCCGCCAACCGTCCCCGGTACGGCGGAAAACGTTGGTCGCAACACCTTTCGCCCCGGCAAACGCGGTGGGGTCGGTGCCCGGTTCGCCGTCGTCCGCCGCGGTGATGATGTTTTCCACGCAGGTGAGCACCGCGATGTCGCCGGCCAGGCTCAATTCCACATCGGTGATCACGAACTGGATGTATGTGGTGTTCGCCATGATCATCGCCCAGGAGCGCATCACCTCCTCCCGACCGCGCAACAGCGGCCAACCTGGATGCACGCAGGAGACCGACGGGCCCAGCTCGCCGCGAGCCCACAGCCCATCCATGATGTCCAGGTCCGCGCTCTCAAATGCGGCGTAGAGGTCCTCGTTCAGCTCGAGAATGCGGTTCTCGTCACTCATCTGCGGTCCAGGCCGCAGCCACCTCGACCGCGTCGCGGGAGGCCCGCGGCTCGTGCACCCGCACCGCCCACACGCCACCGGCGGCCGACAACGCGGACAGCGCAGTGGTGGCGGCCTCCCGGGCCGCGGTGGGCCGGGGGCCGGCCTCGGTGGCCAGCAGCGCGCCGAGGAAGGCCTTGCGGGAGCCACCGATCACCAGGGGGTGGCCCAACGCATGCAGCGCGGGCAGTGCGCGCAGCAGCGTCCAGTTGTGTTCGGGGCGCTTGGCGAAGCCCAGGCCCGGGTCGAGCACGATGCACTCGGGCTCGATGCCCGCAGCCACCGCCGCGTCGCGACGCTCCCGCAACTCGGTGGCGACCTCGCCCACCACATCGGCGTACTGGGCCCGTTCGGCCATGTCCGAGCTGGGCCCGCGCGAGTGCATGAGGACGTACGGTACGCGGGCTGCGGCGACCACCCGCAGCATGTCGGGATCGGCGCTGCCCGCACTCACGTCATTGACCAGCGCCGCGCCGGCCGCCAGGGCCGCCTCGGCCACTGCAGCCCGGGTGGTGTCCACCGCGACGATCACCCCGGCCGCGGCCAACCCACGCACCACCGGTTCGATGCGCCGGCGTTCCTCGGTCGCGTCCACCCGCCCGGCACCGGGGCGGGTGGACTCGCCACCCACATCCACCACGTCCGCGCCCGCCGCCACCAGCGCCAGCCCGTGCGCCAGCGCCGCCTCCGGGTCGATGAACCGCCCGCCGTCGGAAAAGGAATCCGGCGTCACATTGAGCACGCCGATGACCAGGCAGCGGCCCGGCGCGGGCAACCCCGGCACCGTGCGACGTAGTTGCTGCGGGCCCGGCACCCGGGCAACGCTACGGCCCCGCCCGGGCTGCGGTTGTCACCCGAGTGTGTAGTTGCGCAGCCGAAACCGCCCCCGGGGACCCGCACAACTACACGCTCGGGGTAGTTGTGCAGGGTTCAGTGGTGGCCGGTTAGGCGGGCGAGCTCCTCGGTTTGCGCGGTGATCAGCGGCTGCAGGGTGCCGTTGGCCTCGCCGGAGGTCTGGCCGAGGATGACGCCCTCCTGCGCGAGGGCCTGCGGGCCGGTGTTGGGTGCCTGCGACGGGCTGTGCACGGCCTGCTGCAGCGGCGTGTAGACCGCGTACGGGATCTCGTGCACGTGGCAGTGGTTCATCGCGTCCACGATGTTCAGCGTGTGCTGGGCGTGGCTCTGCAGCGATCCGGGGTTGTAGGGCGAAGCACCGTTGGTCGCCGCGGGGTCGGCGGGAGCCTGCCCGCGTACCTGGCAGTGGTAGTGCCCGCTGCCGGGCTGCCCGTTCGGGGTGCGGTGGTCCATGCCGGGCATCCCGGGCATCGCCTTCGCGGCCGACGTTTTCTTCGCGTGGTGGTGGTGTGGCTTGGGGTGCTTGGTGTCCGCGGCACCTGCGGTGCCGCTCAGCATGAATGCCCCGACGCAGCCCGCCGCCAGCGCCCCACCGATCCGATTGACACGCATCTGCCGCCCCTTTCGCTCCTGGGGCGATCCTTGCCGGCGCACGCGCTCCCGCAACCGATTCCGACGGGTGATTGCCCGGGCTTTACCGACGGGGCGAGCTGCCCAGGATCAGGCTCATCGCCTCCGCGCGGGTCGACGCGCAGTCCTGCAGCTGCCCGCGCACTGCGGAGGTGATGGTGCGCGCGCCGGGCTTGCGGATGCCGCGCATGGTCATGCACAGGTGCTCGGCCTCGATCACCACGATCGCGCCCTGCGGCTCCAGGATGTTCATCAGCGCATCGGCGACCTGCGTGGTCAGCCGCTCCTGCACCTGCGGCCGACGGGCGTACACCTCGACCAGGCGGGCCAGCTTGGACAGCCCGGTGATCTTGCCCGACGCGGACGGGATGTAGCCGATGTGCGCGACGCCGTGGAACGGCACCAGATGGTGTTCGCAGCAGGAGAACATCTCGATGTCGCGGACCAGCACCAGTTCGTCGTGGCCGATGTCGAAGGTGGTGGACAACACGTCCTCCGGGCGCTGCCAGAGCCCGCCGAAGATCTCCGCGTAGGCCCGGGCGACCCGCTCCGGGGTATCCCGCAGACCGTCGCGATCGGGATTCTCGCCCAGCGCCAGCAGGATCTCCCGCACCGCGTCGGCGACCCGCTTGGCGTCGTAGGGCGGACGAGGATGGTCGTCGGGCTCCAGCGAGATTGGTTGCACCACGCCTAAACACTACGGGGCCGGTTTCGACGCCTTCATGAAAGCGCCTGCCGACCCCGCATGTGACGAAACGTCAGGCGGTGGGCGGATCCCACAGCGGGCGGCCGGGCCGCGAAACATCCGGGTTCGGCTCGTAGGCCGGCCGGTTGTCCTGCGGATACGGCGAGACCGCGGGCGGCTCCTCGGCGACGCCGTTGGCCAGCGCGATCTCTTTGGGGGTGAGCACCGGGCCACGGTTGGATGGGATACGCACGTGCGAACCCGTCCAGGCCGGGCGCTGCGGACGCCGACGCAGGTCGGTGAAGATCGCTGCGACCTCCGCCTTGTTCAGC
>Ga0137412_10000707_pt1 | contig 24527 bp, 19 predicted proteins | sample CZODoug2_1_16fun_FD_122160 | JGI IMG/M metagenome (GOLD analysis project Ga0137412, IMG submission 122160) | Vadose zone soil fungal communities from Angelo Coast Range Reserve, California, USA - CZODoug2_1_16fungal (Hybrid Assembly) | ecosystem: Environmental > Terrestrial > Soil > Vadose zone... | reverse complement strand
CCAGCTTTTCGTCCCACTGCGCGTGGCTCCCGAGCCCCACGGGCACATTGTGCGCGACAATCTCAAAAACCCCGCCCACGGTGTCCCCGGCCTTTAACACCGCGTCCACTTCGGCTTTCATTTGCTCTTGCAGCGCGGCGTCAATACAGCGCAGCGGCGAATTCATATCCTTGCTCACTGCCAGAATTTTTTTCCACGTTGTAGGCTTTTCCAGCCGCACGTGCCCTACCTGAATCGTATGGCTGGCAATCTCCGTCCCAAACTCTCGAAGCAGCAACTTTGCAAAGGCCCCGGCGGCCACGCGCGCGGCCGTTTCCCGCGCCGAAGCCCGCTCCAGAATGTACCGCGCGTCGTGGTAACCAAATTTCTGCGATCCCGCCAGGTCCGCATGCCCCGGCCGCGGGGCCACCAGCTTTCGCGACTCAGAATCTTCATTCCCCGCTTCCACCGGCAGGATTTTCTCCCAGTTTGCCCAATCGCGATTCTCGATCCGCAGGGCAATGGGCGCCCCGATGGTTTTTCCGCAGCGCACGCCTGCAAAAATTTCCGCGGTGTCCTTTTCAAGCTTCTGGCGCCCGCCGCGCCCATAGCCAAGCTGCCTCCGCCGCAGTTCGAGATTGATGAACTTCACATCAATCGGCATTTGTGCCGGCAACCCGCTTATAAACGCCAGCAGCGCCTGCCCATGCGATTCACCAGCGGTATAAAAACGCAGCATCCCCGTCCATTCTTAGAACGAATTTGCGACTATGCAACTCAAAACAAGCGGAATACAAACAGTGTAGCCGCCGACGCCCTCTCCGTCCAGCGGCTACAAACAGATGACAAACGCTGCCCGAGTGGCCTTGTATTTCAGGTGCTGGCATCCTGATGGTTCTTCAAGCAAAATGTCTCCGCCAGCGAATACTCCAAGGGAGAAACCGTGCCGACTGTTGCCTCGATCATGGCCGAGTTGAAAAAAAAGGGGAGTGAGAAGACGCGCACTATTTATGCGCGGCATGGGATGGCGGGAAAGCCCATGTTCGGGGTAAGTATCGCGGACCTGAAGGTTATCTCGAAAACGATCAAAGGGCAGCAAGCGGTGGCTTGCGAACTCTACGCAACGGGCAACCTGGACGCCATGTACCTTGCTGGGATGGTGGCGGACGGCTCGAAAATGTCCGCAGAGCAGCTGACTACTTGGGCTGAAGGTGCTGCGGGTCTGCAGATGATTTCCGAATACACGGTTGCGTGGGTGGCGGTTGAAAATGCGCAAGGTCGCGAGTTGGCAAAGCAGTGGATGAAATCGAAGCAGGAGCACGTCGCGTCCTCCGGGTGGTGCACCTACTCCGGCCTGCTGGCCACCAAGCTCGACACCGACTTGGACCTCGCGGAAATCGAGGGACTTCTGAGTACGGTGGTGAAGGGAATCGGCAGCGCGCAGAACCGCGTTCGCTCTACCATGAACGGATTTGTCATTGCGGTCGGTTCGTACGTAAAGCCATTGCTCAAACAAGCGAAAGCCTCGGCCAAGCAGATTGGCGATGTTTCCGTGGATGTTGGCGACACGGCATGCAAGGTGCCGCTCGCCACTGCCTACATCCAAAAAAACGAAGCCGCTGGCCGTATCGGTAAAAAACGAAAAACAATCCGCTGCTAACACGCAGCCCGCGAGGAGCGCATTAACTCTCTTCGTCCAATCCTAAGGTCAGCCTCATGAGGAGACTCTCACTTCAATCGCCTAAAGTCTCTACCCTCGCATGCCGATAGAACTGTTGAGGTCTATTCATGAGCGTCCACGCCGTCCACAGTAGCCAGCAAGTCAGGCAGGGCCAAGCCCTTTCCGAGGCGCAATCCGCGCAGAAACACGCCAGCCAGAAGAGCGCGATTCCTGAAGATAAGGTCACCATCAGCGCAGCCGCACAGGCCAGACAGACCGCTTCCTCCATCGGCGCCGTTCACAACCACGACGCGAAGTAGCAAAGCGCGCGGCTAGCAAGTCATGGCGAATAGCCAAAGCAGCGTCCCCGGGTGTGCTTCGGCCATGCCCGCGCGGTTTCATCTCGCTAGAGAGAGCGCAAGAAGTCCAGGACTTCCTGTTGTTCCTGCTTTGTCAGCTTATGGAAATGTTCGATGACTCTGTATGCTTCGCTGCCCTCGCTGCGGTGTTCGCGGATGGCCTCGAGCAGGTTGCTGGTGCGTCCATCGTGGAGGAAGAAGATGCGTTGCCCCAGGCCCCAGCGGGGAGCGGTGCGGAACTCGTCGGGGCCCGCGCCACCCTGGGTGATGCCGTCAGCGAGGCGTTTGCCCATGTGGTGGACGAGCAGGTCCGAGTAAAGATTGGCCGTCTGATTGGAAAGCGCAGCGCTAGGGCGAGTCGAGGAGCCGCTAGAAATCTTTGCGCCGGTGGTAAACGATGGAGTATGGCAATGGGCACAGCCAATCTTTGTGAAGAGCGCGCGTCCATTCGTGCTGGACGGTGTGGCGGGAGCGGGAGTCGGGGGCGCCAGCAGGCGCATGAAGTTGGCAAAACCTTCGATGTCGGAGAGGACGGCGGTATTGGGACTGCCCGCGGACTGCGGAGCGGGAGTGAAATTGAGGGTGTCATCGGGCGTGGCGTTGAAGACGCAGCCGGCCGTTTCGTCGCGTTCCTGCGGGAAGAGTTGGCTGGTGATACCCATCTCGACGTTGTAAGCCTCCCCGGCAAACATCAGCAGGGATTTGTTCTGCGCCTTCCAACCAAAACGCGTAATGGTGCCATCGTTGCCGCTAAGGTTCACGTTTCCGCTCAGGTGAGAGTTGGCGTGCCCGGAAATGCCCATTGCCAACTTCTGGGAACCGTTGGAACGCATATTCGCAAGGATGGCAGAGTCTGGAATCGCTTCGATGAGCCCGGCGCCGAAAACAGGAGTCGGTATTCGGAAAATAATGTTGGGATTGCCGCCTTGACCGGTCAGGGGAGTTCCCGCGGGAAGGAAGTCGGGTTGGGCGATGTTGCAGCCGGGAGCGTCGGTTCTGCCGGTGATTACGAAAAGATCGTGCACGGAGCCGTCGTTGACCCCGTTACTTTTTTTAAAGCGCGGTTCGCGAATCGGCCCTTTTGGAGTGATGAACCAGGGCACGGTGTTCTTCGCGCCTTGGAGACCGGCAACGGCGAGCAAGGGATTTTGCGCGGGGCTGGTTCCGCCAGCGTTGGGCTGAGAGTGGCAGGAGAAACACTGGTTGGAATTGAAGCGGGCACCGAGGCCATTGTTCGAACCGTTGGTGACGGACTCGATTTCAGAGAACCTTGCCAGCCCGTCCTTGAAGAAGGCAGTTTCGTCCGCAGTGAGACCGGTCAGCGGAGCGCCGGCACCCGCTGGACCGCCGCGCACGCCCGGGTCCACGGGAGCTGAATTGGTTTGCGCAACAGAGCAGACGCCAGTGGTCAAAGCCAAGGACACGATTGCGCCGAAGGAATGGCGCACAAGTCTACCCAATGTGATCACGGTTAGCCTCCGTGAGCTGGGAATGGTGGCATTGTACACCTGAATTTCTTTAGTACTTCATTGGTTCTTCGCGTCTTTCATCGGAAAGAGCAGGGGCTCTGCCGGAGGAGTATCGGCAATCGCTTCGAGTTGCGGATAGTGGTGACGCAGCGGTTCAGGCACCTTTACCTTAGACCCTTTCAGGATGCTGATGAGCTGCAGCGCATTGACCACTGCCTTGCCCTGAAAATGATTGTTGGTGATGACGAAAGTATTGCGCGCTTGTTCGCTGACTTTGCGGACGCGACTGACCCACGGCGACAGCTCCTCAGGCGAATAGAGATAGTTGTAGCGCTCATGAGCGGGAATTTTTGCATCGTCGCTGAACCAAGTGTCGTAGCGCCGCCCGTGAAGCCGGACGTACCCGACAGCCGACGTAGCTTCAGCCGATGGCATCAGAGATCGCCCGATGATGGGCTGGTCGATGTTGCAGAAGCTCACTCCGCTGGCGCGCAGCAATTCCAGCGTCTCCGGAGAATCCCAGGTGCCGTGGCGCACTTCGACCACCAGCGGATAGTCCGCGAACCGTTTCAAAAGCGCGGTGAGATAGGCGACCGTCTCCGCCGTGCGATGGAACGAGAAAGGGAATTGCAGCAGCACTGCGCCAAGTCTTTGCGCTGCGCGCAACACGTCAAAGCCGGAGCGAACTTCGCGTTCTTCGGCTGCCGCCGAGCTGGATTTTATGGATCGGATGTCATGCGTGAAACGCTGCCAGAGTTTGGCGGTGAAAACAAACCGGGGATTCGCCGCCACGCGGTCGATCCACTGCGCGGCGTGGTCCGGACGCAGCGGTTGGTAAAACGAGGTGTTGATCTCGATGGTGTCAAAGAATTCCGCGAGATAAGTTGCCTCGTGGAATCCTCTGGCGCGGCGAGATGGATAGACGTAGCCGGCCCAGTCCGCATAAGACCACCCCGCCGGGCCAACGCGCACGATAGGCGCGGACGCCCGAGTGAAAGACTCAGGAGGGGCAGAATGCGTGGCTTCGGTCGGAGGAGGTGGTGTTTGTGATTTGCGAGGCGGCATGAAGTGGCGCGAACAATTTGCGCCGAAGGCAGAGTAGAGGGAAGGGAGGTGAAGTGTCAACGCAGGCAAGTGTCAGTTTATCGCTCTAGGTTGCTCCCTGCCTTGCGCGCTGTTATGCTTTTCTGCGATGTGGCGCAAGAAGCAGATCCGCGTTTTCCACCCCCTTTTCGGCTTTTCCTACAGGTGCACACATGAAGCTCACCATCAATTACAAGCATGTCGAGTCGCACAAGTCCGTCGAAACCGAGGTCGCGCGTCACGTAGCTAAACTCGAAAAACTGCTACAAAGTTATTCGCCGGACCTCGTCCAACTGCACGGAGCGTTCTCCAAAACGCCGCGCACAGAGGAAACTTCCTTTACGCTGAATTTATCGCTGCCCACCGCAACGCTGCACGCCACCGGCACGGGCTCCACTGTGCGAACCAGTTGCAAGAAAGCCTTCAGCGAGTTGGTAGGGCAAGTGAAAAAACACCAGGCCAAATTGCGCAAAGATTATGAGTGGCGCCGCAAGCGTCCGCTCCCTAGCGCTGAAGTTCTTTCCTGAACCTGCGTGCGTCCTTCTCGCGCCACTCCGCCACGAAAAATGGAGATGACCAGCAGCTGAATTCGCTTTGCGGTCGTAAGTTTTCTTGTGGGGCCGCGGCCTCCTGCCCTTTTGTCTTCCAACAGCCAATGGGTTCATTTGCTAGCCTGGAAAAAGCGAGGCGGAGGGGAATTCCCCAATTTCGGAACAGACTCGTGGGCCGCCAAAATATGAGCCCTAGTCCGCGATTTGCACGGCTTTGCGCGAGAATTCATCGCGAAGCTTGCAACTTGGCGTTAGTCACTATAATGTTAGCGCGACTATCGAAATATAGGCCGCTCGCCCCGAGCGGCGTTCCATCCGGGAGGAAACGTATAATGGGCCGCGCAAAAACCACTGTGAGACGATCGCCCCTGGCCTCGGCAGCGCCAGGGAGCGTCAACGAGCGCGAAGCTAAGAAAAAAAGGAGCGGCAATAAGACCCCTGGCCAGGGGCCTATAGCCGGCCTTCGCGAACGCAAGAAAGCGCGCCTTCGTCAGCAGATTGTCGAAACGGCTCTGCATCTTTTTCGCCAGCGCGGCTACGAGAACACACGCATCGACGACATTGTTCAGACTCTGGAAATTAGCCAGCCCACGTTTTTCCGCTATTTCCCCAGCAAAGATGCGGTATTGCGAGAAGTGGGACGCCGTGCGTTTGCCCGCCAAGCCGAAAGCCTCAAGTCCGAGTTATCTGTCAAAGCCACAACCGAGCAGCGCTTGCGACGATTTTACGAAACTCTCGGAAATGTAACCGAGGTGGGGCGACCGCTTTGGCAGGCCGTGATTCTCGCTGGCGCGATGGATCCGGTGCGCTCACCCGAGCTCCGAGGGGCGGAAGCCGCGACCGTTAGCCTCCTTCGTGAAATCATCGCGGAAGGCCAGAGAAACGGGGAGATAACCCTTGATTTTCCAGTCGTGCACCTGGCCGAATTCATGGAAGGACTCTTCAATACCGTTGTCCGTCAGTGGGCAGTAGATCTTACTGGACCTCACAAACTCACCGAGCGGGTGCGAAACGCGGTCGAGTTTTTCTTGCGCGGCGCCAAGCCGTAACGGGGGAGCCCCTCCATTTTGCAGCAAAGTCAGAAGAGTTCGCTGCGGGTCCGCAAAGACCTGAACCGCGCATCCCAAATTCGGCGAGGTAGATGCAATGAAAGCTGCCATCCTGCGCGAATTCAAAGCGCCGCTAACCTTGGAAGAAGTCGACCAACCAAAGCCTGGCGCACACGATGTTTTGATCCAGGTTGAAGCGTGCGGCGTCTGCCACTCAGACTTGCACGTTGCTGATGGAGATTGGCCGCAACTCGTTCCGATCACCAAGAGACCCCTGATTCTCGGGCACGAAATTACCGGTCGGGTCATAGAAAAAGGCGCCTCGGTAAATCATTTGCAAGTTGGCGACCGCGTAGGCATTCCCTGGGTGCACTGGACCTGCGGTGAATGCGAGTTCTGCCGCGAAGGCAAAGAGAATCTCTGCGTTAAACAACAAATCACTGGCGTTACAGTGGACGGCGGATACGCGGAATTCGTGAAGGCTCCCGCGAGTCATGCCTTGAAGATTCCCGAAGGACTCTCCTGGGTCGAAGCCGCGCCTCTTTTCTGTGCCGGAGTCACGGTCTATAGAGCCTTGCAACAAGCGAAACTCCAGGCAGGTCAGCGTCTGGCGGTTTTTGGCGTCGGTGGGCTCGGTCACCTTGCCGTGCAGATTGGTCGAGGGCTTGGGGCGATCGTGACTGCCATTGACGTCTCCGACGAGAAGCTCGCGCATGCCAAAAGTTTGGGCGTATCCGCAACGTTGAACGCGAGCTCTGTGAATGTTGTTAAGGAGCTGAGACGCGCGGGTGGCGTGCACGCCGCGCTGGTAACTTCTGCGGCGAAGGCGGCATATGATACGGCCTTCCCCTGTGTCAGGCCCACCGGGATGCTCCTCGTTGTAGGCTTACCCTCGGAGTCGCTATGCTTTCCAGCTATCCAAATGGCCGCGCTGGAGGTGCGCATCCAGGCTTCTTCCGTCGGCACGCGAGAGGATCTCATGGCGGTACTGGCCATGGGTGCCGCTGGAAAAGTCCGGTGCCATACGGCCACGCGTCCACTGGCGCAAGTCAATGAAGCCCTGCACCAACTAAGGAGCGGGCAAGTTTCTGGGCGGTTGGTACTCGTACCCCGCTGAAGGGCGCCAAGCAACCATGTGATTTTTCTGAGCCAATCACATAGCAGCGCCAGCAAAGTATCCATATCCCCGCGAGGGTGGCCGGTCACGGGCTAGCCATCCCCACCGCGTCCCAGAGCCTCATGAATTCGTCTTGACGTTAGTGAATATAATGTGATACGGACTATCACAATATTTGATAGTTGTGTTGGGGGCGGGGTTCGAGACAGGCTTGCGAGATACTCAAATCCCATAACCGGGCTGGTGCTGCATTCTCTAAGTCGAGTTGAAATGGCGACGCCGACAATAACCATTGTCCGTCGCAAGACTCATCATCGGGGGAGCACGCAAACATGAGTCCGATTGAATCCGTAAACATGTTGGCTTCGAGGAACCTGGAGGAGCTATGAAATCGACCTTACATGTAGGTCTATTGGTGTTCGTCCTGGGGCTGTTGCCGGCTGGCCCAGTGTCTTGGGCTCAAGGTGTGGGCGCGTCCGCCGATCTGGCGGGGACCATCACGGATCCCTCGGGCGGGGGACTGCCAAATGCCAAGGTTACGGTGACGGACACGGCGAAGGGTGGGCAGCGCAGTGTCGTGACCGACGAGCACGGTTTTTATCGCCTGTCCGGACTCGCTCCCGGAAGCTATAAAGTCAGCGTAGAGCGCAGTGGTTTTCAAACCGAGATTGTTTCAGCTGTGGAGTTGTCGGTGGGGCAAACGTTCATTCTTGATGTCAACCTCAAATTAGCAGGGGTCCGAACGCAGGTTGAGGTGACTTCCCAAGCTCCGATTGTGGACACCGAGCAAGGCGGCCAGGCGAATACGCTCACTCAGCAATACATCGCCGACTTGCCCATTAACCGCCGTGACTATCTTACCTTTACCTTGCTGACGCCTGGTGTCTCCGATTCCACCCGGTTAGCCGGCGACCAGGATTTTCGGGTCAAACAGACGCCGCAAAGCGGGCTTTCCTTCTATGGCAGCAATGGCCGAGGGAATAGTGTGACCGTGGATGGCGGCGAGTTTAATGACGATTCCGGCGGAGTACGGCCGAACCTGAGCCAGGATGCCGTGCAGGAATTCCAGATTAACCGGAGCAACTACACGGCCGAACTTGGAGGGGCGGGCGGCGCATCCATCAACATCGTGTCGAAGTCTGGCTCGAACCAGATACATGGCAGTCTCTATGGCTTTTTCCGCAACGATGTTTTTGATGCAGCCGATCCCTTCGCCTTCAGTCAGGCGCTGCAGCCGGGCGCGACGTTCAATCCGGCTCAGCCCGACACGCAAGGAATAAACGTGAAAAACTCCTTGAGCCGCCAGCAATACGGCGGAACGCTGGGCTTCCCGGTCAAGAGAGACAAGAGCTTCCTGTTCGTTGCTTTTGAAGGCTTGCGGCAGGACGCGCAGAACGCCGTTCCAATTCTCACGAATACCAGAATTTTTCGCCCTCAGACTGATCCTTCGAATAATCAGGCTGCAATTCTGAACGGGCTCGCGGCCCGAGGCGCGGCCCCCGTGACCTGCTTCAACGGGGGGGGCGCAATACCTGCCGCGGCTTGTGCCGTCGCGCTGACCAGCGCTTTGACTGTATCTCCGACGACGGGCCTGAGTGCGGGGCAGATCGCGCGGAATGCCTTCCTGAACAGCCAGTTTGAAACTAACGGCGGAGTGTTTCCGTTCACCACGCGCCAATACCAGACATCCGGCCGCTTCGATCACCAATTCAGCGATCAAAACCAGGTTTTCCTCCGCTACAGCTATGTGCATGACCTCGAGGAGAGCCCCGATGTGCAATCTCTGACGGGCTTTTCGCGGGGAAGTTCGATCCATACCTATGACAACACGCTCCAGGGTTCCTGGTTCCACCTGTTCAGCCCGCGTACTTCGAATGAAGCCCGTGCGCAGTTTAGTTATAACGACTTTAATGTGATCCCCAACGTCCCCGGCCAGGTGGGACTCGATATCCCAGGTTTCGCAAATCTGGGGACTCAGATTTTCCTGCCCAATTTGACGATCATGCGGCGCTACGAATTTGCCGACAATTTCACCATGACTCGTGGGCGCCATGCCATGAAGATGGGAGGCGGCGGGTTGATCCGTGGCAACCACAGTGAGTCCCACACTTTCTTTCCCGGACGATTTGTTTTTGGCAATCTGCCCGGCGGCCTGCTCAGCCCATGTTTGGCGGCGCCGGCGGCTGCTTGCGGAGTTAACGGGGTAAGTCCCGTGGCTCTCGACTCGTTGCAGACGGTTTCTTTGGGCCTGCCTCAGTTCTACCAGCAAGGCTTTGACAATCCCGTCTACGCCGCGAATCGGCCGTTTGCTGCCGCCTATTGGCAGGACTCCTGGGCCATCCGGCCAAATTTCACTTTGAACTACGGCCTGCGGTACGAAGTCGACGTGCAATACGGCAACTTGAATACGGATAAGGACAATTTTGCTCCTCGCGTTTCGTTTGCCTGGGACCCGTTCAAAAACCATAAGACCGTGGTTCGTGGAGGGTATGGGATTTTTTATTCTCCCGTTTATGCCCAGATTCCGAACGTGGTACAGAGTCTAGGTATTGTCAACGGTTTCCGGCAGATTGCCCAGGTATTCGTGCCACTCACGGGCGTTCCGGGAAGCCCTCCGTCCCTTACATCCGCGAGCATTTTCCAGACTCTGTTCTTGCAAGGCAAGGTTCAGTGTACGACACCTGCGGCCGGAAACGCCGCCTGCATCACGCCGGCTGATCTGGCTCAGTTCGGCATCAGCGTTACACACACCGGCCCAACACCTCCGTTGAGTGTAATTTTCAGCGGCCAGCCGGATTATCAGAATCCATACTCACAGCAGGGTGAGTTTGGAATCGAACGTGAAATAGGTGGCGGGGTCTCTATTTCGGCCAGCTACATCTACGTCCATACGCTCAAACTCCCGGTGGCGATTGACATCAACCTTCTGCCGGCCCCGTTTGTGCCCGCCGGACCCGCGAACATCCCGATTCGGCAGTGGAGTACGAATGCGGGGTTCCCGTGCACCGGCGCGGCTATTGTCACCTGTTTCAAAAATCCATTTCTTCTTCAGAGCGACCAGTATTCGTCCCAAGGGTCCGCTCTTTACCAGGGGGGCATCCTGGAGGTCAAAAAGCGTTTCAGTCATCACTTCACTTTCATGGGAAATTACACTTTCAGCAAAGCCATCGACACGACGACCGATTTCAACAGTGACTACGGACCGAATGACCAGACCAATCTCGCGGCCGAACGTGGTCTCTCTAGCTTTGATCAGCGGCACAAGGTGGTGGTCGCGGGCGTGATCCAGAGTCCGTGGCAAGGCCGTATACTTTCAGGCTTCGAACTGGCGCCCATTTTTCGATACAACAGCGCGCATCCCTTTAATTTGTTGGCTGGAACGAACGTCAACAACGACCGCCACTCCACCACGGACCGCCCGCCGGGGGTTGGACGCAACACCGGCATGGGTCCAGATTACGTTAGTTTCGACACGCGCTTGAGCTGGCAGGCGAAAGTGGCTGAGAAGGGCACGCTGCAATTCATCGTGGAAGGATTCAATCTCTTCAACCGCACGAACTTCGGCAGCGTGAACAATGTGGTGGGCGTCATCGCGCCGCCCACTCAGCCTTTACAGGGAGACAGAACTCTATCACCGAGCCAGCCGCTAGGCTTTACCTCCGCGCTACCGAAGCGGCAACTCCAGTTCGGCGTGCGCCTGACTTTCTGAAGGATGAGGAGATCATCGCTGGACGTGCCGTCCGGCGGAGACGATCGCCGCAGCTCGGACGCTCATCAACCGCCTGGATACGGGAAGATGGCAAAACGTCGATGCCACTGACTTGAACAATGCCGCGGCGGTTCTGGGACCTGGATGCAACATTTTCGGCACGCCACAGGGCGTCGTTCCCGTTCCGCCAGCGTATATCAAATTTGATCCAAACAGATATCTTCGCCCGTTTGACTCACTCACGGAAGAGTGATCTCGGATGCAGAGTGGCGATCATCACCCGTGGCTCCGCCCGGCTATGCCAGCTGTGCGCCACTAATCGTTCGGGAAGCAGTGCAGCGGCGGATGCCACGAACAAGGATTTTCGCGGCTGACACCTTGACCGGTGCGCGAGCGGCAGTTGAGAGGAAAACGAATGCTGTCACCTATGTTCGGAGAGTTCATGGGCACTATGGTTCTGGTTCTCCTGGGCAACGGAGTAATCGCCGACGTAGCGCTCGCCCGCTCGAAAGCGGAAGGTGGCGGATGGATCGTAATATCGGCCGGCTGGGGGTTCGCAGCAATGGCGGGGATTTTCACGGCTCTGGCGTGTGGGAGCAAAGATGCTCACATTAACCCCGCCGTGACGCTAGGTGTGGCCGTCGCGAGCGGCAATTTCTCCAAACTGGCGCCGTACGTCATGGCACAAATGTTGGGAGGATTCGCCGGCGCGGTTCTGGTATGGCTTCATTTTCTGCCGCACTGGGCCGGTACGCTGGATCCCATCCGCAAGCTTAGCTGCTTCTGCAGCCACCCCGCTATTCCCAACAAGGTGTCAAACCTCATTAGTGAAATCATTCCGACCACCCTGCTAGTATTTGTTGCCGGCTGCATTTTGACGCGCCCCAATTTACCCGCTGGTTTGGGTCCGTTTCTGGTTGCCGCATTGGTCTGGGGACTGATCCTATCGTTGGCAGGGGCCACTGGGTCGAGCATGAACCCAGCGCGCGATCTTAGCTCCAGGATCGCCCATGCGATTCTTCCGATTCCGGGGAAAGGCAGCTCCGATTGGGGGTATGCTCCGATTTCAGTGCTGGGGACACTGGTAGGCGGAGTGCTCGGCGGGTTGGCTTTCCGGCTACTACACGTGTAGACGAAGCGCGGAGGGGTGAATACAGCTTACCTGCGCGACGGCGTATCTTCTGCTGCTCGCAGGTCCGCGTTGAAGATAGCGGTAGTAACTAACATATGATATAAACACACGTTAGTTATAATCGTTGGGGATTTCTGGCGATACGGCAACCAATATGACAACCAAACCGATCTTCGATCTCGCAGGCCGCGTGGCGATCGTCAGCGGTGGCTCCGTAGGGCTGGGCCGGCAGATGGCCGAAGGCCTGGCGGAAATGGGGGCGAATCTCGTTCTCTGCGCGCGCAAGAAAGAGCGCTGCCTGCAGGCTGCCGAAGAATTGCAAAAACTCGGCGTGAAGGTTCTCGCACTCGGCTGTGACGTCAAACAGCCCGCCAGCGTTCAGGAAGTTGCCGACGCTGCCGTCAAACAGTTTGGACGCATAGACATCTTGATCAACAATGCGGGCACTTCCTGGGGCGCGCCAGTCGAAGCGATGACGCTTGAGCAATGGAATAAAGTCATCGAAACAAACTTAACCGGAACATTTCTTTTTTCGCAGGCCGTGGGCAAGGTCATGATCACACAGCGCCGCGGAAAGATAATCAACATCGCTTCCGTTGCCGGGCTGCGTGGTTCATCTCCGAAATTCTCCGCGATCGGCTACAGCGCTAGCAAAGGGGGTGTGGTTATTTTCACGAAGGACCTGGCTTGCAAATGGGGCATGCACAACATTCAGGTGAATGCGATTGCGCCTGGCTGGTTCCCCACCGACATGTCGGAAAAGGTCATCGAGCGAAATAAGGAATCCTTGCTCGCAGGTATACCTTTGGGCCGCTTCGGGGGGCCGCAGGACCTGAAGGGAGCCGCTATTTTTCTCGCCTCCGATGCGTCAGATTTCGTAACTGGTCACGTCCTGGTGGTCGATGGAGGTCAATCCGCCTGATCCGGGCGAGGCGCGCTATGAACATTCCGCTCACCCCCTTGCGTTTCCTTCGCTACGCGGAGCAACAATATCCGCGCAGAACTGCGGTAGTCTGCAATCAAGACAGCTTTACCTATGCGCAATTTGCCGACCGCGTTGGCCGTCTGGCAGGTGCCCTGCGCCAGGCCGGCGTCCAGCCCGGCGATCGCGTCGCTTTTCTGAGTTCTAATTGTCACCGGTTGCTCGAAGCCTACTACGGCGTGCTGGAAGCCGGCGCCGTGCTGCTCCCGCTGAACATCCGGCTTGCGTCAAGCGAATTAAGTTACATTCTGAATGATTCCGGGGCGACAATTCTCTTCGTTGAGAAACAGTTTCTCGGTTTGGTCGAGTCTTTCCGCAAGGATATCCCTCAAGTAAAAACATTCTGCCAACTTGAGGGCTCTCCAGAAGCGCCATGGCTTTTTCCACGCAACTATGAGGATCTTCTCCAGGCAGCTACCCCTTATCGTGCCGACATCACTTCCATCGACGAAAACTCTCTGGCCGAGCTTTTCTATACCAGCGGTACGAGCGCCAACCCCAAGGGTGTAATGCTGACGCACAGAAATATTTACCTCCATGCGCAGAACGTCTGTCTGGGATTTAACATCGAGAACGGCGCCGTCGAGCTGCACACCATCCCGCTCTTCCATGCGAATGGCTGGGGTGTCGCGCATTTCCTCACCTTGCTTGGGGGAAAGCACGTCATGATGCAGCGCTTCGAGACCAAAGAAGTCTTCCGTCTCATCGAGAAGGAACGCGTCCATTCCTTTAGCCTCGTGCCCATCATGGCCACGGCTCTGGTGAACTGCCCGGAGCGCCCCAATTACAACTTGAGCAGCCTGCGGCGCATTGTTATCGGCGGAGCGGCGTCTTCGCCAACGCTCATTCGCGAGGTTGAAGAAAAACTCGGCTGCGAATGCTTTTCGGGGTATGGGCTGACGGAAACGTCCCCGTCACTTTCGATTTCTCCCATGAAGTTAGGGATGGGGTGGGATAGCGAGCAGCGCTACGTAGGTCAAGCCATGACCGGGTATGCGTTTCCCGGCGTCGAGATTCGCGTAGTTGACGCTAACGATAACGACGTGCCGCGCGATGGGAAATCCATCGGCGAAATCGTCGCGCGGAGCGATGGGGTTATGGAGGGCTACTGGCGCCAGCCAGACGCTTCCGCCGAAGCGCTGCGCGGTGGCTGGTTCCACACCGGAGACATGGCCACGCTTAACGAAGAAGGCTACTTGCTCATTGTCGATCGCAAGAAGGACATCATCGTCAGCGGCGGAGAGAATATTTCCTCCCTGGAACTCGAGAAAGCCATCCTTGCCCATCCCGCCGTCCTGGAGGCGGGCGTGATTCCCGTTCCCGATGAAAAATGGGGGGAAGTGCCCAAAGCTTTGGTGGTATTAAAACCGAATGCCGCCGCCACGGAGGCCGAACTGATCGAGTTCTGCCGTGCGCACCTCTCACATTACAAGTGCCCGCGTTCCTTCGAATTCGTCATAAGTTTGCCCAAGACCGGCACTGGAAAAATTCTCAAGAAAGACCTTCGCAAGAAATATTGGCAGGGCAGGGATACGATTCGCCCGGATTTTGCCGCGCCGAGACGCGGCGGCTGAGCCGGCTTGATTCGCAGAGAGTTGGTTCACATTCGGAAAAACGGGAGCGGAGTTTGTGACCGATAGCGTGAAGGAGTTTTTTTCATGGACCTGAACTTAACCACCGAAGAGTTGTCATTTCGCGACGAACTCCGCGCGTGGCTCGTTTCCAATGTCCCGAAGGACTGGAACGAGTGGCGTGAAAAGCCCATTGAGGAATCGTTCCCGTATCTACGCGCTTGGCAACAAAAGCTCCACGAGGGCCGCTGGGCGGCGGTTTCATGGCCGAGAGAATACGGAGGTCGCAGCGCCACGCTGATGCAGCAAGCCCTGTTTTGGGAAGAGATGGCGCGCGTCGAGGCGCCGCCCATGGCCAACTCGCTCGGTTTGGGCCTCATCGGGCCTACCATCATTGCCTGTGGAACGGAAGCGCAGAAGAAACGCTATATTCCGAAGATTCTGAGCGCTGAAGAGATCTGGTGCCAGGGCTTCTCCGAACCTAACGCCGGTTCCGATCTCGCGGGTTTGCAGATGGAAGCGCGTCTGGACGGCGACCGCTACATCGTCAACGGGCAGAAAGTGTGGACCAGTTACGGCTGGGTTGGCGATTGGTGCGAACTCGTCGTGCGCACCGACGCGAGCGCCGCTAAACACAAAGGACTCACCGTCCTCCTTGTGGATATGAAATCGCCCGGCGTCGAAGTTCGTCCCTTGCGTCAGATGACCGGGGAGTCCGAATTCAACGAGTTGTTCTTTCGCGACGTTCGAGTGCCCGTTGAGAATATCCTGGGCAAAGTGAATGACGGATGGAATGTGGCGATGAGCACGCTGATGTACGAGCGAGGTTCCTACGGCGCTCGCCTGCATCTCATCTTCAAACGCTTCATCACCCGCCTCATCGAACTCTCGCGGACCATCCAGCGTAACGGACGGCCCGCCGCCGAAGACCCACTGATCCGCCAGAAGCTCGCGCAGTGCAGCGCGGAAATTGAAATCATGCGCTTCAATCAGATGCGGGCTTTTAGCCGCATCACGGCTACTGGTGTGCCGGGACCTGAGGGCTCGATCCAGAAAATCTTCTGGAGCGAACTCAATCAGCGACTCCAACAAATCGCGCAAGAGCTGCTCGGTTCCTACGGACAATTGCTGAGCGGTGACACACATGCTATCGACAAGGGGATTTGGTCATACGCGTACCTGCGTACCCGTGGAAATACCATCGAAGCGGGCACCTCCGAGGTGCAACGGAACATCATCGGGCATTTCGTTCTCGGTCTGCCGAGAAGCTACTAAGGGGATACGCCATGCAATTCGGATTGAGCGAAAGTCAGGAATTTCTCAAAGACAGCGCACGCAAGTTTTTCGCCGGCGAGTGTCCCAGCGCCGAAATGCGACGCCTGATGGATACGGATAGCGCATACGACGCCGCACTTTGGTCGAAGCTCACCGACCAGGGTTACACCGGCATCATTTTTCCAGAGGAGTACGGCGGAGTCGGTCTAGGCAAAGTCGAACTCATGCTATTGATGGAAGAGACGGGGCGCGCACTCTTGCCCGGTCCGTTGTTCTCAACCGTAGTTTTGGCAGGCTCCGTCTTGGAAGCCGTGAGCAGCGCCGCGAACAAAAAAAAATATCTCGCGCCCATCTGCCGGGGAGAAGCTCGCGCGACCGTCGCCATTCTAGAAGCCAGCGCGAGTTGGAACCCGAGGGATGTCCATATGAACGCGACAAACGGGAAGCTCTCCGGTGAAAAATTATTTGTTTCGGACGCGGCCATCGCCGACTTCATCATCGTCGTCGCGCGCAATGGCGTCTTCGTTGTGGACTCCAAGGCTCGTGGCCTGAAAATATCTCCAATGTCCGCCATGGACCTTACCCGCAAGCTATACGTCGTGGAATTCAGCAACACTCCGGCGGACGAAATCGGTGCTGCCACGGATCTCCCACGGGCTTTCGACATCGCCACCGCTGCTCTGGCTGCCGAATTGGTCGGCGGCATGCAGCGGACCCTGGACATTACTGTCGAATACGCCAAGACTCGGAAACAATTCGGCAAACCCATCGGAATGTTCCAAGCGGTGCAACATCAGTGCGCGGACATGTATTTGGAAACTGAGAGTTCCCGCTCCGCTGTCTACTACGCCGGATGGGCGCTGGAAGAAAAGTCACCCGACGCCGCCACTTCCGTTTCCATCGCCAAGATGTACGCCAGCGATGCCGGCCGCACCGTTGGCAACCGTGGCATCCAGATCCATGGCGGCATGGGTTTCACCTGGGAAAACGATCTTCACCTGTTCTACCGTCGTGCGAAGGCATCGGAAACAGCATTCGGAGATGCCACGTTTCATCGCGAGCGCATCGCCTCGTTGGTTATCGATTCTGGCAGCGCATCTGCGAAGAGCGCGTAGATTACATTTGTTAGCGAGAGAGCCCTTCTATGACCGATCTAGTGCAATTCACAAAAGACAACGGAATTGCCGTCATCACCATCAACAATCCGCCAGTCAACGCTTTGAGTCCCGGCGTCCCTGAAGGCATTTCAGAAGCGCTGGATCAGATTGCTCAGGACGACAGCGTCAAAGCCGTGGTCCTGATCGGCGGCGGCCGTACGTTTGTCGCCGGCGCGGACATTAAAGAATTCGGCAAGATGGCGACGGGCAAGCCGCGCGGCGCAGGGCTTCTTCCGTTGCTTTTGAAAATCGAAGACAGCAGCAAGCCGGTGATTGTAGCCATTCACGGAACGGCTTTTGGCGGAGGCTTGGAATTGGCGATGGCCGGCCACTATCGCGTTGCTCTTTTCACCGCACAAGTCGGCCAGCCGGAAGTAAAGCTCGGCCTTATCCCCGGCGCGGCGGGCACGCAGCGCCTTCCGAGGCTCGCCGGCGTCGCAAAAGCCGTCGAAATGTGTACGAGCGGCAACCCGGTTAAAGCGGAGGATGCGCTGAAATTCGGCATCGTCGACCGCCTCATCGAAGGCGATCTCCTCGCCGGAGCGATTGCGTTTGCCTGCGAGGTCGCCGGAAGGCCCGCCCCCAAGACGCGTGAGTGCGATGAAAAGCTCGGAAACGTGGGCGACAACGTGCGAATCTTTTCGTCCGCGCGAGAGACAGCTGCTAAAAAGCAGCGCGGTTTGCTCGCTCCCCTTGCCGCCATCAGTGCCGTGGAAGCCGCTACGAAAATGCCATTCGAAGAAGGCTGCAAGGTTGAGCAGAAACTTTTCATCGACTGCCTGTTTTCCCAACAATCTAAATCGCTCATTCATGTTTTCTTCAGCGAGCGCGAAGTCAGCAAGATTCCTGATATCCCCAAGGAGACTCCCATCATTCCCGTTAGATCTGCCGCGGTTGTCGGTGCAGGTACCATGGGTGGTGGCATCGCCATGGTGCTCGCCAATGCAGGTCTTCCGGTGCTTCTCAAAGAAGCGGACCAGGCCGCGCTCGATCGCGGACTAGCCACCATCCAGTTGAACTACGCGAATTCCGTCAAGCGCGGTCGTTTCCCTCAACAGGTTGCTGAGGAGCGCCTGAAGCGGATCACGCCCACGCTTACCTACGACGATTTCTCAAGCGTGGACCTGGTTATCGAGGCTGTGTTCGAAGGCATGGCCCTCAAGAAGGAAATCTTCAAGGAATTGGATCGCGTATGTAAACCAGGCGCCATCCTTGCCAGCAACACTTCCACGCTAAGTATCGATGAGATTGCTTCCTCCACCTCGCGGCCTGACTTCGTCATCGGCACGCATTTCTTCAGCCCTGCCAATGTTATGCGGCTTCTAGAGGTCGTCCGCGGCAAGGCTTCTTCAAAGGAAGTAATCGCCACCTGCATGCAACTTTCGAAATCGCTCGGCAAGGTGGGCGTGCTCGTCGGTAACTGTCGCGGTTTTGTCGGTAATCGCATGTTTGGCCCCTACCGCCGCGAAGCCCAGTTCCTCGTCGAAGAAGGTGCGGGAATCGAAGCCGTAGACCAGGCCCTTTCTGGCTTCGGCATGGCCATGGGGCCCTTGGCCACCGGCGACCTCGCGGGTCTCGATGTCGGCTGGCGCATCCGCAAAGAATATCGCCACCTGGAAGTACCCGGCATTCGTCAACCGTTTGCCGAAGATCGCCTTTGTGAACTCGGCCGGTACGGCCAGAAAACCGGCGCAGGCTGGTACAAGTACGACGATCAGCGCCGTGCGACGCCGGACCCCCTCGTGACTGAACTCGTGCGCAAATGGGTCGACGAAGCGGGTATTGCGCAGCGTCAAATACCTGCAGAGGAAATCACAGCCCGGTGCCTCTATGCGCTAGTTAACGAAGGTGCGCGCATTCTGGAGGAAGGCTACGCGCTGCGCGCCTCGGACATCGACATAATTTATCTCAACGGCTACGGATTCCCCGCCCATCGCGGCGGTCCGATGTGGTACGCCGACACCGTCGGTCTCAAACAGGTTTGCGACCGCGTCTTCGAATTCCACCGTCAGCACGGTGAGATCTGGCGGCCCGCCCCGCTGCTGAAGCGGCTTGCGGAGCAGGGCAAAACTTTCGCCGAGTTCAGCAGAGACCAGTTCGCAACTGCCTAGCGCCCGCGTTTCTGAGAGTTAATTCGAAAACAGAGGCTGGATGTGCGCGAATTTCATCCTTCGCGATACCGCTTGGAGTATAACGTTTGACGGAAGGGCCGGGTTGCAATGGGAATTCTCTTTCTCGTCCGTCATGCGCAGGCTTCGTTCCTTGAGCAGAACTACGACAAGCTGTCTGCTCTCGGAGAGGCGCAGGCATGTCATCTCGGCGAGTATTGGGCTCGACGCCAAATCGTTTTTGACCGCGTCTGCGCCGGTCCCTGTGTCCGCCAGAAAGACACCCTCAGGTTCGTGAGCAATGCCTACTCCAAAGCCAGCCTCAAGTTTCCCGACCTCCTGGTGCTGCCGGAGTTCGATGAGTATCAAGGCGAAGCCGTGCTCGAACACAGCCTGCCTGGATTGATGGAAAACGATCAGCGCATCCGAGCTCTCCACGCCGCGTTTAAATCGTCCTCCGACTCAGCTGGGCGGCGGGCCACTTTTCAAAAACTGTTCGAAGCTGTCATTGGCAAATGGGTGCGTGGCGCGATTTGTCCGCCAGGTGTCGAAACCTGGCCGGAGTTTTGCTCTCGGGTGAATTCCGGCCTAGCGAAGTTCCTCGCGGCCGGCAGCCGCGGTGAACGCGCCGCGATTTTTACTTCCGGCGGTCCCATCGCCGTTGCCATGCAGCGTGCTTTGCAGCTTTCTCCGGAGAGCACTTTACAAGTGAGTTGGATGTCGCGGAACTCTTCTTGGAGTGAATTTCTCTACGCCGCGGAGCGATTTACGCTCAGCGGTTTCAATTCTCACGGGCATATCAGCGATCCGGCAATGTTGACCTATCGTTAGGGAGACTCTCCGATGAGCGACTTGCTGGACCATCCAGCGGCTATTCGACAGGGCGAAGAGCTTGACTTGGCCACGCTCGAACCCTACTTGCGCCGTCACTTTCCCAACGAAGCGGGCGCGCTCCAGGTCCGCCAATTTCCGAGCGGTCATTCCAACTTGACTTACTCATTGCAGCTCGGTGCGAGGGAGTTGGTGCTTCGGCGGCCGCCCTTCGGAAGCAAGGTCAAGTCCGCCCATGATATGGGCCGCGAATTTCGCGTGCTCTCAAAGCTTCACTCCGTCTACGCCCCAGCTCCCGAAGTGCTTCTATATTGCGACGACGATTCAATCCTCGGCGCACCGTTCTACGTGATGGAACCGATCCGCGGCATCATTCTCCGCAGAAACCTGCCGCACGGGTTGGATTTTCCAGCTGAAAAAGCACGGCGGCTCAGCGAATCTTTTGTCGACAACTTTATTCACCTGCACCGTGTGGATTACGCTGCCGTGGGTCTCTCTGATCTGGGCCGGCCGGAAGGCTATCTGAAACGGCAGGTTCGCGGGTGGATCGAACGCTACTACGGTTCCAAAACGCACGATTATCCGGAAGTGGAGAAGATCTCTGCTTGGATGCAGGAGTGCATGCCCTCCACGAGCGTAGTCTCGCTGATCCACAATGACTACAAATACGATAATGTAGTGCTTGATTCGAGCGACGTTACAAGCATCATCGGCGTCCTCGATTGGGAGATGTGCACCATCGGCGACTGCCTCTCAGATCTCGGCACTGCATTGGCCTATTGGGTGGATGCAACGGATCCAGAGGAGTTGCAGCAAAATCGCTGGGGACCCACAACCCATCCCGGCAGTTTTACAAGGGAAGAATTCGTACAGCACTACGCGCGAAAAACGGGGTGCGATGCTTCCCAGATCGCTTTCTATCTCACTTTCGCGCGTTTCAAACTTGCGGTTATCGTGCAGCAGATTTATTTTCGCTACCGCCAGGGCCTGACCAAAGACGAGCGCTTTGCATCCATGCCCGAGAGAATTCAAATCCTCCTGCGTGCCGCTTTGCACGGCGCGCAAACTGGACAAATCTAGCGCGTATTTCTCAATTCAGATTCGAGCTCGCCACAGCTGCAGTCAATTTCAAATGGATCACAAGTAGTAGCGAACGATCCACTCCGCAACGCAAGCTGGCTTTTCGGACTTTTCGATTTCGACCGTTACCGCATAAGTCGCTTCAGCGGAATCAGAAAGCTCTTTCAAAGCCAGCAGCGACATGCGCGCGCGAATCCTGGAATTGGCCCGCACGGCGGCAGGGAAGCGCACACGATTCAACCCGTAATTCACCGCCAGCCGCACACCATTTTGGATCTGAATCAACTCTTTCACAAGGTAGCTGATCAAAGACAGCGTAAGAAAACCGTGAGCGATTGTCGTGCCGTAAGGTGATTCTGTGCTTGTCCGCGCCTGATCTAGGTGAATCCATTGCCGGTCTTCCGTGGCTTCCGCGAACTGTTCAATCCGCTCTTGCGTAACGCGGAACCATTCCGTTACCCCAATTTCTCTGCCCACCAATTCTTTCAGCGATTGCGGGTCTCTAACAACCAATGGCGGCATCAACTTCCCCCAGGGCGAGTCTTGTGACTCTGTCGCACATCTGTTATTCAGTATTGTGAAACCTACGGTCCCGCCGGTTTCTTGCCTTTAGCCAGCTCCCACTTCGCAATCGACTCCACGTGTACTTCATCCGGCCCATCGGCCAATCGTAGCGTCCGAGACATCGCCCAGGAGGCAGCCAGAAACGTATCCTGGGAAACTCCGGCGGCTCCGTGGGCCTGAATCGCCCGATCCAGTACGCGCAGAGCCACGTTAGGCGCCACCACTTTGATCATCGCAATTTCAGCGCGCGCCGCCTTGTTCCCCACAGTGTCCATCATATATGCAGCTTTAAGTGTCAGCAGCCGTGCCTGTTCGATCTCCATGCGAGACGCGGCAATGTCTGCGCGAATCGTTCCTTGTTCAGCCAGCGATTTTCCGAAGGCCACTCTCGTTTGCACCCGCTTACACATGATTTCGAGCGCCCGCTCCGCTAGGCCGATACATCGCATGCAGTGATGAATCCGTCCAGGCCCCAAGCGTCCCTGGGCAATCTCAAATCCGCGTCCCTCGCCGAGGAGCATGTTCGCCGCCGGAACGCGCACATTTTCAAAGTGAATTTCCGCATGGCCGTGCGGCGCATGGTCGTAGCCGAATACCGTTAGCATGCGCACGATCTTGACTCCGGGAGTATCTAGTGGCACCAGGATCATCGACTGCTGTTTGTGCGACGGCGCTGAAGGATTGGTCTTGCCCATAAAAATCGCGATCTTGCACCGAGGGTCGCCCGCTCCCGAGGACCACCACTTCCGTCCATGAATCACATATTCATTGCCTTCCCGCACGATGCTTGCGGCAATGTTGGTGGCGTCGGAAGATGCTACGTCCGGCTCGGTCATTGAGAAGCACGATCGAATCTCTCCCGCCAGCAGCGGCTTTAGCCATTGTTCCTTCTGCTCCGCTGTGCCATAACGCGCCAGCACCTCCATATTCCCAGTGTCTGGTGCCGAACAATTGAACACTTCGGGCGCCATGTGACTGCGGCCCATGATTTCGCACAATGGCGCGTATTCCAGATTCGTTAGTCCCGCGCCGTTTTCGTCTCTGGGCAAAAACAAATTCCATAACCCCTCGCTGCGGGCCTTAGATTTCAGTTCTTCGATAGTCCGCGTCGGTTTCCAGCGTTCCCGCTCCACTTCTTCGTGGAATCGGTGTTCGTTAGGATACACATTGGCATCCATGAAGCTCTGTAACCGCTGTTGCAGTTCCTTCGTCTTGGCGCTGAGTTCAAAGTCCATTGGTCTCTCTATTTCCCTGTGAACGCCGGAGCCCGCTTTTCGATAAAGTGTGCCACACCTTCTTTAAAATCTTCGGACTGCAGGCTCGCCAGCATTTCCTGCTCGGAACTTTCAAACGATTCCGCCAGCGTCTGGAACATCGCGTCATACACTTGCCGTTTGATCACACGCAATGACCGTGGGCTAACGCTCGACGCCAGGTCCGCTGCGTATTTTTGTACGCTTTCCAGATGCGTTTCTCGCGGATAGACTTGATTCACCAACCCCATTCTTAGTGCCTCCGCCGCGTCGATGATCCTCGCGCTAAACAGCAGGTCCAGAGTATTGGCGTGTCCCACGAGACGCGGCAGCATCCACGCCATTCCGTACTCTGCGATCAGCCCGCGCTGCGCAAAAGCCGTGCCGAAACGCGCCGCATCCGAAGCAAGACGTATATCGCAGTACAGAGCAATCACCAATCCCAAGCCCACTACCGGCCCGTTGATGGCCGCAATCACGGGCTTTGTCACCGCAGGGAAATACGAGTATTTCTTCCGAAAGTCTGTTCGCGTTCCCTCGCCGCCGCTGCTTGCAGGTTGCACCGCTTGTGCCCGCCGCGCTTCGTCGAGTCCCTTTTCCGCGACCGTGCTCAGTAGCGACATATCCGCGCCCGCGCAGAATCCGCGCCCCGCGCCCGTTAAGATAATGACGCGAACATTTTCGTCGTGTTCCGCTTCGCCCATCGCGGAGCGTACCTCGCGCTCCATGACGGTTGTCCAGGCGTTCAATTTATCCGGCCGATTCAGCGTAATAGTGGCGACCTGGTCGGCCATGTTGTACAGAGTTTCTTGATTTGGCATAGTGAGCCGGATTATATACAATGGAGGCCGTGTTAGTAACATGCATCTGTGTGTGACTATCGCATTCCAGGATTGTCTCCGCGAGCTCCCTGACGATTGCCATTTGCCTCAATCCATCACTTCCATACGACGGGGGTCAGCCTTCGAACAATCGATCGACTGATAGCGCTTAAAGAACTGCAAGTGCGGCGAGGTGGCTGGTTTGCGGAAGGGCAGTCAGTACAGGCTCACATGGGACATGGTAGACTTTAAAGGTTGGATGGTGGACGTTCCGCGGACGAAGAACGAAGAGCCAATACACGTCCCGCTAAATGATGCTGCGGTTGCCGCGCTGAGGGTTGTGCATAGCCGGGGCGAAGGCAAAGGGCGTGTGTTCCAGTCGGCGACGACCCGGGGAGCCGCTCGAAAATGTGCGGCACTGGTTCGACGACGCGGTGGCCGAAGCGCAGATCAAGAACTTTCGTTGGCACGACTTGCGACATACATTTACAAGCCGTTTGCGAATGAAATGCGCTCCGCTGGAAGATATTGCAGATCTGTTGGGGCATAAGAGTTTTGCGATGAGTAGGCGGTACGCGCATCTGGGCCCGAACAAGCTGCATGCCGCGGTGTCCCTCTTGAGACCAAGTGACACGACAAGTGACACCAGTCCGTATGACGCTTCGGGTGAATAGCTCGCAAGTTGTTGTGCAGTAACCACTTTAGGGGCGTAGCTCAGTGGTAGAGCAGCGGCCTTTTAAGCCGAAGGTCGTGGGTTCGATCCCCACCGCCCCTACC